>Ga0075472_10000349_pt1 | contig 19024 bp, 18 predicted proteins | sample DEB19_08_DNA_3_FD_77014 | JGI IMG/M metagenome (GOLD analysis project Ga0075472, IMG submission 77014) | Aqueous microbial communities from the Delaware River and Bay under freshwater to marine salinity gradient to study organic matter... | ecosystem: Environmental > Aquatic > Marine > Coastal ...
GGACGCGGAAGCGGTCCACGAGCATTTTGCGAGGTGCCACCCATGCCGATGAATCATCGACTGTTGGTGCCGAGGCAGACGACGCACCCCGAGGCGTTGGCGTGGAAGTCTGCTGCCGTGGCGAATGGCGGCACAGTGAGCGGATCTGAACTGAACGCCGTGGATAGGATGTTCAGGTCGCTTGACTCGCAGGGGTTGCGGTCGTCGTTCTGCCGCATAAACCTGTTTGTCGGTGGTTTCAACGGTGCTTTAGTTCCGCAGGTGCGGGGATTCAGCAGGTCCGGCACGCAGTACGGGAATGCGACGGACACCAACAGCAACTTCGTCAGCGGCGACTACTCGCTGCCGACTGGTCTTACGAGCCTTGTGACGACGAAGTGCCTCACCACGGGGCTCACGATGAGCGCTGCCGGGCTACTGCAAGACAGCGTCCATGTAAGCACATGGGTTCTCACAGCCGGAACCACAGCAGATCGCTCTTACGCTGGATGGGATGACGGCTCTGGAACGCCGCGTCCGGTATTCCGACTGCGCAATCGGCTCGCTGGCGTCGGTGCGCGGTGGACTTATGGTCTTACTTCAACAAACCTTCAGGACGGCGTGGACGGAAGGACTGGATGGTTTTGCGGCAGCAACCAAAGCACGAGGTGCGACCTGTTCTGGAACGGAGCTTCGGTAGCAAGCGTTGGCTCTCCTATGTCCACGAGTACGCAATCTGCGATGCCACCGGGTGCTGGCGTGTTCTGCGACACGCTGGGCAGCATCACTGATGGTCGGCTCGGCATGTACTCGTTCGGGTTGCAGTTGAGCGCCGCGCAGGCTGCCGCTGCGTACAGCATCTTCTCTGCGTTCCTCACGGCAATCGGTCGCTCATGACGCTACAGCAACTGCTAGCCGCCGACATCGACACGCTGCGTCAATGGTCGCTCGTGTTCCCTGCCGCGCTCGCCCAAGCGACTTCCGAAAAGTGGCAGCAGTACGGCAGCACGAACTGCGTTCCGGTGCCGGTGCTACTCACCGATGGACGCTACATGCTGTGCGCCGACGTTCTCAGCGAAGTCGCCCCCGGCGGGTTGCTCCGCGCCATGTGGGTGAACTCGGACCTTGAGGCGATTGAGGCAGGCACCGAGGTCATGGCATGGAATGACGCCGTGGCGATGATCCCGGTGAGCGAGCCGCTGTGAGCGCCATCACGCAGGCCACGGTGTCCAAGGGTTTCGTCTTGGTCGCCGACCCGAACTTCGCCACACTAACCGGCACGACCTCGTTCATCACGGTCATGCCTTCGGTGCTGCCTGACTACATCGGCAGCGTGCGGATCGACGCCGGGTGGTCCAGTGACAACGCAAACGCCATGACGGTCACGACCGTCGCTCACTCGGGGCTATTCGTGCAGTCATTCCTGCCGCTCTACGACGGGTTCATTCTCGCGAACATAAACACCGTGATTTCAGGTCCGAAGCTAGGGTTCAACGGCATTCTGGTCAAGGACAACTTTGGCAACTCGGAGCTATTCGTCGGCGCGGGCGCGCTCGCTTGGCCGGTACAGGCAAACGTGCCCTACGAGTTCACCGTCAGCGTCAGCAACAGCCGCACCGGACCCAACGGGCTCAACGTCGCAATGGTCACGAACTCGACGGTCGAATGGGTCGTTGTGCCTGAGCCGGAACCGTTCCTTGGCGTGGCGTTTGCGGTGTTCGTGGGGTGGCTCGCGTTGAGACGCCGATGAAAGCGACCCTTGAGTTCGACCTGCCTGACGATCAGGCTGACTTCGACGCGGCTCGGCTCGGGCGAACGGCCCTGTCGGCCCTGTGGGACATCGACCAAAAGTGTCGGTCGGCCCTCAAACACGGCGAGCCAGGAGACGAGGCGGCGGCTTATTTAGAGGCTATTCGCCAGATGATTCCGGCAGAATGCCTGGAGTAGGCTGCCAGGAGGACAATAGTCCAATATGGCCTACTTCACATACCACGACGCCGTCGAACTGCTGATCATCTCCTCCTACGGGGGGGCTCAAGATGCCGAGCAGCGAGATATCAGGACCGCCATCCAGCGGGCCTACTCCGAGGTCGCAACGCTCCGGGACTGGTGGTGGTATCACACCCACTACCGGATCGTCACAAGCCCTCCGTACAGCACCGGCACGATCTCCACCTCGGGGACTGCGGTTACCCTGACCGGCGGAACCTGGCCATCCTGGGCTGCCACGGGCGGGTATCTCAAGGTTGGTGAGGAAATCGTCCGCGTGGCGACCAGATCATCCGATACGGCCCTGGTTCTCGACTCGAACCTGACGTTCAAAGACGACCTGACGGACGAGTCCTACACGCTCTACCGGAACGTCTACGCCTTGCCGTCCGACTTCCGGAATCTGGACGAGCCGAGCAACGAGTACAACACCTCGATGGGCTGCTACATCTCCCAGGATGCAGCCATGAAGCTGGACCGAATTGCCCCCACGACTGGCGATCCGTTTCACTGGGCTATCGTCAAGGATCCTGACTCGAACGGCTGGGCCATCAAGACCTACGGCTACCCAGACGCGGAAGAGACGATTGACTTCACCTACCGCCGCACCCCCAGGGCTCTGCGGTATTCAGGCCACGAGAGCGTTGCCAGGGCCGGGACGATTGCTCGCACTGGATCTGCCGTCACGGGAACGAACACGACGTTCACCTCTGCGATGGTTGGGTCTGTTCTCCGGGTTGGCGACACGACGAACCTCCCTGGCCCGCTTGAGTCACTGACTCCCTGGGTGTCTGAGTCGCTCATCACGGCATACTCAAGTGCAACGTCGATCACCGCCCCCTCTGGTACGATTGCCTCTACCACGAAGTACATCGTTACCGACCCGGTTGACGTTGCCCCGCACATGGTGCAGGCAGTGAAGTCTTGCTCGGAGTACTGGCTGGCGAGGATCCGGGGCGTCAAGCCGGACGACGCATACTCCATGTATCAGCGAGATCTCATGCTGGCGTTTGAGCAGGAGCAGCTTGCCCCTCTCTCTGGCCGCAACCAGTCGGTGACATCGGACTACGGCTGGACTAGCCCCCTCTTGGATGACCGTGGCACATGATCATCATCGGCAAGTGGCTGGGGCTGATCACCAACGCCTCGCCCTACTCAATCCCGCCCGAATCCGCAGTCACCCAGGTCAATCTCCAGGCTTTGATCCCTGGAGAGCTTGATGTCCGTAAGGGCCTCACGAGCGTGACCTTCACCACCCACTCCGGATCGACCTCGCCAATCGTGTCCGTGTTCTCGTACCAGCACTCCACGACTCCCCACACGGTGTACCAGAACTCAGCCGGCCGCATCTTTGTCGGCAAGGGGGCTTCGTAATGGAACTCCAGTGTGGTGTCTATAAGGTGCTGGTGACGAACGGCGGGACCGGCTACACCGGGGCTCCGACCGTTGCGTTCAATGGCGGTGGTGGAACGGGTGTCTCGGCTACGGTGCAGATGGCCGGGACTGTGGTGCAGGCTGTCCAGATCATCAATGGCGGGACAGGATTTACTGCCGCCCCGACTGTCTCGTTCACGGGTGCTAGCGGAACCGGCGCGGCCGCCACTGCTGCGGTGCTTGTGCAGTCAACTCAGGTGTGCATGTTCAAGGGTCGGTTCAACGACATGTACGGGGTGGACGGGGTGCATCGCGGGTTCCGGTGGGATGGCGAGAACGCCTATCTTGAGCCTCTTGGGATTGCCAGGCCGTTGGTGTTCACGGCCCCTACTGGATCGACGACAAGTGCATCTGGGCGTGTAGTGAACGTCCAGGTGGTTGCTGGCGGGGCAGGGTACAAGGAGCCGCCGACTGTTACGTTTGAGGGAGGCACCCCGGCAGTCACTGCCGCAGGGGTGGCGAGCATCCAAAACGGGCAGGTGGTTGGGATCACGATCACAAACAGAGGCCTCGGCTACCAGGCGACTCCAAAGATCACGTTCTCTGGAGGGCAGGGGTCGTCTGCTGCGTTCTCTGTCGGCGTGATAGGCGGCTTGGCGGGTGTTGTCATAGAGGGTAGTGGTGCTGGCTATACTGGGCTCCCAACGCTTTCGTACAACAACACTGGCGGGCTCACTGGGGCTAACGTCGGCGTGGTGGTTGACACGAACACAGGCAAGCTCGTTGATACGCAGGTCTACTACAGCGGTACAGGTGCAACCACGACCGGGGCCACGATTGGCCTGACCGGCGGTGGTGCCACGACTCACGCCACGTTGACTCCCGTCTACACGTTCCGTATCAGCGCCATTACGGTAGCGAACTCTGGCTCTGGGTTCTTGGTTCCTCCAGTCATTACGATTCTCCCCCACCCAGAGGACACGTCTGGCGGCGGCGCCTTGGTGGAGGCTGGCATCAACTCGGCTGGCAACATCACAGGGGTGACCATTCTCAGTGGTGGGCAGTACCGCCTTCCGCCTACCGCCGTGATCGGGGACAGTTCCGCCAAGGCCCTTGCCACCATCGGCTCGGCCATGAAGGGGAAGTATCTATGTGCAGTGAGATACCTGGACGACACAACCGAGGCCCAGGCTGGTCCGATCCCTTCGTCTATCAGCGACCTGAGAGAAGTGGATTGTACGACCGGCGTTTCGTCTCTGACTTGGACATTCAACCACAACGCCCTGGAGTCTCGCGTCCAGGCTATCGAGCTTTGGAGGACGACAGCAGACCAGAGGGTCGCACTCTACCGCGTGGCAAGGATCGACAAGGTTGATGGCGTCCTGCCGACAGACGTGTATGTTGACACGCTTTCGGACAACGACCTTCTTGACCCGTCTCGCACTACGGCAACGGGCAACATTGCCAGCGTCTACGGCTTCATGCCCATCGTCTTGCCAAGCGGCCAGCCGAACGCCAGGAGATTCAATCCCCCGCCAGAGAAGATGCAAGTCGCCTGTATGTTCCAGGACCGGGCCTGGTACGCAGCCGACACGACTGGCAAGAAGGCGAACTCCCTCTTCTACAGCGAGATCGATGAGCCTGAGAGCGTCCATCCAAGCAACGAGATCGTCATCCAAGAGAACGCAGGCGACAGTGACGCAATCGTTGGGCTGATTCCACTCGGGGCCGCGCTCATCGTCGCCCAGTCGCGCCACCTCTACAAGCTGGCCTATGTTGCCCAGCCGATCTTCGATGCTTCGATTCAGCTTGTCTCGTATCGCGGCATGCTGAACAAGCGGTGCTACGACGTGATAGGCGGGACTGCATTCATTGCCGACAGCTACGGACTCTACGCATTTGACGGCGGACAGGAGGAGGCTATCTCCGCTCCCATCGACAATTACTGGCGAGATAACCTGATCGACTTTACGAAGGCCGCGAACTTTTGGGTCAAGGCTGACGTTGGCGAGCGTGTGGTTCGTTTCTTCTACTGCCAGACCGGCGACTCAGGGAACCTGCCAAAGCGGGCCTTGTGCTATGGAATTGCAACCAGAAGTTGGTGGGAAGAAACCTATCCGCAGGGCATGGGGCACGGTTCATCTACTCCGCTCGGGACCAAGCAGGGCGTCATTTACGGGGCCGAGAGCGGAGGCTTCCTCAAGACAGGCGGCCTGGTGGATGCGACTGCTGCTGGAGGCACGACATCGGTCCCGTACCACTACCGCACCCCGCCGCGAACACTGATGACTGACCAGATGCTGGGGGCCTCTCCGGTGCCAGAGGAGAAGGCCAAGAGTCGCAGCATCTCAATCCTCTACACGCCGACCACGTCCTCGGCCACGGTCGGTGTTGGTGTGCATTTCAACAACAGCACCACCGCCCGCACGAACGCCATCGACAGCAATCGCGGCACAGGGTTCACCACGATCCAAGGAAGCTCCATGGCTGTCATTGACATGGCCGCCACCAGAAGCTCGCTTGGAGACGCCAACGGCCGGGCAACGGCCAGCTTCGCCGGTAGACTGGACGACAGGTCGCATGGGGCAGACAGGCACATTGCCGTTGGATTCACTGGGGCTCAGACAAGCAACGCCGTGAAGATCCACGGCATCACCATCGCTGGAGTTGGCTGATGCTTACGCTCGCAACACCCGCAATGAATCGCGCCCTTGCCGGCACGTTCAACACGCAGCAGCTTGCCCAATTCATGGCATCGGTCGGGCAGTGTACTCAGCCGCTTCAGCACCGGGCTGGCTTGAGTGTTGCTCCTGGTTCTGGGAATGCAATGCCGCTCCCTGGCGGCATGGCGGATGCTGGCGACGGCCCTGCTTCTGGGTATCCGACAGGCATTCCCGAAGACGACTGGTGGAGCAGCGACTGGTACGGGAACAGCAACTACACGAACACAGATAATCGCTCGTACTACAACGGCGGCGACTCAAGCGACATCACGAAGTTCTACGGGTGGAACCCGAATAGCTACCCTGGCCTCTTTCCAACGGCGTCCGACTTCTTCGACAACTACGCCCGCAACGATCCGTACTCCGAGTTCTCGTACCCAGACTACATCAACGGCGGAAACTTCTACGCCGGGGATGAGTACAACTACACAGGTGAGGGCAGCCCTTCCTACCTGAACAACAACTTCTTTGAGGCACCCAAGCCAGGCAGCTACCGGGGTGGCGACTTCATCAGCCACTACTACGGCAGCCCGTACTTCGACCTCCAGACGAACCTGAATCAGGAACTGAATCAGTATTACGCGGAGAACAAGTACGACGGCAACACGATCAACTTCAACAACCCGACCAACGTCTCAAACCTCTACTCCCAGGTGATCGACGCCAGGGAGATCAAGACCGAGATCATCAACGGCCAGCCAGCCGGTCCAGGCCCAGCCGGTCCACAGGGGCAGCCGGGACTTGATGGCGGGGCGTTCTTTTTCCCTCTCCCAGGCGGTGGCGGGGGTGGCGGGTTCGACCCGACGCTCATCAACATCAGGCTCAGGAACCTCGAAAACAAGAACGCCCAGATTATCAACGTCATCAATGGCATGTCGCTAAAGACCACGGAAGCTGATGTTTTGACCGGGGTTACGTTCGACTCAAATGTCTGCGATGTCACGCCGGAAGATACGGAGGTCGTCAGGACTGTGGAGCTTCTGAAGCCTGGTGCCGGGGCTTTGTAGGGTTTTTGGGCGCCGCGCAGCCTCCCTGGGGCGAAACGGACACTAGCAGGTAGGAGACAAAAATGGCCTTCTTGGACATTCTGAAGCAGAACGAGCCGATCAATTCCCAGTTTCTCGGGAAGCATTGGACTGGCGGGGGCCGGGCTCCGAGCGAATTCGGTGCCTTCGGTATCCGGAAAAGCACCAAGATGAACGAGCGGGCCTTGGAGGAAGATCTCCTCAAGTCTCTCTACGGACAGGCTGGCGAATTTGCCAAGGCCTCTGCCATCCAGAACGATGGGTTCTATAAGGGCCAGGGCTCGCTTGCGTTGGCTATGGCGAACGAGGCCAGTAATCGCTACGGCTCTAACGCCATGGCAGAGGCGGCCAGGCAGCAGGCTCTGGCTAACACAAGCACAGGCAGCATGGCTGCGTGGGGTAACGCCAACAATACGGCCATGCAGTCTCAGGCTGCCCAGCAGGGCGGTTACATGGCTGCCCTGGCCCAGATGCAGGCGGCCAACCAGGCTGCCACAAGCAGCCTCGGCGGATCACTTGCCCAGAGCCAGGCTGCGAACAACACCGGCTACTACGGGGCGATGTCGAACTACGGCTCCGCCCTGGCCCAGGCCAAGGCCGCAGCAGCAGCGGCCCAAAGCAACGCCCAGGCGAACTACGGTTCGAGCTTCAATAACGCCCAGGCCAACATGGGGCAGAGCTACAACAACGCCCAGTCGAACCTCGGCCAGGCGTTCATGATGGGGCAGGCGCAGCTTGGCTCCAGCGGAAACCAAGCTCTTGGCCAATGGGCGTCGTCAGTGCCGCTCGCTCAGGCTAGCGCGGCGTCAAGCAAGAACAGTGCCCAGTCGAACCTCGGGCAGTCTTACAACAACGCCCAGGCTCAAGCGGCTGCGTCCCTGAACAACGCTCAGGGGCAACTCGGGCTTGGGTTCTACAACACTCAAGGTCAGTTGGGTTCGAGCTTCAATAACGCCCAGAGCAACATCTCCGCAAACTACAGCGGAGCCCAGGCTCAACAGAACGCCGCCCAAAACAACGCCCAGGGCCAGCTTGGTGCTGCGTACTACGGGGCTCAGGCAGGGCTTGGTGGCACGGCCAACCAGGCCATGGGTCAACTCGGTGCCAACAACCTCAAGGCAGGGCTGCTCGGGAACCTTCTCGGGGGTGGCGGTGGGTTGCCGAGCGGGTTCCTGGCGACAGGCCCGAACGGCGAGACTATTGCGTCCGGCTCCTCTGGCGGTGCTGGCGGCGGGTTCGGGTACGGCGGCGGGTTCGGCGGCATCGGCGGCACCCCGACATCTGGGATCAGTCCGTCTGACTTCTATGGCCCCGACAAGATCAGTGGCTACAGCCCGTCGTTTGCGCCGGGGGTTAACCTCTACGCCCCGAACCTCCAGGGCGCCGGAAACGTGCGTCGGTACAACGCTCCGCTCCAGGGCGCAAACAGCATCGTCAACCCGGCCTACGATATGGAAGGTGCTGGCTCGATCAGCAATGTGGCACCGAACGTGGAGCGTGCCTCCTCGCTTCGCCAGTTTCAGGGTCCGCTCCTTGATCCGTCGTCAGTCACCAGGATGGACATTGGTGGTGGTGCTGGCGATGTGACGGGCATTGACATGCCAGCCTGGCGTGACATCGACACCAAGAGTGCCTTGGCTGCGTTGGCCGAATCCAACAAGCCATACCTCCCTGCGGCAACGCAAGGCTACCAGACCGGCCTCAACGCCACGAAGGACACGCTCAACGGAACCCTTGCTGGCCTGAAGGACATGTACGGCACTGGGATGGGTGCGATCCAGGGTGGCATGGATCAGTTCTACGCCAGCCAGAACACCGGACGCCCAGACTTTGGCGGCCTGCTGTCATCGCTCATGCAGACGCAGCAAGGCAACGGTGCCGCTGGTTTGTGGAACACGATGTACCAGGGAACCTATAACCCCGTCTGGAAGGGTGGCCCAGGAGCCTGGCGATAATGCTGAGTTACCAGACAGAACTGTCGAGGCGAACGCCGCTCCAGAACACGGAGCAGTACAAGCAGGAGATGTCAGCGTTTGCCCCGCAGGCCAACACTGACGCATTCAATACTGCCCTCAACCTGGCTGCATATCAGCGCAACGCCGACGACGCGAACCTTGGGTACGACATGGATCATCGCCAGAAGCAGAACCAACTCGTTCTCTCTGGCCTCGCCAACATGAACGAACAGGAGCAGGCTTACCGCCAGCCCTACCGCTCGTTCCTTAGCTCGCTTCTGACCAGCATCCAATGACAAACACCGTAGACATCTACCGCCAGCCGCAGCCGACATACGGCTACCAGTACGGCCCTGGGGTGTTCAATACCCAAATGGCCCAGGCTGGTGCTGCTGGTGACGAGCGGTATCACACCAAGCAGTTGGACCGCGCAGGCATGTCCCGTGGTGGCGCCCAGAAGTTCGAGGCTGGCAATCGTGCAGCCGGGGCTCTGGCAGACGGGATCGCTCAGGCGTACACACAACGCGACAACGACCAGGCTCAACTGAGTCGATGGGCTCTCGGCGCTGAAGCTGACCAGGAGCGGATGGCCCAGGCACTCAATAGCATTCAGAATCAACGCGCTCTCCAAGACCAACAGTTCCGATTCGGACTTCTCCAAGGACTCCTTTGATGGCTCGCTCAATCGCTCTCGACCTCGATGACCTGACCCCTACCGCCCTCAAGCGGCTGGTGAAACAGTTGCTCATGGCAGACGACGACAACGAGCAGGCACTCGTTCAGAAGATCCTTAAGGGTGAGAAGAATGATTTGGCCGACCTGCACGAGGAAGGTCACGGTAAGATGAAGTCTCCAAAGGTCGAAGAGTGTGACCTGCCCCGGTGCAAGAAGGATAAGAAATAATGGCTAACGTCAAGCCTCGCACGCCGCCCAGCGCCCGTCGCTTCGGGCCTATGCTCGACTCCATGCCTGGGGCAGTCCCTGGTCGCGGGCTCGGCCAACTCGAAAACGCCATGGGCAAACCGGCGTTCACGGGCTCGCTCCGCGATGTCCAAGAGGGGCTCTTCAATCATCCGGCATTCGGCTCGCTCATGGAGAACATGCCTCTCCTTGGTCAGGCGGCCATGGACGGCGACCCAGCGGCCATCGCCGCAGCCAGCAAGGCCCTCCAGCAATACCCAGACGGCATCCCAAGCGGACAGCTTGATCTCTGGGGCATGCCGTCAGCGGCGGACAATCCTCTCCTTCCTTACGGGCAATGGTCACCAGCAGACCTTGAGGCCAACGGGTCAACGATGACTCGCCCTCTCGAAACAGCCGACATCCACTCCGAGTCAGCAGCAGCCGCCTCTCCTTCAGGGCTTGATGCCGACGTTGCCGCCGCTCCAAGGTCACAGCCAGGCCCAAGAGGGCTTGGCGGTCTTGGCTGGCAAGCTCCACCCCCTCCTCGCGGTCCTTCAGGGCTTGGTTGGGATAGGCCCATTGATGGCCCTCCACCTCCTCCCTCCCGCACGGTCCCGTGGCAGCTTGGCCCTGCGGCAGTTGGTGCAGCCGCTGCTGGGGTTGGCAGCCAGCTTTTTCCTGGCAGTGACCCTGCCGAAGAAGAGCCCCCGGTGACGGCAGCCGACATCAAGGCTGACGGGCAGATGGGCTTGCCGATTGGCCCTCTGGATCGCAATGAGATTGACCGTTCGATTAGGGCGACCGTAGGAGAGGCCTACCCGAAGGCGGTTCAAGACGAGTTCAATCAGTATGGCGCTCCGAACGAGGCCGTTGAGCTTGGGTTTCGCCACGGGTTGCCTGCGAACATTCAGGACGTTAACAACCCTGCCACTACCAAGACTCACAACTACTACGCCGCTCGCATCGACCAAGAGCTTCGCATGCAGGAGGCTGAGAGGCAGCGCGCGTGGGATGTCCTTGCTGGCGAGCAGCGAGAAGCGGCGGCACCGTTTGATCCCTATCAGACTCCTGGCCCGTACCGCAGCGAGCCTCGTGTTCGCGATCCTCGCAACGGTGGCGACTACCGGGCGAACCTTGAGGCTGAAGCCAAGGCTCGTCGCGACCAACGCCAAGCTGACTACGAGGCCAAGAAGGCAGAGCGTGAGCGCACTCAATACGAGATCCCACACTCCCAAGGTCCAGGTGGCCTTGGTGGTTTCGGCATGAGCGAAGGCCCATCTGGTGACTCGATGTACCGCACGGCCCCTGGACCTGTGGATACTCGCGGCATCTCGGAGGAGGGGGTAGACCTCTACGACCCGAAGGAAGTGGACGCCTACCGCAAGCGTCCGATTGCCGACCCAAGCACTCCAGAAGGGCAGGCAGCTATCGCAGAGGCCAGGGCCGCAGGTTTCGTGAACGATCCGGGTCGTCCTCTCCCGTCGAGAGAAGACCGCGACATGATGGCTCGCGGCATGGTGGCGACCAGAAATGCCGATGGTGGGTTCGGGTACTCTCCTGCGGTGCCGAGCGAACCTGGCGACCTTAATGGCGCTCCGGGCCGTCTTGGTATTCGCGAAGATCTTCGCCGTCCATTCAGGGACTGGAACACAGGGGAGGTGATGCCAGGGACCAACAAGTATGAGCCTGTGCCTGTTGAAACCCCATTCGGCACGCAGTATGCCTATCGCCCCACCGAGGGGTTCAAGCAACAGCTTGCCGCCCGAGAGAATGACCTTCGGCGTGAGCGACTGTATGCCGCCGCAGGCTTCCCGACGCAAATGGACGGCGACCCGACAAATGACATTCGCGAGCTTCGTGCTGCGGGTCGCGAGCATCGTGCGAGGGATCTTGCCGAGCGCAAGAACCGTGTCGCCCAGCGAGGCATGGCTCGTGCTGAAGGCATGACGCCGCTCATGTACCAAGAGTTCAACAACGCCTCTCCAGAGGTGCGTGGGCAGATCGTTGCCGACAACCTGACTCCTCGGGCTGTCCAGGTAACGAACCGTGGGTGGTCGGTAACTCCTGAGTTCCGCCCGCCCGACAGGAATCCAACCTCGTTTGAACACCTCGTCGCCATGAGCGCCATGAATGAGGCGAGGAGGAAGGAGGAGGAGGCTGCCCTTGGCTCCCTTCGCCAGAGCGCTCATGGAACGTTGATTGGGGATCCGGAAACCGGCGATCCCGAGGAGTTGTTCATGTGGCTGCAAGGACAGCCAGGCGGAAATCCCGCTCGGGCAGAGCAGGTCACTAGAGAGCGGTTCCCTGGATGGCGTCCAGGGGCGACCAGGCCAACGCCACCAAGGCCAGTTTCCGATGGGGTGCCAGGCCCGTATTCTCCGTGAGGTCTGAATGTCATCCCCGCTGATGAACTACTACGGCGGTGGTGGGGACGACCTCATCGACTCCCTCATTCCGGAGTTTGACGAGTTCGGCCGCCGCCTGCCCAAACGCAAGCCTAGCCTCGCTGACCTCATGCCAGAGGAAGAGAGGAAGTCCCTTCTGGCTCAGGCTGCTGGCGCGAGTGCATCTGGCTTGGCTGGGCTGGGCTGGATCCTCGACACTCCCGGCGCCGCTGTTCGCGGGCTGCTGTCAGGTGGGCCAAGCAAGGCGCTGTCTTCTCTCTGGGAGACTGCCGATGAGCGAGTTGATGGCCGCGAACTTCTTCAACAGTACGGGCTTGCAAGCAACAACAAGAACTACGCCAACTTCTTCGGCGGCATGGCGGCAGAGATGCTGCTCGATCCGTTGACCTACATCAACCCTCTGGCAATCCTTGGCAATGGCGCCCTTCGTCCTGCTGGCGAGGTGGCCAAGAGGGCTGGCATGCTTGACAACCTTGCGCTCACTGCCAGGAAGGAGGGGATGGGGCATCGTGAGTTTCTGATGTCCCGCACTCCACAGGAGATGCTTGACCGGGCGTCTTCGGAGGCTGCCGACCTCGCCGCTGCCAAGTACTCCAAGGCGGTGGAAGGTTATGGCAAGTCCATTGCTAGCGACCCTCGCCAACAGAGCCTCCTTCAAGACCTGGACATTGAAGATGCCTTCCGCTCATTGCCGGTAGAGAAGCTCCCCGACGATCTCGTTCGGCGGGCGTTTCCAACACGCAAGGCAGTCGCGATAGACAAGGGCATCCCCGAGGCAGACATCCTCCGGTGGACTCCTGAGCAGTTCATTGACGACGCTCGCCAGGCTCCCCTCGTGAACTTTCAGCGAGCCGCTCAAGCGGCCGGGCTGAATCCGGAAGACCTCATGAACTCCCCGCTGTCCTCGCTCATGGAGGCCAGGATCCCAGGCACCGGCATGGCGGTTGGGATCGGGCAGGGAGACAGAAGCAAAGCCATTGCTCGTGGGCTGGACAGGTTCGGCGAAGCTCTGACCACCAACCCGATCACCGCTCCGGTCGCCACGAGGGCCGTAGCGGCCTTTGACAGGTCTGTCCTAGACCAAGTAGACCGGGCAGATCAGTGGGCCGCACGAGAGGCCTGGGCGGCCCAGAATGCGAACCGGGCCGATGCCAGGATGGAACTGACTGCCGAGCTACTGGCTCCGACTAGGGTGACTAGGGAGCTTGGTGGAAAGGCGGTGGGGTTCACTGACCCACGAATCCAGAACGCCATCGCTGACAGCCTTGAGGCCGGGCTTGATCCAGAGAAGATGGCCCTGCTCAGGGACAAGGAGGCCCTTGACCTCATTGCCAGGACTCCAGAGTGGGATGCCTTCCGCAAGTGGGCTCATCACCGGAACCAAGACTCCCTGCTCAACCGTCGCGAGAATGGGCTAACGGCTGGCGAGTGGGTGAGCGATGAGGGAACTTCATTCCTCGGGAGCCAGGTCTATCGGTTCCCAATGGAGCAGGCTCCTGTTGTCGGCGGCCACAGCGCTCGCCGCAAGGTTCCATACGAGCGGGGGCAAAGGCTCTACAACACCGACGACCTCGTGGGCATGGGCAGAAATCCATACCTCGATCTTCCACGCCGCCGCGAGACTGTGCGGGCGTTGTCAACTGACGCAGAGCTACTCGAATCTCTGCGGGCCGCTGGCGATGACGTGGCCCCAGAACTCATCGACAGTGCGATGGAGAAGCTCGGCTTAGGGGCTCCATACAGAAACGTCCGTGGCGACCTCGGCTCGCTCAACGAACTTGAGGATGCTGTTACCGTTGATCTGCGTCGTCGGCTTCATCCGGCCGACAAGAAGATCAAGCCAGAGCATATCTTTCCGCAGCCCCGCGAGGTTGATCCGAAGAGAATACTCGCTAGCGATGCCGCATACGAGAAGGCAATCAAGACGCTCACCGACGACGCCACCAGGAAGAAGCGCTCTCTTGCCGACCTCCTGCGACAGTCTGACCTACAGCATCCTGGCACCAGGAAGTTGGGCGATGACCGTGGTGCCATTGGCCTCTTCGACAACGCCGTAATCTCCGACATGAACCGCTCCCTCCAGGGAGAGGCTGTGTCGCTCGCCAACGCCGACATGCTCAAACGTCGGCTCAAGGAGTCTGTCATCCGCGATGGCCTGGGGCAGGCGGGTGGTGGGTATGTGTCGATGGACGACGCTCTCGCGCAGCTTGGCTTCAACCCCAAGGCAGCAGGGGCAGAGCTATTCCCTGACAACAACCTCAAAGACCTCGCCATTGCAGAGAGGGAACTCAAGGCGCTGAAGGCTCTCGGCCCTCGCGGACCTGAAGAGCGAGGCTTGATTGGCGACCTGTACAAGTCCTTCACTGGCGCGTTCAAGGCCATGGCATTGGCGACCCCCGCATACCACATGCGGAATCTCCAGTCTGGCGGGCTCTCGACGATGATGAACGACGCCGCCCCGTTGCGGTCGGTGCCGGGCAGGATCGCAGACTTCTTCTCCGGTTGGCGAGGAGGCAAGGGCAACGATCCATCCCTGGTCACGAACATGATCGGGGGCGGCGACGACTGGATCTACTCTCGCATCAAGGACATCCCCGGCTTCGAGGGACTGAGCAAGCAGGCTGCGATTGATCGCTTCAATCTGGGTGCTGGTCGGCATGACCTTGGGCAGGGGCAGATCCTTGAGGGGGCAGCGTCCCCGAACTTCGTCGTCGGCCAGGGCGAGAGAGGCAAGAAGGTACGCGACCTGCTGTGGAACAAGGACCGATCTTGGTACGACGCGATCAGTGACTTCTTCACTGTGCGTGGTGTTGACTTCAAGGGTGCGTTCACTGGCCGCCAGGCTCCGACCGAGACGCTCAATCCATGGGTGAAGCTCAACGAGAACTGGGGCAAGAGTACCGAAGACGCCCTTCGCCTTGGCACCTACATCGGAGAGCTTCGCCGTGGCGCAACGCCTGACGTTGCCGCCGCTAAGGTGTTCAGGACTCAGGTCGATTACTCGCCCGATGCGTTTACCAGCTTCGAGCGCAAGCTCAAGCAGATCATTCCGTTCTATTCATACCCAAGGGGCATCCTGCCATCGGTCTTGGAGAACATCCTCGAACGTCCAGGCGGGCTCCAGGGCAGGACGATTCGTGCAGTGTCGAATGCGTCTCGGCCGAACGAAGATTCCTTCCTGCCAGAGCATCTCCGAAAGTCGGCAGCCATTCAGCTTCCGTTCGGTGCGTCCGGCGACTCCAATCTCGCGAGCGTTCTCTCCCTTGGCATCCTTCCATACGAAGGCCTGGTGAACCTCGTGTCTCCCGGCCAGGGCTCGACCGTATACGAGAAGATCACCGACAGCCTCCAGAAGACCGGGCTCAACCTGGCTGGCATGGTAAACCCAGTGTTCAAGGCTCCAGCCGAAATGCTCTTGGATCGCCAGCTTTACAGCGGGCGTGAGATGTCTGACCTCTACTCCTTCTTCGAGGACAAAGTTGGGCTCGGAACACCAGGCCGACACGCAGAGCAACTCGTATCGAACTTCCTCCCAGGCGGCGGCCAGGCAATTGGAATTGCTCGGACTCTCGGGGACGAGCGGCTATCTGCGGCAGAGAAAGCAATTAAGCTCCTCACGAACAAGGTGCTTGGCGTCAAGCTCTCGACCATCGACCAGCAGAAGGCCCGCGACAAAGCCACGCGAGACACTCTCCAAGATCTTCTCCGCACTACACCGGGCGTTCAGAGGTACGAGTCGCTGAACGTGCCAGAAGAAGCGCTCGCCTCTATGAGCGAGGAGCAGAGGCGGCAGTACCTGCTCTATCGGATCATGCAGAGCGAGGCGTCGAAGCGTGCGAGAGAGCGGAAAAACGAGGCCCGAGATCCCCTCGAAATTATTTTGGGGAAAGCGCTCTTGACTGCCTAAGACGAGTTGCTATCCTTGCCCGCGACATGGACGACTGAGCCCCACGGATGGGGCACTTTCACATGAGGGCAAAGATGACACTCGACTATTCAACATGCGAACTTCCAAGGTTCGTGGAGGGCATGCCGATGTGGCAATACCTCCAACTGCCAATGGCTAGCCGGTCGTACCTGACTGCTGTCAAGAAGGGCGGCGGTGAGGTGCAGCGGTGGCTCGACAATGGCAACGACCTGAAGGTAGACAGCAAGTCCACCAAGACAGGGTCTGCCTTTGACGACATCGTGATGGGCGTCCTCAGTGGCTCCAGCTTTGAGAGCCTTGTGGTCGTCCCCCCGCCGGGGGTGCTGGCAAAGAATGGAGCCAGGTCCGGCAATGCCTACAAGGAATGGGCAGCGGAGCAGAAGGGTGTGATCGTTAACGAGGCTGAGAAGGCCCAGTACGAGATCATGCTCGACCACATGTGCGAGAACCCTGCCGTCCGGCTGTTGATGGACAACACCATCAGCACTCAGGGTGTGGCCCTGTTTGAGTTGGGAGGTCTTCGCATGAAGGCCCGGCCTGACGCCATCTGCAAGGACATGTGGTGGGATCTCAAGACCACCAGCAAGGGGTTCAATGACCTTGCCAAGAGCGTGGTGTCCTTCGGCTACGCGGACCAGGATTTCATCTACCAGTATGCCGCAGCCGCCACTCAGGGGATTGTGGAATTCTCGATGCCGTTCGTGTTCGTCCAGACCATGCCCCCGTATGGGGTACGGGCGTACACCATGCCGCAGGAGTTTGTGCAGGAGACTGGCAGACATCTCATGAGTGTGATCGAAGACGTTCTCTTGCGGCGACAGACGGGGGAATATCTTCCCCCTGAGTCAGAGACTGTGACAGAGTTGGCCCTTCCGCAGTGGGCCATGAATTGTGATTTCGTTTCAATGGAGGAGGGCGACGATGAGTGAAGAAGTTAGTGCTATTGGGTGGCCAAGCTGTTCTGCCTCGACGGCGGTCTTGGCCGAGAGCCTTGGCAAGGCACAGATGGAATTCAAGGTTGCTGGGTTTGATTCCAGTAACCCGCATTTCCGTAGCCAGTACGCAAGCTACCAGGCCTGTTGTCTGGCGGTGAGGGATGCACTGGTGAAGCATGGCATGGCACTCCCGGACTTCCGTCCAGGCGTGATGCCGAACGGAGAGTGGGCTATGATCGGTACGCTCAGGCACAAGTCTGGGCAGTACATCACAGGCATGGCTCCTCTCTTCATGGGAAAGAAGGACATGCAGCAGTTTGGTGCCGCCTGCACCTATGCCAAGCGTACCCTACTCATGGCCCTCACGGGTGCGTTTGCCGGGGAGCCTGACGATGATGGCAACAGCGTCAGCGAGCCACCTCCGACCGTGTCGAAGGCGATGGCCGTTGCCAAGGAAATGGACGAGGAGCTTTCCTACGAACAAGCCGCCAAGGAGGCCATCATGAATGCGGAAACGCAGGAGGAGGCCGCAAAGTTCCTTGCCAAGGTCAAGCTCCGAGTGAAGAACAAGGCTATCACGCCAGCCTGCTACAAGAGGTGCGAAGTGGCGTTCAAGCAGAAGTGGGAAGAAAGTGAGGGTGAGTGATGGCTGCTGGATTTCAGAAGTTCATTTGTCTGGGGAACGTGACCCGTGACCCGGAAGTCCACGAGACGAAGAGCGGCAAGGATGTCGCCAAGTTCTCGTTGGCTGTCAATGGTTTCAAGGACAAGGTCGAGTACTTCGACATCACGTTCTGGGAGCCAGGTGCCGTGATCGAGTACATCAACAAGGGGACGCTCCTCTTGGTCGAGGGTGAACTCGAAACGGAAACCTGGGAGAAGGACGGCGAAAAGCGGCGGAAGACCGTCGTCGTCGCCCGTCGTGTGCAGTTGTGCGGTGGCAAGCATTCCGGGGGGGAACGCGAGCCTGCCGCAAAGGGCGAAGGGAAACGCTGGGACGACTTTGGCTGAGAGGTGCCGCCCTCCCTCGATGCCAGAAGGGAACGCCCCCTATGCAGGCGTGACGGTCCGGAGAGACGGGCTTTAATACACAAGGAGTAGCTATGAGCAGGACATGTGAGTCGTGTAAGTGGAGTCGGAAGAGAGGGGATGGAGGCCTTGAGTGCAGGCGTCACCCTCCAGTCCGCACCTTTGAGAACGGCGTAGGGCACTGGGAATTCCCGAGCGTTCTTCCTCTCGACTACTGTGGAGATCATGACGCCGAGCCAGCGGCGAAAGCAGAGCCTGAGTCGGTCGATCCTCAACCGACAGGCGGCACTGGCAAGCTCACATGGAAGCAAGACCCGGCCGGAACCTGGACGGCCAAGTCTCAGGTTAGTCACCGCCTGTACATGATAAAGTACAAGCCCAACGCCAGCTACGAAGTCTCTGCGTGCGGCGATGTCTATGGCACAACCTCCTGGACACTTAGCGGTGCGCAGGAATGGTGCCAAGGCATCGAGGACAATGCACTGAAGCTGAGTCGTCAGTCGCCGCCAGCCAACGACCAGCCCGTCGCCTACGCCATTGAGTGCGCCCCTGGAGATCCGAAGCTGCACTCGCTTTCGTTCTGGAAGGGTGACCTTCAGAAGATAGTGACAGCACATGGCGGCAAGGTGATCCCGCTGTACAGGAAGTAATTGGTTAACGGCTGCCTTCAGCCGCTTGCAGCCAATAACCTATGAGCAAACCAAAGGACGTTACCGCAAGTCGGCTGCAAGGCTTTGTTCTCTCCATCTTTTGACCGGAGGATTGCATGAGTAAATCAA
>Ga0075472_10000351_pt1 | contig 19002 bp, 21 predicted proteins | sample DEB19_08_DNA_3_FD_77014 | JGI IMG/M metagenome (GOLD analysis project Ga0075472, IMG submission 77014) | Aqueous microbial communities from the Delaware River and Bay under freshwater to marine salinity gradient to study organic matter... | ecosystem: Environmental > Aquatic > Marine > Coastal ...
ACCCAGTTCCATTCCGAACCTGGCAGTTAAGCCCTACAGCGCTGATGATACTGCACCTTTCAGGTGTGGGAAAGTAGGTCCCTGCTAGGATTTATAGTATATACTGTAAGTCCTAAAGCTACTGATCATCTTCTCAATAATTTCTTTTAAACTACAACTGTCAGGGTCTGGCACTTTTTAAATTTGTTGCTTTTCTTGTTCTTATGTATGTTTATAGTGTTTACAATGTCTGTCAATATTTGTATGTTCCATCCTCTTCCTTTCGAATATTTGTAAATATCATCTTTATTTGTATGAGATTATAAATTTCTTTTTAATCATGTTTAAATGCTATAATTCGCATAAAAAAGGTTGAGTATGGTCAATTTGTTGATTGGAATATTTGGTATATATGTTTTTATTAAAATAGTTTTGGAAATAAAAGAAGTTTTATATATTAAAAACGTATTTGGACTCGGTGCCGTATTAATGGATATAGAAACATATAAAGACGCAGCGATATATTCTATATATAAGCACACTCTTAATATTTTTAACGCTTTAATTTCACTCTTTTTGGTAGTTTTTTGGCTTAGCGGAGGACTGTTTATTATCAATTTCTTACTTTACAAAAGTAATTCTTTGCTTAGTGAGCTTGAAATACTTTTGGCTTTTTTTGCAATAAACTACATTTTAACTTTGCCTATTAATATCTGGGAAAAGCATATAGATAAAAGGTTCGGTTTTAATGTAGCGCCTTGGAGTATGTTTTTAGTGGATGAAGTTAAAAAGATTTTTTTATTTATAATATTTGGTGGTGCATTTTTTGCAGGACTTATATATTTTATTGAGAATTTTAAAAACTGGTGGTTATACGGATTTGTATTCACATTCGGTGTAGTAATAATGATTAATCTTTTATATCCTTTTTTTGCACAGATGTTTAACAAATTTACTCCTCTTGAAGATGAAGGACTTAAAGATGCCATTGAAGAGATGATGGCTAAAGTCGGGTTTAAAAGCAGCGGTATATATGTAATGGACGCAAGTAAAAGGGATACGAGGTTAAATGCTTATTTTGCAGGGTTTGGTAATACTAAAAGGGTAGTGCTTTTTGATACGCTTCTTAAAAAACTTACCAAAGATGAAATTTTGGCAGTTTTGGGACATGAGCTTGGCCATTTCAAACACAAAGATATATTTAAAAACATTGCAGTTGTGGGTGTGATGCTTTTTGTATTGTTTGCTATATTCGGCAATCTGCCCGATACTCTTTTTAAAGAGCTTATGGTGCCTAAAATCGGTGCAAATATTATTATTTTGGCACTGCTTTTCAGTGAAGTGATTTTCTTTGTATTGCAGCCGTTTGTAAATCTTATCAGCAGACACAACGAATTTGCCGCCGATGAAATGGGAAGTGAGCTTGTAAGCAAAAAAGACCTTGCAAGCGCACTTAAAAAACTTGTAAGCGAAAACAAACACTTTCCGAGAGTCAGCAAACTATATTCGTTTATTTACTATTCGCATCCTCCTATTTTAGAAAGACTTGAAAAGCTGGAGAATGAGAAATGAAAGTATTGATTACAGGGATTAGCAGAGGGATAGGATACGGACTTGCGAAGTATTATATTGAAAACGGGGATGAAGTTTATGCAATAGGCAGAAAAAATCCCTTTGACGATGCTCTTAGGTTTTACAGGCTGGATGTAAGTGCATATGAGAAGATTCCCCATGCCATTGAGTCTCTTGAAATTGATGAGCTTGATTTGGCAATTTTAAATGCGGGAATATTGGGTGAGATTAAAGAGATGAAGTATTGGAGTGTTAAAGAGCTTCAAAATATATTTGATATTAATGTATGGGCTAATAAGGTTTTGATAGATGAACTTGCTCCTTTTACTGAAAAAATAGTGGTAATGAGCAGCGGGGCGGCCGTAAACGGAAACCCAGGCTGGGGAGGATATTCTTTAAGCAAATGTGCGGTAAATATGATGGTCAGTATCTACTCAAAAGAGATTGATTCTAAAATTTACGCTTTGGCTCCGGGAGTTATTGATACGGATATGGTAGAAAAGGTAATAAGCGGAGATCATTCCAAATTTCCAAGCCTTGACAGGGTCGAAAAGGGCAGGGTTAGTCTGGAAGAGGGAGTATTAAGAATTGTAAATACTATTGATAAACTTGACGGATTTGAAAACGGTAGTTTTGTGGATGTGAGGCTGGTTTGAAAATAAAAGACTTTTTAAAAGAAACAAACGGAAGCTACATACTTGAAAAAGTATTAAACAAAGACAAAACATGGCTGTTTTTGCATGATGATCTGGAAGTGCCGAAAGAAGCTGTTGAGATTTTGCGAAAAGTAAAATCAGGATATCCGGTTGAGTATATTTTTGAGGAAGTGTGGTTTTACGGGGACAGGTTTTATATAAAAGAGGGTGTGCTGATTCCAAGGGATGATACGGAGGTAGTACTGGAAAGAGCGATAAAGTTAATAAATGAAAAGTGTAAAACGAAAAGTGAAAAGTGTAAGATAGTGGATTGCTGCACGGGAAGCGGGGTGATAGCGATAGAAATTGCCAAGCATACAAATGCCAAAGTTATTGCAACGGATATTAGTGACACAGCCATTGAAGTGGCTGAAAAAAACATAGCTTTACATAATGTCGATGTTGAAGTAAAAAAATGTGATTTATTAAAATGTGAAGGAGAGGAGATAAAAGCCGACATTCTTGTTTCCAATCCTCCGTATGTGGAAAATTCTTGGCAAAAACCAAATGTTTATGAGCCGGATTTAGCGTTTTACGGAGGGGATGACGGGCTTGATATAGTAAAGGAGCTTATCCTTAAAGCAAAAGATCTGAAATACAAAGCTGCGGTAATAGAAATAGGGTATAACCAAAAAAATCTTTTAAGTGAATTTTTAAAAGACAAGGCTGAAAGTTTTGAATTTTTTAACGATTTGGCGGGAAATGTGAGAGGAATTGAGATTATTTTTTGAGTCTGTTTATAAAAAATATTGAAACAAGCGTTAATACAACTGTAATTTCAAATGTTTTAAATAGACCAATCTTTTCTCCCACAAGTCCTACAAGATAGACTATAACGGAGCTTACTCCGAAATTTATTCCCATATAGATGCTGTTGATAAAAGTCGGTTTGTTCGTTTTGAGATCATGTACAAACGCCAATAAAACCGGTGAGGAAGTAAAAAGGAAAAAACCAAGAGGTGCGAGTAAAATCCAAAGTGCGTTTTTGAAAAAGAGTAAAAAAAGTATCAGAAAAAGAGCAGAGCCGATACTTGAGATTATAAGCATATTTACCCTTCCGATTTTATCCGAAAATCTTCCCGCAAAAAATGCACCCAAAATCCCAAACCCCTGAAGTACTCCAAAGGCGATACTTGCACTCTCTACACTGTAGCCGTTGTGTGTGAGAAACAAAGGAAGGTAAAGAGATATTGCGTATTTTGAAGTGTAATTGAAAAGAATAAAAACCGTAAGCATTGTAAAAAAGGGCTTTACTTTGTTTAAAACGCTTTTGATTTCGCCTTTTTCAAACTTTTTGGCATTAAAAGTTGTTTTGTAGTCTTTGAGTTTAATGTATAGAAAAATGCTTGAGAGTATTCCAAGAGGTGTCAGCTTCCAGATACCGTCAAGCCCCCAAAGAGAAATTACCCCGGCTGCCAAAATCGGCCCTACGGTTCTTGCACTCTCACCACCGACCATAAAATAGCTCATTCCCTTACCGCTCTGGTTGCCTGAGAATTCTTTTATCATAGTGGGGCTTGGAATATGAAAAAATGCCGCGCTTATTCCTGCGATAAAAAGTAAAAACAAAGCAACCGCGTAAGATGACGTAAGGCTCAAAAGCCCCATTGAAACCGCTGTAATTGAAGGAGTGAGGATCACAAAATATTTGGCGTCGTTTCTTTCGGCGATAAGACCTAAAAGAGGGTTGAATAGTGAAGGGATTTTTCTTGCGATATCCAAAAAAGACGCCTGTGTAAGGCTGATACCGAGTCTCTCAATAAGAAGCGGCAAAATGGGAGCCAGGAGGGCGGAGAAAATATCGTGTGTAAAATGTGCGAATGAAATTAAAAGGACTTTTGATTTTTGAAACTGTTTCATTTCAGTTTTTCATTCAGTTTGATGTATTCCGGTTTTGTTTCGATACATTGTATGGCGGGTGCGGCTTTCGGGTCGTCTCTGAACACTACTACGCAGTGCATTCTCGGATATCCCTGTGTGTCAAACTCATATACCCTCGGATTGATTCCGCTTGTTTCTATTGTGTAGCTTAGGGTGTTGACCGTTTTTTTAAATACTCCTACTAAACTGTTCCAGTTAAAAGCGAATGAAAATGTTGCAATAAGTGCAAAAATGATCAGTTTTTTCATTGTATCTCCTTAAAAATGTAAATATTTGGCAATTCCGTCCAATAACATCTGGACGGAGAGTGAAATTAAAAGCATACCCATAAGTTTTTCAACCGCACTGAAAACGCGGTTTGGGATTATTTTAGAAAATTTGAGTGAAATTATAATAATTAACGCACTTAATGTCCATGAAATTAGCGAAGCTCCCAAAACCTCGGAAATTCCGTACTGTGATGAAAAAAGAATGAGTGTGGCCAGAAGAGAAGGCCCTGCAATCATAGGAATTGCAATAGGGACGAGGTAGAGTTCGTTTTCTTTGCCAAACATCGGATCACTGCTTGGAAAAATCATTTTAAGTGCGATTAAAAAGAGAATTATCCCTCCTGCAATTGATATTGATTCTTCCCTGAGTCCCAGAAAGTTCATTATGTTTTTGCCGAAGAATATAAAAATAAAAATAACCACAAACGCAAAAATAAGCTCTCTTATAATAATCTGTAGTTTTTCTTTGTCGTTATAGTCTTTAAGTAGTGATAGAATTACCGGGAAATTTCCGAACGGATCCATAATAAGAAAAAGTGTTACGGCAATATGCAAAATATCCATAAGACGCCTTTAAAAAATAGTGTATAATTATACACAAAAAAGGCTGGCATGGACATTAATAAACTCCTCGCTTCAAAAAAGCTCTTAACCGAAATATATTTTGATCTGCAAAAATATTACGATTCGATTTATCCCAATGCCGTTGTATTAATGGAAGTCGGAACGTTTTTTGAAACATATGAGGCCGGGGGAGTGGGAAAGGCCAGGGAAATTGCAAACGTACTCAACATTCAGCTTACAAAAAAGAATAAATCAATTCCCGAAATTGACGTTAAAAACCCTCTGATGGCCGGGTTTCCGAATCATGCGCTTGATCGTTATCTTGAGAAACTGATTGAAGAGAACAAATACACAATCATACTTATAAAACAAAAAGGAACGCCTCCGAATGTAAAAAGGTATCTCAGTGAAATAATATCTCCGGGTGTCAATCTCGAATACAATAAAACACCTGAAAATTACGTAACTTCTATAATTGTTGAGAAATATTCGGCGTATCATGTGGGGTTTGCGAATGTAGACGTTACGACGGGGAAAAGCTACGTATATGAAAACTACTCCACAAAAGACGATCCGACTTTTGCTTTGGATGAGCTTTTCAGGCTGCTTCAGACGTATAAGTCAAATGAAATTATCCTCACGCTTAAAAACGTCGACTGCGACGAGATTGTAAATTATCTGGAGCTTGACGGTAAGAACATCATAATAAACCGTACAAGAATGGATATAAGCTACCAGAATGAAATATTCAAAAGGGTTTACAACATTCAGAGTCTGCTCAGTCCCATTGAAGTTATGAATTTTGAAAAATTCCCTTTGGTGACGGAGTCTCTGGGGATTCTGCTTGAGTTTGTAATAGCACACAATAAAGAGCTTCTTACAAAACTAAAAGAGCCTGTTTTGATTGAGGATGAAAAATTCGCATACCTCGGAAACAACCCGATTAAACAGCTCGAGATTTATAAAGTATTAAAACTAATAGACAAAACAAAAACCGCCATGGGTAAAAGGCTTATAAAAGAGAGGCTTTTTAACCCGGTGCGTGATGAAAACGAGCTTGAAAAGCGGTATAAATCCGTAAGCTTTATGCTTAACCGTTATAAGGAATTTGAACCGCTTTTAAGGGATATATACGACCTTGAAAAGATTGACAGGAAAATAAAACTTAAAAAACTGCATCCGTTTGAGCTCAGTTTCCTGCTGACATCCCTTGAGGCGATAAGCGAAATTTACATCAAACTCAAAAAAAGAACAACAAAAATAGACAATTTCAGCGATTATATAAAAAGAAATTTCGAGCTTGACAAAATAAACGTAAAACTTGAAGATATTAAAGAGAGCTTTTTTAAACGGGGCGTGGACAAGACGCTTGACGAGCTTATTGATGAAAAAGAGAAATATTATAAAGATCTTTTGAGCATTAAGAAAAAAATCGAAAGCCTGGGGGATGTAAAAGTTGAGATAAACCAGCTTGATAAGGAAGGCTTTTATTTTACCCTTACCAAAAACAGATTCAATATGATAAAAGACAAATTTTATGAAACGTTTATAGATATAGACGGGGAGAAACTCTTTTTTGACGATTTGAGGATTAAACAGCTTACCAACAGCGTGAAAATAAACGGTGATAAAATTGAAGAGATCAGCGATAAAATAATAGCACTTCAAAACAAAATCATAAAAAAAACAACCAAACTTTTTATTAAAAAACTTGAGGAGATTGAAAGGGAGTTTGATTTACTGAATTCCCTTTCCGATGAAATCGCAAAAATAGATGTGGCGGTCAGCAGTGCAAAGGTTGCAAAAGAGTACAACTACACAAAACCTAAAATCAAAAACGTAAAGGCGAGATTTAAAGACTTAAGGCATCCGCTTATTGAAATAAACCAGGAAAACGGCGTTTATGTTCCGAATGATATCGATTTTAACGAATACGACGGAATGCTTTTATACGGAATCAACAGCTCCGGTAAAAGCTCACTTATGAAGAGTGTCGGAATTGCGGTATTTTTGGCTCAGGCGGGCTTTTTTGTGCCTGCAAGCGAGATGGAGTTCAGTCCGTATAACGCGATATTTACAAGAATAGAGGCGAGTGATAATTTAAGCAAGGGGCTCTCAACCTTTGCGGTTGAGATGCTTGAGCTTAAAAACATATTCAACCGAGCAAACGAGAACTCTTTAGTACTTGGTGACGAAATAGCACACGGAACTGAAACCACTTCAGCCCTTGCCATTGTGGCGAGTGCCGTTATCAAACTTGCAAAAAGAAAAATAAACTTTCTCTTTGCCACACACCTGCATCAGCTTATGGATATAGATGAGGTAAAAAACCTCTCAAACGTTGTGGCAAAACACCTTGAAGTGTGGTTTGACGGGGAAAAACTCGTATACGACAGGAAACTCAAAGACGGAAGCGGAAGCAGTGTTTACGGGCTTGAGTTTGCAAAATCAATTTATATGGATAAAGAGTTTATTAAACTTGCTGAAAACATACGTAAAAAACTAACCGACGAATACAGTGAAATCGAGCTTCTTTTGAAAAAGAAAAAAAGCAGATACAACAAAAACCTGTTTGTTACCACATGTGCGATATGCGGCAAGCCGGTGGAAGATGTGCATCATATAAAAGAAAAAGAGAAGGCAAAAGAGGGCTTTATTGACCATATGCCGGTACATCACAAATACAATCTCATACCTTTATGCAAAAAACACCATAAAATGGTTCATGAAGGAAAAATAAGAATAACAGGATTTGTTACTACAAGCAAAGGGATAGAGCTTCATTTTGAAGAGGCGGATTAGACGATGTCTTTGACCTCTATTTTGAATTTATTAAACCTGAATTCCGCTTCTTTAAGGTAGTAAAAAAATTTATCTTTTTTTATGCCTTTGAATTTTGTAATAAAATTTTCAAAATATTCCCAAAACATCGGTATGTTTATGTTTTGTTTGATTTTGATTATATGGCTTTGGCGAAGCAGTTTTTTGATTTCTTCCGGGTCCATGTTTTCATATACTTTCATATCGTTAAGTAATATATTGTATATTTTGCCTCCGTAATCAATTGTCAGGAAATTTTGTGCGGTGTAAATTGATTTGAGATCTTTTTTATTGGTTTTCGGTATATAGAGGTATTCGTCAAATTCCGTAATTTCGTTTTTTTTCAAAAACTCGTCTTCGCAGATCTTTGCCATAACCTCTCTAATATGCCCTATCTCTTTAACCACACTCGCATATGCAAATCCAAATTTTTCGGCAATTTGACTCGGGGTGTATTCCAATAAGAATGCATGCAGTATTTTTGCTTTTCTGTCAATTTTTTTGGGTGAGAATTTTCTTTTGCATTTGGCGCATTTATAATAGCCGTCTTTTAATTTATACAGGATGTAATGGTCGCAGTAAACACAGCTCATTTTATTCCTTTAAAGTTTTGTTCTAAAATTATATAAGAAAAATTAAAATTTAAGAAAAATTTAAGTTTTTGTGCTATCATTTCAGTGACCCTTTTAGAAAATCCCTCTCTTTGGAGTTATCACATGAAAAAACTTGTTTTGTTATTAGTTGCGATAATTTTAAATGCGAAAGTTATTACCGATTCGTTAAACAGAACCGTAAATATTCCTGATAATATTAAAAAGGCCGTAGCCGTAGGTCCGGGCGCGTTAAGGCTGGTGGTTTATCTTGGCTCACAAGACAAAATTGCGGGAATTGAAAAAAGAGAAAAAAAATTTATTTTCGCACGTCCTTACATACTTGCACATAAAGAGCTGCTTAAACTGCCTGTGGTCGGAATGGGCGGTCCGAATGTGCAGATTAACCTTGAAAAAATTATTTCATTAAAACCAGACGTAATAATCGCCGGATATATTTCAAAAAGCAGAGCCGATATGATAACGGCAAAAACAGGCATTCCGGTTGTGGTGATTAGTTACGGTAAGCTCGGGACGTTTGCCAATGAAAAACTGTTTAATTCTATTAAGATCTTAGGAGAAGTGTTTAATAAACAAAAAAGAGCCGAGGATGTAACAAAGTATATTAAAAACCTCGATAAAGATATCAAAAAAAGAAAATTCAAAACCGATAAAAAGATCTATATCGGTGCCGTGGCATTCAAAGGACTTCACGGTATAACTTCAACCATGCCTAAATTCCCTCCTTTTAAGATGCTGGGCATTAAAAACGTAATAAATTCAGATGCCAAATCACAGATTTTTATAAATAAAGAAGCGCTTTTTAAGCTCAATCCGGATGTGATTTTTATAGACGAAAGCGGAATGAAGTTTATTAAAGATAGTTTTATAAAACACCTCAAAGCATATAAAACACACGAAATTTACGGGATACTGCCGTATAATAATTATATGACCAATATAGGAACGGCTTATGCGGATACGTATTATATCGGCAAAGTTCTTGCGCCCGGAAAATTCAAAGATATCGATATTAAACAAAAAACTGATGAGATTTATAAGTTTTTGGTCGGCAAACCTTGTTATAATTCGATGGCCGAATTTTTCGGAGGATTTAAAAAACTGTTTAAAGGGTTTGTTTGCAGGATTATATAAAACTATTACAGAAAAATATTTTTTTAACGCTGTTTGCATTTATTGTACTTATTGTTATTTTTATTCTTTCAGTTAAAACAGGGGAAGGCAATTATACCTTTTCATCTATAATTGACGCTTTTTTTAACAAAAACGACGAATATTTTATAATATACGAAATAAGAATACCAAGAAGCCTTGCTGCGGTGTTTGTAGGTGCGTCTTTGGGTGTGGCGGGGCTTGTTATGCAGTATATTTTGAAAAACCCTTTGGCTTCACCTTTTACTCTCGGTATTTCGCACGGGGCTTTGTTTGGTGCGAGTTTAAGTATAGTGTTTTTTAATTCGCTTTATCTTGCTTTGTTTGCTTTTATCGGGGCCAATGTTGTTACTTTTATGATTTTGACGCTTAGCAGACTCAGAGGATTTACTCCCGAAGTTTTGATTTTAAGCGGTGTGGCAATCAGTGCGCTTTTTGGAAGCGGAAGTATGTTTTTACAGTATTTTGCCGATGATTTGGAACTTAGCAACATAATAAACTGGAGTTTTGGCGATTTAAGCAAGGCGGAATATTTCAGTATTGGTGTGCTTTTTACGGTTTTTATACTTGCATTTATTTACTTTTATATAAAAAAATGGGATTTTAACGCACTTGATATAGTTGAGAGTGAAAACGTGGGAGTAAACGTTAGGCGTTTAAGACTGGTTTCTTTACTGATAGCCACTCTTCTTAGTGCCGTAAGTGTCGCGTATTTCGGAATAATCGGATTTATCGGGCTTATTGCTCCACATTTTGCGAGGCTTTTAAGCGGGGATTTCAGGTTTTTACTGCCGCTTAGTGCGATAATAGGTGCGGGACTTTTACTGCTTTCGGATATTGCTTCAAGAATTCTTTTATCGCCGGTAGAACTGCCTGTCGGGATTCTTACATCTTTTATCGGGGCTCCTCTTTTTTTAATACTTCTTATTAAAATATACAGGAAATAAAATGAGGTTTGTTGTAGAGAATTTAAGGTTTTGCTATAAAAGCGACAAAATACTTGATGATATAAGTTTTGAGCTTAAACGCGGAGATGTCGTTGCGATACTGGGTGTAAACGGTGCCGGAAAATCGACGCTTTTAAAAACAATAGCCAAGGTTGTTAAACCTAAAAAAGGTACTGTGTATCTCGGTGAGGAAGATATACATAAACTTGATTTTTCCGAGCTTGGTAAAAAAATAGGATATGTAAATCAAAAAAGTGAAGGCGGGTATCTGAATGTGTTTGATACGTTGCTGCTCGGCAGAAAGATCTATTTTAAAAGCTCTCCTAAAAAAGAGGATTTAAAACGGGTTGAGGATATTTTAGATAAACTTGATTTAAAAAACAAGGCTTTTACACCTACGAATGAATTAAGCGGCGGAGAGTTGCAAAAAGTGGTAATTGCAAGGGCGCTTTTGCAGGAGAGTGAGGTACTGCTTTTGGATGAACCGACAAATAACCTTGATATTAAAAACCAGGTTGAGGTTCTTAAACTTGTAAGAGAATTTTCAAAAGAGAAAAAAATATTAAGTATTCTTGTAATGCATGATATAAATCTTGCGCTTCGCTTTTGTGATAAGTTTATTTTTATGAAAGACGGTAAAATTGAAGCGGAAGGCGGTAGGGAAATAATTACTGCCGAGCTGATAAAAAAAATATATAATATTGATGTGGATATCTGCAGTTACAGAGGTATTGATGTAGTGGTGTTTAAAAATTGAGTTAATGAACGGTCATTTAATCTAAATTTAAGGTTTCTGTTATAAAATTTCATTAAGCCTTTTAAAAAGTTTCTTCAAGAAGGAAGTTTTCCTTCTTAATTCTCATATTAGTGTCTGGCACCAGAAACTGCGGATATAAAATCTCTTGTTTACTTTTCATTATTTTATATAGCTAACGCAATTATGTTGTTAGTATATATGTTAGACGTGATATTGTTATATTGTATGTATGGTGTATCAACTCTAAAACTATTTTTGATGCTTAAATACAAACGGTTTGTTTTACAAATAAAATAGTTAAAGCATAAATGAATTGCAAATTATATTATTGGATTTTGTAGTGTCTGTCATTGTATATATTAAATTAATGTTGTTTTTTGATGTTTTCAATATTTAGATTTTAAGTGATTTAAGTTTTGATTGTTTAAATTTGTATTATGCATTATAAGTTTAGTGTTTAGATAATTTTAAAAATTTTGTGCTTTGAATTATAAAAGTATGAACTGTGATTGTGAAAAAGAAACAGATCTAATTTTTGTACTTGTATATAAATAGGACTAAAACTTAATCAATTTGCTTTAATTTAAGTTCTAAAAATATATAAGAATATAAAAATTTTAAGTTTTTTCTTAAAAAACTGAGTTACAATTCACTGTAAAAAAATCAAAAGGAGAAAAAATGCATATTCCTGACGGATATATTTCACCTGTAACTTGTGCGGTAACGTATGCCGTAGCGGCACCATTTTGGTATTACGGGTTTAAAAAACTTAAAGAAAAACTAAACGAAGAGACTCTTCCGACTCTTGCAGCATTGAGTGCACTAAGTTTTATAATTATGATGTTTAATATTCCGGTACCCGGAGGTACGTCCGCCCATGCAGTTGGTGCTGTAGCGATTGCAATTCTGTTCGGTCCCTGGGTGGGGTTTGTTTCGGTTTCACTTGTGCTATTAATTCAGGCGGTGGTGTTTGGAGACGGAGGAATAAGTGCCTGGGCAATTAATTCTTTATCAATGGGATTTGTCGGAAGTTTTGTAGGTTATTACGTATTTAACGCACTTAAAAAATATAAATTCGCACCTTTCATAGCCGGGTATGTAGGTATTTTGGCTTCTGCACTGGTTGTTGGAATAGTACTTGGTATTCAGCCTATGTTTTGGGTTTCAAACGGGCATCCTGAATATTTCCCGTTCGGGCTAAAGGTTGCAATTCCTGCAATGCTAAGCGCTCATCTAATTATCGGGTTTGCAGAAGGAATACTTACTCAAATAGTATATAAACTTGTTGGCGAAAAAACTATTCAAAGGATTGCGGCATGAAAAAGAAACTTTATATAATGCTTGGGGTTTTGATTGCGCTTGTTCCGTTAGGGCTATTGACAGACGCTCCTGCATGGGGTGAGTGGGACAGCAGTTATTTTGAAAAAGTATTAGGGTTTATGCCTCAGGGAATTGAGAAAATCGAAAACTCTATTCATATGAAATATATTTTGCCTGATTATTCACTTCCCGGTGCGAATGATGTATTGGGCTATTATATAAGTGCGATCGTGGGTGCGGTGCTTGTATTTGCAATTTATTATTTTATTTATCTGATGGTTAAAAGGAAAAAAGCGTGAGAATATTTTTTATTGCTTTTTTCTTTCTTTTTTTATATTTAAAAAATATTGAAGCAATACTCCTTGGAGTTTTGGTTTTATTGGCGATTGATTATAAAAAAATGCTAAAAAGGAGCAAAAGGGTTATTGTTTCAATATTTTTATTTAATTTAGGCGTAAGTGTCGGTTATGTTCTGATGGGATATATTGAAAGTTTTAACCCATGGGATTATGTAATATATATAAACCTCAAAGTTTTTTTAATGACGTATTTTGTTTTCTGGTTTTTTGAAAGGGTAAATGTTGTTGAATTTTTTTCTTTTTCAAAAGATCTGAGTTATTTGATGACAATGACATTGTCGCAGATCTTTTCATATAAAAAAACCTTTGAAGATTTCAGAATGGCTTTCAAATCAAGGGTTATTAGTTTAAGGGATAAAGAAAAAGATTTCATAGCAAATACGTTTAAGTTTTTTTTCAAAAAGGCTATGAGGGATTCTAAAGAAAAAGCGCTTGCCATGAGGGCGAGAGGCTTTTTCGATAGTGAAAAGTGAAAAATTAAAAATGAAAAGTGAAGAAGATGAATGAAATTGTAAGTATTAAAAACGGATATTTTTATTATGAGGATAATTTAGCGCTTGAAAATATAAATTTAGAGGTTAAGGAAAAAGAAAAACTTGTTTTGTTGGGAAATAACGGGAGCGGCAAGTCGACTCTTTTAAGGGTGATTGCCAGGCTTTATTTTTTAAATAGAGGCGAGTACAGGTTTGAGGGAAAACCTCTTAAAAAAAGAAAAGTTAAAAAGGAATTCAGAAGCAAGGTAGGCATTCTTTTTCAAAATCCGGACGCTATGATATTTAATCCGACTGTATATGATGAAATAGCTTTTTCTCTTAAAGAATTCGGATTTGACAATGTTGATGACAGGGTTATAGAGATAGCTAAAGAATTCAATATAGAAAAACTGCTTAAAAAATCACCTCTTGAACTAAGCGGTGGGGAAAAACAAAAGGTAATGCTTGCTTCCATTATGGTGTATGAACCAAAACTCCTGCTTCTTGACGAACCGACTGCGGCTATGGATCCGAGAACTACAGGATGGTTTATAGATTTTATTTATGATCTTGACATTACTGCAATTATCGCAACTCATGATCTGGCGGTGGCGTATGAACTGAGCGACAGGGCGGTTGTAATGGATGAAGGGCATAAAATTGTTTATGACGGGGATATGGAAGAGCTTATGAAGAATCTCGATGTACTGTTACAGGCAAACCTTATACATAAACACAGACACAGACACAAAAAATTTATTCATTCACACTACCATTTACACTTCTAACAGTCCAAAACCTATACAAGAAAATTTAGATTTTAAGTTTTTTTTAAAATTTCAGGGTATAATTCTGTGTATTGAATAGTTATTTTCTTAAAATTTCATTTTTTTCAAACGGCTTCACTACGGTGCCCGAAATTAAAAATTTCGACCGTAACGTTGTGCAGATGTTTTCTCAAAATGAAATTTTAAAAAATGCAATAAAAAAGGAGTCAATATGGCTGAAATTATCAATGAAGATATTAAAAACAACCCTCAGTTATCACATAAAGTTACCGTAATTGAAAAAATTCTTTCTAAAAACAACGCTATGGCGGATGAAATCAGAAAACAGTTTGATGAACATAAAATAACATGTTTTAATATGATGAGTTCCCCCGGAAGCGGGAAAACAACAACTCTTGAAAATTTAGCAGGTAAACTGCCGTATAAATTCGGAGTAATTGAAGGAGATTTGGAAACGAGCAGAGATGCCGAGAGAATCAGAAACAAAGGTATCTGGTCATTTCAGCTTCAGACAGGAAGAGCCTGCCATCTTGATGCCGGAATGGTAAAACACGCAATGCCTGAATTCCCGTTTGACGATGTGGAAGTTGCGTTTATTGAAAACGTGGGTAACCTTGTATGTCCTGCAAGCTATGATGTAGGAGCTCATTACAATATGGTATTCGTAAGTGTTCCGGAAGGTGACGATAAAATCGAAAAATACCCTGTAATGTTCAGAAAAGCCGATATAGTCGTTATTACAAAAGCGGATATGGTTGATTATTTTGATTTTAATATCGAAAGAGCAATTGAAAACGCAAGAAAACTAAAACCTGGAGTCCCGGTAGTACTTCTAAACAATAAAACGGGCGAAGGGCTTGATGAAATAATAGATTGGATTAAACAAAAAAGAGAAGAACACTTAAAGTCAATTGAGAATTGAGAATGAGGAATTGAGAATTAAAAGGAGAAAATATGTGTCTTGCAATACCGAGTAAAGTTTTGAGTATAGATGAAAACAATATAGCAGAAGTTGATACTCTTGGAGTAAAAAGACAGGTTAGTCTTGATTTGATCCAGGAAGAGGTAAAACCTGGAGATTACGTGCTTATTCACGTAGGATACGCAATGGGTAAAATTGATGAAAAAGAAGCCCTCGAGAGTATAGAAGTATATAAAATGCTGGCGGAAGCCGCAATGGAGGATGATTTTGCGATAGATCCAGAAAAACTGGTCAATGAAGACGGCCCGCTTTTATATAAGCCGGAGGAAGAAGAAAATAAACAATAAACTGAATGGAGCCGAAAATGAGTGATTTAACACTAAAAGATCTGTATTTTAAATTCAGAGACCCGACCGCTATGAAAACTTTGGCTGAGCTTATCAGAAAAGAAGCCAAAGGTCTAAAAGAGCCTATGAGGGTAATGGAGATATGCGGAGGACATACGCATACTATTATGAAATACGGGATCAAGCAGCTTTTGCCTGAAAATATAGAATTTATACACGGTCCCGGGTGTCCTGTGTGCGTAATGCCGAAAGAAAGAATCGACCATGCAATCGAACTTGCTAAGCAGGACGGTGTTATTTTGGCGACTTTAGGGGATATGATAAGAGTGCCCGGAAGTAAAAGTTCGCTTGCGAAAGTAAGGGCTGAAGGGGCTGACGTAAGACCGCTTCATTCAACTTTGGACGTTCTTAAAATTGCAAAAGAAAACCCTGATAAAAAGGTTGTGTTTTTCGCAATAGGGTTTGAAACGACTACACCTATGACTGCAGCTTTAATGGAAAGGGCATTTAAAGAAGGTATTAAAAATATCTATTATCATATAAACCATGTACTTGTACCGCCTCCTATGAGAGCAATAATGGACAGCGGTGAAGCTAAAATAAACGCATTTATAGGTCCAAGCCACGTCAGTGTAATAATCGGGGCTAAAAGTTATCAGTTTTTGGTAGACAGTTATAATACACCTGTTGTAGTAGCGGGGTTTGAGCCGGTGGATGTGATGGAGAGTATTTTGATGCTTGTACGCCAGAAACTAAAAGGCGAGCCGAAAGTGGAAATACAATATAAACGTGCGACAACATGGGACGGAAACGTGTTGGCACAAAAAATGATTGATAAATATATGGATGTAAGAGACACGTTCAGATGGAGAGGGCTTGGAGATATCCCGAAAAGTGCATTGAAACTAAGAGACGAATATGCGGAGTTTGATGCAGAAAAAGTGTTTGCGGATATTTTACCGAATGAGCCGATTGACGATCATAAACTTTGTATCTGCGGACAGATTTTAAGAGGTCTTGCAAACCCGACAGACTGTAAAGTGTTCGGAACGGCATGTACGCCAAGCTCACCTCTTGGAAGTTGTATGGTAAGTGACGAGGGTGCATGTAATGCGTATTACAGGTATGCAAGGTAAGTTAAAAATGAAAAGTGAAAAATTATAATTCAAAAAGGAAAACAATGAAAATAACATTGGCTTACGGCGGTGGCGGAGAAGAGACCAACAAACTGATTCATGATCTTTTTTATAAAAACTTCTCAAACCCTGTGCTTGAAAGTGCGGAAGATGCGGCCGTTGTGGAAATGAATGGAAAAACGGCTTTTACAACGGACAGTTTTACGGTAAGTCCTATATTTTTCAACGGAGGCAATATCGGAAAACTTGCAATTGCCGGAACATGCAACGATATAGCAATGATGGGTGCGAAACCTGAATATATAACGTGCGGATTTATGATTGAAGAAGGGCTTGAATTTGGTGAACTTGAAGAGATTGTAAAAACAATGGCAAAAGAGCTTGAAAAAGCAGGGGCTAAAATAGTAGCGGGTGATACAAAGGTGGTGCCTGCGGGAAGCGTGGATAAAATATTTATAAACACATCCGGAATAGGAACTGTTATTAAGCCAGGAATAAGCGCACATAATCTTAAAAAGGGCGATGTTGTAATTGTAAGCCGTGATATCGGAAGACACGGGACTGTCGTAATGGCGCACAGATATGAGGTTGAAACGGATATCGAGAGTGATTGCAAAGTTTTATGGGAAGAGGTTGAAACTCTTATAAATGCAGGAATTGATATAAAAGCAATGCGTGACGCTACAAGAGGAGGGCTGAGTGCCGTACTTAACGAATGGGCGGATGCAAGCGGTGTCGGAATTGAAATAAGCGAAGAGAAACTGCCGATTTCGGATGAGGTGATCGGACTTTGTGAAATATTCGGATTTGAGCCTATGGATTTGGCAAACGAGGGTACTTTTGTGGTGGCAGTAGATGCTAAAGACGCCGAAAAAGCGGAAGAGATTCTAAAAAAATTCAATTCAAGCGCATCAATAATAGGGGAAGTGACGGATGACAGGAAAGTTGTATTAACATCTCCTTGGGGAAGTAAAAGATACATCGAACTTCCAAAAGGTGAACTTTTACCAAGGATTTGTTAATTTTTTTTTGGTAAAATTGTGTATGAATAATCATTTAGGAGAAAGCGTGAGCAGACAGGAACAAATAGTCCAAATGTTCGATTCCATTGCGAACAGATACGATTTTGTAAACAGGGTTTTAACATTTGGAATTGATAAAAAATGGCGTCAAAACGCTATTAAAAAGACTTTGGAAATTATAGACAAACCTGAAGTGAAAATTTTGGATGTCGCATGCGGGACGGGGGATATGATTGAAATATGGCAAAAAGAAGCCGATAAAAAAAATATAAAAACGCATATCTGCGGACTTGATCCCAGCAGCGGTATGCTTGAAGTTGCGAAAAAAAGATTTTCAAACCTTAAGTTTTATCAGGCATATGCGACGGATATTCCTTGTCAAAGTGGTACGATTGACGGTATAAGTATATCGTTTGGAATAAGAAACGTGCTTGAAATCAAAAAAGCTATAAAAGAGTTTCACAGGGTTTTAAAAAACGGAGGGGTAGTTCTTGTTCTGGAGTTTGTAAAAGCAGAAAATCCTAATAAATTTAGAAAATGTGTGGATTTTTATTCAAATAAATTTCTTCCTAAAATAGGCGGAATTCTCAGTAAAAACAAAGAAGCGTATGAATATCTGCCAAATTCGATTGAGAATTTTTACACTCCGAGCCAGCTTGTGAGTTTATTTGAGGAACAGGGATTTAAAACTATAAAAAGCGACAGTTTTAACTTCGGTCAGGTTGGAGTGTTTATATTTAAAAAGTAAAGGAAGTTCCCTTTACTTTTCTTTTATAAGTGTCTGACATTATAAATGTGTGCAGTTTTGAAATTATTTTTTTTCTTATATATTTATTTTGATTTGTTCTCCAGTTGAATGCAATTAAAAGGAGGAGATTATCCTCCTCCTACGAAATTAAGAGCTTCTACTTTGTCGTTTTCCTGAAGTGTGTATTTATCCCAGTCGTCTTTTTTTACAATTTTCATATTAACGGCAACCGCCATTGTTTTATCAAGAACTTTCAGATCTTCCAAAAGCTGTTTGACGGTTGTGTTTTGTTGTATTTCTTTTTCGTGTCCGTTTATAATTATTTTCATTGTATTCCTTAAAGAGTGATTTCTTTAATATCCGCAATATCAAGGAATTCTTTATAGATTGACGCTATAAGGCTTTTTCTGTTGTGTCTTACTTTTTCATCATCCACATTTACCATTACGTTGTCAAAGAATTTATCGATTAAAGGTTTGAGCGATACAAGGAAATCAAGTTTTTCTTCAAGGTTTTTGATTTCTTTTACTTTTTTAAATTCATCCCAAAGGGCTTTTTCCTCTTCTTTTTCAAACAGACTCTCATCAACGTTTATAGAATTTAAATCAAAATCTTTTACAATATTCGCAACCCTTTTGAA
>Ga0075472_10000353_pt1 | contig 18940 bp, 24 predicted proteins | sample DEB19_08_DNA_3_FD_77014 | JGI IMG/M metagenome (GOLD analysis project Ga0075472, IMG submission 77014) | Aqueous microbial communities from the Delaware River and Bay under freshwater to marine salinity gradient to study organic matter... | ecosystem: Environmental > Aquatic > Marine > Coastal ...
CCCTACCTTCAGAACTTCAACGGGTGGGCGATCTTCTGTGATGGCGACATGATCGTTAGAGGCGATATCACGGAACTGTGGGACATGCGCAACCACTACGCAGCCGCGATGGTGGCGAAGCACGACTACAAGACCAAACAGCACGAGAAGTACCTCGGGCAGAAAAATGAGGACTATCCCCGCAAGAACTGGTCAAGCGTGATTCTGTGGAACTGTGCGCACTTCAAGAACCGCGTACTCATGCCGCAGGTTGTCATGGATGCGCCAGGATCATTCTTGCACCGCTTCACCTGGCTACAGGATGACCAAGTAGGCAACCTTCCGCTGGACTGGAATTGGCTGGCGACAGAGTACGAGCCAAACGCTAACGCAAAACTGGTGCATCAAACGCTAGGCACCCCATGCTTTAGGGACTACGCCTATCAGGACACAGCCGACGAGTGGTATGCCACGCTTGATCGGGCGTTGAACACCGAGGGCCAGCACCCGCAGTTCCTTATAGACCGGATTAACGAAGTACGCAATGCCGAGGGCGCGGCGTGAGGTGCGAAGAGTGCAAATGCACTTTAGACGCCCCTGCTGAACGCGCCTACGAACTGGTAGGCAAGCAGGAGGACATGCCCGCCCTATGTACCGAGTGCATGACTGAATACACCAGGCTATTTCTACGGATGATGGAAGCCGCAGGACTAGCGTTTTGCTCAGATAACGAAGAAAGAACCCTCAATTAGAGGGCTGACTAACCTACGGGAGTCAATCATGGAACACGAAGCAAGAGAAATTGAAGATATGGCGATTGCTAATCTTTGCGTGAGAATCATGCGCGAAATTAACAATGCCGGCTATAAGAAAGCGGAACGCGTCTACGCCTTGTGTGAATCAATTGCAATGGTGATTGATATTCATAACGCCCATGATTATGAGTTTGCTAGAGAAGCGTTGGCAGAGTGCCTATATCGCAAGCTTGACGAAGAGATTGAAGTTAAGAAAGTAGTCATTAAACATATACTTAGCCAAGAATCATGGCCGCAGCACTAGGTAATCAATACGCCGCCAAGCACAAACGCTGGACTATGGCCCTAGAAAGGGCATTAGAGAAGCGTTCGCGTGTCGCCCAAGTGGAGGCGCTTGACCTGCTTGCAGAGAAATTGCTTGCTAAGTGCGATGAGGCAGACTTGGGTGCGCTCAAGGAATTGGGCGATAGATTGGAAGGTAAGCCGGCCCAGTCGCTAGAACATTCTGGCCCGGACGGCAAAGCTATCCCCGCCGAGTTGCATGTCAGATTCATCGGGTAATGTCGCAGACTTCCCGGACAAGCTGCGGTTCCTTTTCCAGCCTGCACGGTTCAAGGTCACCTATGGAGGTAGGGGCGCTGCAAAATCTTGGGGCTACGCTAGGGCGCTACTGATACAAGGGGCGCAGAAGCCCATGCGGGTGCTGTGCGCTCGGGAAGTGCAGAAGTCGATCAAGCAGTCAGTCCATACCCTGCTGAACGACCAGATACAGGCATTGCAGCTTGGGGCGTTCTACACAGTCACCGAGACAGAGATACGCGGGATTAACGGCACAACCTTTAGCTTTGCCGGCTTGGCTACGCACACGGTCGAGTCCATAAAGAGTTTCGAGGGTGTATCAGTCTGTTGGGTGGAAGAAGCCCAGACGGTGAGCAAGCGGTCCTGGGACATTCTGATCCCGACGATCAGGAAGCCCGGTTCTGAGATATGGGTTAGCTTCAACCCCGACCTAGATAGCGACGACACCTATCAGCGGTTCGTAGTCAATCCGCCTGATACCGCCATCGTGGTCAAGATGAACTACCACGACAATCCCTGGTTCCCGGACGTACTGGAAGCCGAGCGGATTCACTGCAAAAACACCAATCCCAAGGACTACGCAAACATTTGGGAAGGGGATTGCAAGGCGGCGGTTGATGGGGCGATCTACGCCGACGAGATTACCAAGGCGCAGGACGAAAAGCGCATTTGTAACGTGCCGTATGACCCCATGCTCAAGGTTCATGCGGTGTTCGACCTGGGCTGGAATGACTCAATGAGTATCGCCCTGGTGCAGAAGGGGCGATCCGATCTTCGGGTAATCGAGTACATCGAGGACGATCACAAGACGCTGGATTACTACAGCGCCCTACTAAAGAACAAAAACCTTAATTGGGGCTTGATGTTCCTGCCGCACGACGGGGAATCGAAGGACTTCAAGTACGGCAAGAGCGCCCAGGACATTATGACCGCGCTGGGCTGGCGGGTGCGGATAGTCCCGAGGCTGGACATAGAAGGCGGCATCAAGGCGGCCCGCATGACCTTCCCTCGCGTCTATTTCGACAAGGAAAAGACGAAACGCCTAGTGGATTGCATCAAGCACTACAGGCGGGACATTAGCTCCAAGACCAATGAGCCGGGAGCGCCGCTGCATGACGAGTACAGCCACGGGGCGGATTGCTTCCGCTACCTGTGTGTTTCAGCCGAGCGCATGAGTAACGAGGACTGGAACACGAAGAAGATCGAATACCCCGACCTAGGGCGCTTATGAACATCGCTAAAACTGGAGATTGGCATAAAAGGTCAATCCACCTTTGCTTTACCCGCGAGGCGCTTGGTGGTGTGCCTGCGTTTGAGAGTTCATTGATGGAACGATCAATCATGGGGCTAAAGAATTTGGGTATGGAAGATGCCGAGATTGCCAAAGTCATTTCTGACGAAATGAAATTATTTGTACCAAACGCGGCATGAACTTCCCAGACTTGCTCCGCCGCCTGCGCGAAGCCGAAGAACACATTAAGACACTTACCGAGCGCGTGATTGCGCTAGAGGGCCAATATGAAGTCAGACCTGATAACCGCAATCAAGGAAGCGGAACGCCTCGCCGAGGACGGCCAGCTAAAACAAGCACGGATAGATGCGCTTGACGATTACCTTGGCGAGCCTTACGGCAACGAGGTAGAGGGACGTTCGCAGGTTGTCGATAAGACCATCCAGAATACGGTTGAATGGATCAAGCCGCAACTGCTCAAGGTTTTCTGTTCCGGGGATGAGGTTGTCAAGTTTGCGCCCACTGGCCCCGAAGACATCAAGCCCGCCGAAATTACGTCTGACTACATTAATTACATCGCCACACAGAAAAACAACTGGTTCTCTATCTGTTACGAGTGGTTTTCTGATGCGCTGATACAGAAAACCGGCTATGTCAAAGCCTGGTGGGACGAGTCCGAGAGTATCGAGAAGGAAGAGTACGACGCGCTCACTGATGACGAATTCGCCATGCTGGCGCAGGATCATTGTGCGGAAATCATCGCCCATGACGCCATTCCCGACCCGATAGGCACGCAGCAGCGGGAAGAGGCCATTGTCCAGCTACAGCAGCAACTCATGCAGGCCAAGCAGGCCGCAATGCAGAACCCGCAAGCCGCCCAAGCTGCACAACAGATCGGCCAGCAGCTAGAACAAGTCCTCAAGACGCCCAAGCCCATGCTGCATAAGGTGACGGTGCAGCGGGTGAATAAGTACGGCGTGGCGAAGCTGAAATGTCTCCCGCCCGAGCAAACGCTTGTCTCGCACAACGCCGACAACATCAGCCTACAGGAAGCGCCATTCTTCGAACATTGGGAATGGAAAACCATTTCCGACTTGAGGCTGGAAGGCTTCGATGTTGATGATGACATTGGCGACGAGTCCGAAGGCTCGCTTATGGACGAGCAGAGCCGTGGAACGGATGCGTGGAACTGGACTGACCAGAGCGAAGAGGCCGACCCGTCCATGCGCCGCGTCAAGGTGCGTGAGGTGTGGATTCGCTTCGATGCTAACGGCGACGGCAAGGCCGAACTGCTGCATTGCATCGTGGTGGGGAATGATGTACTAGAGCAAGAAGAAGCCGACCTAATCCCGGTGGCTGCCCTGACCCCGCAAATGCTGCCGCACCGTCACACAGGTATGTCCATCCGTGATGCGGTGGAAGACTTGCAATTCATCAAGACCATGCTCACTCGTGGCCTGCTGGATAACGTATATCTAGCCAACAATGGGCGCTTTGCGATTGATGTAGACCGCGTCTCACTTGAGGACATGATGACTTCCCGCCCCGGTGGTTTGGTGCGGACCCAAGGCGATCCAGCGGGCGCAATCATGCCATTGACGCATCAGGCCAACTTTGCCCCGGTCATGCAGGCATTGGCCTACATCGACGACACAGCGGAATCCCGTACCGGCGTGACGAAATACACGCAGGGCATGGACGCCAACAACCTGAACAAGACGGCTACGGGTGTGCAGTCGATCATGTCCGCTGCTCAGGAGCGCGTCATGCTCATCGCCAGAGTCATGGCCGAAACGGGGATAAAGGAAGCCTTCTACATCCTGCATTCGCTGGTTAGAAAGCACCAGACCAAACCTGACATCGTGATGCTGCGGAATGAGTGGGTGCCGGTTGATCCCCGGACGTGGCAGAAGCGTACCGACATGACCATCTCTGTTGGTTTGGGTACGGGCAATAAGCAGGAACAACTCGGCCACCTGGCTAACCTGTTCCAAATGCAAATGGCCGTATTGCAGACCGGAATGCCCGTGGTGACTCCGGTGAACATTCACGAAACATTGAAGCAGATCGCCAAGAACGCCGGATTTAGGCAGCCCGAGTTGTTTGTAAGCGATCCAGCCAAGGCACCGCCGCAGCAGCCTCAACCTGATCCAAGGATGGAGTTGGAGAAGATGAAGCTCACGGCGGACGCGCAGAAGTTCCAAGCCCAAACCCATATCGAGCAGCAGAAAGCACAGCAACAACTCCAACAGGAGCAGTTGCGTAGTCAGAACGATGTGCAAATCGAGATGGAAAAGACGAAGGCAATGGCCGAGTTGGAGCGATACAAGGCGCAACTCAAGGCCCAGACGGAACTAGAAATCGCCCGCATCAAGGCACAGTCCGAGGCCGAATCTATCGTCAATAAGACGCAGATCGAGCGCACCAGCGACACGCACAAGGCTGGGCTGGAGCAAATGCTATCTGGTGCCGGGGAACGTGAACAGGCTATCGTCGGAATGATTCAACAGCTTGCCCAGATGGTCGAAGGCTCCAAGGTGGTTGGAATCAAGCGTGTCCGAGACAAAGCAGGAAAACTCGTCGGTGGCGTGCAGGTTCGCGCCGATGGCACGGAAATACCAATCAGCATTCAGTAAGGACAAATCATGGCACTGGCTTATAAAGAATCTATCCGCAACGCAATGCTCGATCAGATCACTACGGGCGCTGGTGCGTCTGCTTTGCTCCGCATCTATGACGGTGCTAGGCCTGCAACTGGTGGCGCTGCGACAACTCTACTCGCGGAACTGACGTGTAACGCCACGTTTGCTGCTGCTGCCGCTTCTGGCGTCTTGACGCTCAACGACATTACGCAGGATTCCAGCGCAAACGCAACGGGTACGGCGACATGGTTCCGCATCGTTAAATCCGATGGCACTACGCATGTGCTGGATGGCAATGTAGGCACTTCTGGCAGCGATTTGAACCTGACGACGACAAGCATTGTCTCCGGCCAGCCGGTAAGCGTGACCTCCTTCACTATCACTGAGGGCAACCCGTAATTGTGCCGATCATATCCAGCACATTTGAGCTTGATTCTGGCGCACAGATTGACGGCCGTCGCTATTGCCGGGAGTTCCATACCGATCATCTAGGCGCGGTGCATCGGTTTGAGTATCTGTCTGGAAACATCAACAACGCGCAAGTCTTGGCAGATCGCGCAGTCAGACTTGTTGAGAATTTGAAGGAACGTGAGCTTGCTTACGCAGTCTATGACGCGGCCTGGAATTATTCTTTGCAATGGGCGACGAATACCGACCTCTCGGCTTGGGTGCGGGAACGCTACAAGAATGCCGCCAAAGACGATTTGGCGAGGATTGCTAAACGTATTCTTGAATGGATTACAAACGGGCGATTCACTGACGCACAGGTTCGCGGCGCGTTCGGTTTAACGAGCGGGCAATGGACGACGCTTAAAACGAAGATGGAGTCGCTAGTCGCCAGCTATGACGTTGTGCAAACCGCGGTGGGCGAATAAATGGCGGATATTTTTCTTAATAGTGTCGATGGCAACGATGCCGATGACGGATCAACTTGGGCGCTGGCAAAGCTAACAATAGCGACCGGTATCGCAGGCATAGACACCACAGACCAGCGGATTGTTATTGATTCAAGCCACGCTGAAACAGCGGCATCAATAACATACACATGTCCGGGCACGCCTGCCGCGCCTAATCAACTGCTTTCGGTGACGCAAACGGGTGCAAGTGGAATTAGCGCACTAACAGCCGGGGCGACATTTACAGCGAATAGCGGATCAACCGGGCTAACGTTTAACGGGTCATATTATGGCTATGGCCTCAAATTCATTGTCTCTACCACGTCAAGCACTGGTTTGAACATCGGCGGAGCCTCTGGTAACGTAGTAACGCTAGATACATGCGATTTGCATTACACGGGGTCGGGCGCGTCCGGCTCGATTGCGTTAGGGGCTGGCGTTTCGGGGGGCGGTGGTAAGGTAACTCTAAACAACTGTAATTTTAAGTTTGGCGCTACTGGTCAGCGTGTTAGTTATGTTTCCGAGGTCGAAATAAATGGCGGAGCGTGGGCTGGAACCGGGACACTTAATCCAACTGCGATCTTTACGCCGCTGACAGGTGGCGGGCGCGGGTCGAAGCTAACGGTAAGCGGGTTTGATTTCTCAAGTCTGAACGCGGCAATAAATCTTATTGGCACGGGGCAGGGTGGATCGACTGCCGTGTTTAGAAATTGCAAACTTCCGTCATCATGGACTGGTGCGCCCATTGCTGATGCGTCGCTAGTATCTGGACAAAGGGTTGAGGTGCATAACTGCGACTCTGGCGATACAAACTATGTTCTTTGGGTGAAGTGCTACGAGGGGAGCATTAACCATAATACGGCAATCAGGAATGACGCTGGCGCGACAGATGGCACAACGCGGCTATCTTGGAAGATGTCATCAACCGCCAACGTCAAATATCCATGCAGCGGGCTTATTTCGCCGGAAATCGTCAAATGGAATGAGACAACCGGGAGCGCGATTACGGTTACTGTTGAGTTTGTCCATGATACCAACGTAGCAGCCGGCCAAGGCGCGGGCACGTCTAGCAGATTCCGTGATGATGAAGTATGGCTTGAAATTCAATACCTCGGCACATCCGGGGTGCCTTTGTCCTTATTCGCTGACGATGCAGCAGCAACGGTTATCACTACTGCGGCAGATCAAACGGATAGCTCGGTCACATGGACCACCACGGGATTGACCACGCCGCAAAAACAGAAAATGTCCGTCCCTTTCACGCCGCAAGAGAAGGGATTTATCATTGCTCGGGTCGTATTAGCCGCAGCAAGCAAGACGATTTATGTAGACCCGTTGCTGACGGTGAGTTAAATGGCTTCGCAGAGGCAAATTCCCGGCGGGTCGTACCTCAACGAGTCGGACAGTAACCAGCGCCAGATTCCCGGCTCTGTTTATGTTAATGAGGTTGCGTCATCTAGCAGTACCGGAACAGTAGCCTATACCAACGCCAACGACACCAGCAGCGCCGCAGGAACGACTACCGTAGTCGGTACGGTAGCCAAGACAAACGCTAACGACACGCCATCGGCCAGCGGCACGACAACGGTTACAGGTACGTCGGCCACTACGAACGCGGCTGATACAAGCTCGGCCAGTGGCACCACTACAGTAGTAGGAACCAGCGCAACAACTAACGCTAACGACACAGCAACCGCGTCTGGAATCGGCGCGGATTGCACTGGAACGGTAGCGGTTACGAACGCAAATGATGCTTGCGCGGCGAGTGGTAGCACACCGCTTATTTCGATAGGCGCAGCCGGCAAGAAACGCAAGAGTACGTTAGTACAGCCTGAGATTGTCGTCGTAGAAATCGACGGCAAGCTCAAGCGCATGACCCTGGCGGAACTCGATACATTCCTCGAAACACTAGAGGACAGGGCAGAGAAGGTCGCGCCCGTGGTTATCGCCAAGGGCAAGAAGGCCAAGCCGCACAAAGTTGTTCTCAAAGCTGTTGATGAAGAAATCCACGCCGAAGCTGCGGCGATGGTGAAGGAAGCGAACAACGAAATTGCTCTGATTTGGGAACGTGCAAGGCAGAAGATCGAGCAAGACGAGGAAGAAGAAGTCCTACTAATGGCACTCATGGGGTGAAGATGACACGCGAAGAAGAAGTCGTAAGGGGTGGCGAGGCTAAACGGGTACTGGAAAACCCAATGTATCAGGAAGCCGTTGAAAACGTCCGCGAAGGCATTTATTCGCTGATGCAACGCTCCGCGATGGGTGATGAAAAGACCCATAACCGTTTGGTGATTGCCTTGCAGCTTGTCAGCCAGATCGAAGGACATCTAAAGATGGTCATGCAAACCGGCAAGATGGCCGAAATGCAGACCAGTGACGGTATTGTTGCCCGTATGCGCCGGATGGTGGCTTAAATGGTCTATGAGGCCGTATGCCCAAAGTGCGACAAGTTGCACGTTTATCGTTCCTCGGTAAATGACCGGGACAAGACGCCAGTTTGTTGCGGGGTCCCTACGAAACGAAAAATATCCGCGCCGATGGGAGTAGTAGATACCCCGGCTGCGGGACGTAATACACGCTAGGCACCTAGCTTTTAGCCCTCCGCTGTGAAGCGTGGCTTAGTCATCCTCGGTGCCGGGGGGATGATTCAGACGAGGTAACAAATGGAAACTACCAATCCCGCAGGGGAAGTAGCCCAAGACCCGATTGCAGCGATTGCCGGGATTCTTGATCGTGAAGAGAGAGAAGCCAGCCCGGAAGTTGAGCAAGAGGAAGAGGTTCAATCTGCGCCCGAATTAGAGGCCGATACTACCGAAGCCACGGACACCCAGGAGGGTGAAACTGATGGCGACGAGTGGGAAGAGGTCGAATATGACGGTGAGCAGTACAACCTACCGAAGAAGCTGAAAGATGCCGTTCTCCGTCAAGCGGATTACACCCGCAAGACGCAGGAAGTAGCGGAACAGCGGAGATTGGTGGAAGCCCACCAGGAGACGCTAAAGGCTCAAGAGGCCGCGTTCCGGGAGGAGCAGGCATTCAATCAAGTCGCATTGCAGGACGTTGCCGAAATCAAGGCTATCGAATCGACGGTCAAGCAGTATGAGGCTATCGACTGGAATGGCCTGTCGGACTCCGACCCCGTGCAAGCGCAAAAACTGTGGTTCCAGTTCCAGCAACAGCGGCAGAAGATGGCCGAGATGCAAACCGGGCTGCAAACAAAATTTCAGCAATTCCAGAACGCCAAGCAGCAGCATCTTCAAGAGGCAATGACTAAAGCGGTGGAAACCTTGAAAAAGGACATCCCGAATTGGTCGCCTGAAACTGCCAAAGAACTGCGCGAAGCTGGAAAAGCAAACTACGGCTTTACAGATACAGAACTTGCCAACGTGTATGACCCGCGATTCGTCAAGCTACTCGCTGACGCTGCGGCCTACCGCAAGTTGCAATCTGCCAAGCCGGAAATAAACAAGCGTGTTGCCACGGTTCCCAAATCGGTGAAACCTGGCGCACAACAAACCAATCAGGCGAGAAAGCAGGAAGCGTTCAAGGAATCCTATGGCCGGCTCAAGAAGTCAGGCAAGGTGGAGGACGCAGCCTCGGTCATCGCCAAACTAATGTAAAGGAATAATCATGGCACGAGTTGCTGGCACTACTGAAACATTTGACGGCATCGGCATCCGCGAGGATTTGCAGGATGCTATCTATAACATTTCGCCCGAAGAAACGCCGTTCTTGACAATGGCAAAAAAACTGAAAGCGAAGAATACACTCCACGAGTAAATTGCTGCCCGTGTAAAACCGACTCTGATTGACTTGGAACCCCGTATATCGGGCAACAAGGGGCAAGCGAAAGCAGCCTGAACGACTAAGTGAGTTGGCACCCGCAAGGGTGATGCGATAGTCTGATCTGCGCGTATAACCAGAAGGCGCAGAGGGAGAGTCGAAGAACTCTCCCCGCTACGAAAGTAGTCAGTATGGAATTAGCCATTCCAGAAAGTAACAGCGTCCGGGCAAACGGACTCATTGGCTGCGGTCGGCGCGAACCGTGAAATCGAAGGCGCGGATGCTTCCTACACTACCGCGACACCGACGACTCGCCTTGGTAACTACACGCAGATCAGTAGCAAGACCGTTAAGGTGAGCGCGACCTATGACACCGTGAATAAGGCGGGCCGTTCTAGCCAAATCGCATACGAAGTCGCAAAGAAGGGCAAAGAACTCAAGCGCGACATGGAAAACGCGCTGGTCGGCAAGCAAGCTGGTTCGGCTGGTAACGGCGCAGTCGCTCGTTCGTCTGCGGGTATGGAATCGTGGATTGCGGACAACCGCATTCTGGCGGGTGGCGCGGCCAACACAACCGGCACGACCCCGACCTACACCACGACCCCTGGCGTTGGCCCGACTGACGGCACTGCGGCGACCACGCTGACGGAAGCCCTCGTGACCTCTGCTTTGTCTGCTGCCTGGACGGATGGCGGTGACGCTTCGGTGATTATGTGCAACACCTACAACAAGGCGGTCTTTGCCTCGTTTGCTGGTGCCAACAAGTTCGCCGGTACTTACGACACCATGAAGGGCAAGAATCAAGGCGTGCTGCTTGGTTCTGTCGGTGTGTATATCTCGGACGTGGGTGAGCACAAGATTATGCTTAGCCGCTACGTCCGGCAATCGACCGTGCTGTGTATTGACCCCGAGTATATCGGTGTCGCCTCGCTGCGTCCGATTCAGAAACAGGAACTCGCCAAGACCGGCGACGCTACGAACATCCTGCTCAACACCGAATTCTGTTTGGTGGTGCAGAACCCGGATGCTCACGCGAAGATTCAAGACCTTTACAACGCTTAATAACCGTTGATTCAGGGGTTGGCCTAATAAGCCAGCCCCTTTTTATATGCCCCTCGATATTGACCCGCTGACAGGTGTACTTAGGAGTTACGACACCGATCACAACGGAAATTTGACTGTTACGACAAAACAGGACGTGCAGCCGATCCTTGAGCGCAACGTCAAATTGCAGAACGCAGAGGCATATAAAAAGCAGAGCATAAAAAACGACTTCCAGCATGTCGCAGAAATACCGCTTTCCGTGATCGTGGAATGGCGCAAGGAAGGTATCGACTTCTTCGACAAGAATCATTGGCCGGCTGTCATGCGGAAGCTGCGAAATCCTGAGTACCAATATCTAAGGACGACACTTGGCAAAATCTAAGTTAATCGTCGCGGCAGACTGTATTGATACAGACCCCGACGAGACTAACCGACTGTGCATAGAACTCCTTGACGATGACCCAAACAACGCCAGAGCAATATTTCTCATGGCAACCGTCATGCTCAGAGCCGAGAAGCATGGCCTAGCCTATAACCTGCTGAAACGGGTTACAGAACTCGCCCCGAAACAGGGGGCGGCGTGGAACAACATGGGCATGTGCCTGGAAGCGATGCTCAGATACCCGGAAGCTAAAGAGTGCTTCCAGAAGGCCATAAAACTCGATCCTGGCGTGCTGGACTACCAGAGCAACGTCGCCATGATAGAGATGCAGGAAGGTCGCTATAAAGAGGCTGTGAGGCTCTCTAGGGCCATCCTTGCCAAGCACCCGGAACATTCGGGCGCGAACATGACCAACGGCTTTAGTTCCTTGGCCTTGCACGATTGGAAACCGGGCTGGGAAGGCTACGAATACACCCTCGGTGGAAAGTACCGCAAGGAAACGCAGTATCAGCAGGAAACGCGCTGGGATGGCTCACCCGTTGAGACTCTGGTGGTGTATGGGGAACAAGGGATAGGCGATGAAATCATGTATTCGTCGGTTATCCCTAGCATTAAAGATGTAGACAAGCTAATAGTCGAGTGCGATCACAGGCTAGAGGGACTCATACAACGGTCATTCCCTGCCGCCCATGTGTACGGTACTCGACGGGCTACGGTGCTCGGCTGGCTGGATAAGTACAGCATCGACGCATCGTGTCCATTCGGCGGGTTGCCGCGTCATTACCGCAACTCGGATGCAGACTTTCCGCGCAAGCCTTTCTTAGTCGCGGATGACGAACGACGATTGCAATGGCGGGCCTTGTTCGCAACCATGCCAAAACGCCCCAAGATAGGCATTGCATGGAGCGGGGGCCGGCACAACACGGGGGCCAAGCGTAGAGAGGTGGGTTTAGAAGCGTTCCGCGAGCTGATCGAGACAACGGACGCCGACTTTATCTCGCTACAGTACAAAGACCCGACCGAGGAAATCAAGGCATCGGGCCTGCCTGTTAAGCATTACCGCAGAGCGTGCCAAACAGAAGATTACGACGACCTGGCCGGGATGGTGGCTGAGTTGGACATGGTGATTGGTGTGCATACGGCAGCTTTACACCTGTCCGGTGGGTTGGGCATCAAGACCGTGGCGTTGATCCCGTCCAAATGCTCATGGGCTTACTACGGTGACGAAATGATGTGGTATCCAGACACCTACAAAATCCACCGTCAAAAGGACGGCGAGAAGTGGCCCGATACCATCAAGAGGGTGTCATGGGCATAGGCGACGAAATCATGGCTACCGCCGAGGCTCGTTACTTCAACGAACTCTATGGCAAGAAGGTGGTTTTCTCGCTGAACGGGCAAGTGTTCTACAACGAAGCGGTAATGAAGAACAATCCGCGTATCGAGAAAGAGCCGAGGCAGGGCGACAAGTACGTTGTTATCGCTAATGGCCCTGGCTGCCGGCCCTATATCGCTGGTGGGGATTCAAAGCGGTGGTACTGGAATACCGACTTTCAACTTGAACCTGGCGAAATATTCTTGACGCCTGACGAGATTGAATCGGGTATCGAGGCGAAGGGCAAGATTCTGATTGAGCCTTACGTCAAAGAAACCAACTGGTCGAAGAACAAGGAATGGCCGCATTGGGGCAAGTTCATCGAAATGGCGATGAACTTGCCGTTAGCCCAGATGACCTACGACCATCGCCCCGCGCTGGTCAAAGAGATCAAGACAAAGACGTTTAGGCGGGCTTTGGGGTATTTGTACAACTGCGACATGATTATCACGGCTGACGGTGCGCTACACCACGCGGCGGCTGCGCTAGGCGTTCCCTGCATTACCTTGTGGGGTGGGTTGATTACCCCGGACATTCTGGGGTACGACGAGCAAATCAACCTTTGGCATGGGGCCAAGGCTTGCGGGTCGAAATACGAATGCCCGCATTGCAAGGAAGCAATGGCAGCAATTCAACCGGAAGAAGTCATAGGAGCCGTGCATGAAATGCGTCGAAGGTGTGTGGTTACCTGACCACGAGCACCACCTGTTACAGTATGCGAAACAAGAAGGATGGACGTACCAGAAGCACAAGCTCGACGCGGCGATGTTCTTCACTCCGCGCCGGAATCTGGCAGTGGACATTGGCGGGCATTGCGGCCTGTGGTCTATGCACCTGGTCAATCTGTTCGATTCTGTTGTGGCGTTCGAACCTGTCCCAGCGCATCGAGAGTGCTACATCAAGAATGTCCAAGGTGAGTACAAACTGCACCCCTATGCGCTAGGAAACAAAGAAGATCGAGTGTCGATTCACTTTACCGAAGGATCGAGCGGGGATTCATGGGTAGAGAAGGGCGACGACGTTGATGTAAAAACGCTCGATTCCTTCTGCCTCGCCCCGGACTTCATCAAGATAGACACGGAAGGATTCGAGTATTTCATCCTGCTGGGTGGCGAGGACACGGTAAGAACGCACCGTCCGACCATCGTAGTGGAACAGAAGCCCAACAAGGCCAAGAACTTCGGGCTGCCTGACACCCAAGCGGTTACATTGCTTGAAAGCTGGGGCTATCGCGTCAGAAAGGTTTTATCCGGTGACTACATACTCACCCCGGATTGAACTGGTTTTAACCGGAGTCCGTCGCCGCGACATTATCCTGATTGAACTCGCCAAGGTATGCGGGGGTGAGTTTGTAACAAAGTGGGATGGCGATTCATTCCCGATAATCGTTGGGAACAATGAAGGCTGCGACGAGATACAGATTCGGTGCAGGAAAGAGGGCAAGCACTATCTCTACATAGACCACGCCTATTTCAACCGTGGATATGAGGGAGGCTGTTTCCGGTTTTGCAAGGATCACTACCACACGACCGATTGGCGACCTTCTGACAAGAAGATACCCAAAACCGCGCCTTGGCACGAAGGGGATACCATAATTGTTATCCCCCCGGCCCCGATGGTGGAAAAGATTTACAACGCTCGGGGATGGTTGAGGGAAACCCTCGATACCCTGGCGCAGCATACCGATAAAAGGATCGTGATAAAGCAGAAGGGCGACGGCAGATTGGCCGACATGCTCAAGACTGCTCACGCCCTAGTCTCTTATGGCTCGGTGGCCGAAGTCGAAGCCGCTTTAGCTGGAGTCCCTGTTTTCACTACCTGCGGGCCATCTTTGCCCGTAGCGCAAACTGATTTTTCCAAGATCGAGACACCAATCTACCCGGATCGGGAGAAGTGGCTCTCCGCCCTAGCCGGTGCCGAATGGCACTTGAGCGAACTAGACAAGGCATGGAGCCGCTTATATGAGCATCACGACATACGCAGAACTACAGACCGCAGCGGCCAACTGGCTCAAGCGATCTGACCTCACCTCATACATTCCAGACCTAATCCGTTTGGGTGAACTTCGCATCTTCCGCGAGGTTCGCTGCCGGATCATGGAATCGTCCCTGTCCTCCGCTATTTCTAGTGGAGTGGTAACCGTTCCTTCGGATTACCTCGGACTGAAATCCGCCTATATCGACGGATCGCCAACGCAAAAACTGCAACGGGCGACAGTCTCCCAAATCTACGACAAATATCCCCTCCGTGCCGCTGAAGGCAAGCCGAAGATGGTCGCCCGTGAAGGCTCTAGTTTTATCTTCGGCCCCTATCCAGACTCGTCTTACACGATGAAGGGCATTTACTATGCCAAGCCGACGAGCATTCAAACCTCGGCTAATGCCCTGTTCCTAGAATCCCCCGATTTGTACCTGTTCGCTGCATTGGCCGAAGCCGCCCCGTTCCTAAAGGACGATGCCAGGATTGTTATTTGGGATGGCAAATACGCCAGTGTGGTGAAGCAGATTGAAGATGCTGACCGCGACGAAGATAGTACGGGTGGTGGTTTGGCTGTGGTGGTCGCATGAAGTCGGTATTTACTGGTTTTTGGCCGGATGGCGATGACTACGCCGATGGAATCATCACGGATTGCACAAACCTCGTCCCGACTGTTAGGGGCTATGCCGGTGCGCCTTCTGGCGTATCTGCTGGCGTGGCTACCCTGTCCAATTCGTGTCTTGGGGCAGCATTAGTAACAAAACTCGATACTACGCAACGCCTGTTTGCAGGCACGCAGACTGCGGTTTATGAACTATCCGGTGCGTCATGGGTAGATCGTAGCAGGACGGCCCTCTATGCCACCGCTGCGAGTGGCCGCTGGCGCTTCGTTCAATTTGGTGATTCAACAGTTGCGACTAACGCCGCGGATACCCTGCAAAGTTCATCATCCGGTGCTTTTGCGGACATATCGGGAGCGCCCAAAGCGACTTGTATTGATGCTGCCGAAGGTTTCGTGATGGTGGGCAATACCTCCGGCGATTCCCACGGCACCGCCCCGGACAGGTGGAAATGCTGCGCCTTCCAAGACGTAACCGATTGGGTCGAATCCACGGCCACGCAATGCACTACGGGACGATTGGTTGAGTCCCCCGGCCCCATTCTGGCAACACGCCGCCTCGGCGCAAACTTTGTGCATTACAAGGCCAAGGCGATATTCATGGGAACGTATGTTGGCCCGCCTGCGGTGTGGCAATTTACGATGATCCCCGGCGATATTGGGACTTCCTCACAAGAATCTGTCGTCAATATCGGGCCACAGCATATTTTTGTCGGCCCGGATGATTTGTACACCTTCGACGGCACCCGCCCGGTAAGTATCGGAGAGGGAATCCGTGAGTGGTTCTTTCGTGACTTGAACAAGACGTATCGCGGAAACATCATCGGGACACATGACCCGCTGAACACGCTTGTTTATTTCTTCTATCCATCCACGGCATCCGCTGCGGGTGTGATTGATTCAACGATTGCCTACAACTATCGCACGAACAAATGGGGCCATGCGTCCTATGGCATAGAAGCATCTCTGGAGTATTCGACGGGGGCGATTACTTACGCCACGCTGTCGAACTACTTCGCCAGCTATGCAGCGATCAGCGTCTCTTACGATTCGCCATTCTGGTCGGCAGGGTCGCCGGTTCTTGCTTATATCGACACGTCGCATGTGCTTAAAACGCTGACGGGCGATTCAGCCACTTCCAGCCTGACCACGGGATTACTTGGCGATGACGAGGCGTTTTCCACGGTGTCCCGAGTTAGGCCGAAGTTCCTGACCGCCCCAACTTCTGCGACGCTAACAAATAGCTATACCAACACGGCAGGTAGCGCGGAAACCATCGACCAGACCTCAACCCTGACCACAGGGAAGATTGATTTCATGCGCTCGTCCAGGTGGCACCGATTCGATTATGACTTCGTCGGCCCGGTGGAAATCGTCGGGCATGACGTTATTGTTGCGAAGGATGGCACGGAATGAGTGCCCTACCCTCTGATCCCGTCCTTCCCCTGTACGCAGGTAAAGACCCGTTTATTCGCTCCCTGCTGGTGAGGCTTAATACCTTGTTGCGCCAAATGGCTGAGCAGGTTAATGGTGTAAGCAAGGGAACGATGGAAAACACATTGAATGCCGCGACGGCAGCACCCACAGCGGGAACTTATGCGCTCGGCGATTTTGTCAAGAATTCCGCACCAGCAGAGGCCGGGGCGGCAAGCAGCAAATACATCATTACCGGCTGGATATGCACGACAGCAGGGACGCCCGGCACTTGGAAAGAATCGCGGGTTTTAACGGGGAATTGAATATGAGTTATTACTTAGACAACGCGCTTGCAACGGGCTGGACGCCGCAGAAACAGTATCAGGTGAAAGACGCCAACGGCAACGTCATCGGCTGGGATGCCGAGCAATACAGCTACAACCCGAACATTGGCGACACGATGCAGAACACCAGGGTAGATCCTTGGGAAAACGTTCTAGCATCTCCATTGACGTATCAGGCCGGGTCTATCCCTGACGATGTTTTGGCCGAGATGGTGCAATATCGCTCGCCGTCATTTATGACCTTTGGCGCGGGAACATCCGGCGCGGAATATCTTCTGCCGCAACTCAAGACGCTGGCTCCAAACGCCTCAGATGCTGATATTGCGAAAGCGATCATCAGTGGTTATCAGAACCACTACGATTCTGCTGGGCGTGGTTATAACGAAAGTTCCGGGCCGTCGGTGCTTAACTACATTGGCAGGTCTTTGGCAGGTGATCAGGCTTTTAATGCCTATTCGCAAACCCCGGAAGCGCAGGCGTTTTCAAACGGACTACAGGCAACAGCGCAGAAGGTTGCTTCCAGCATGGAAGCCCAGAACAATATGCCTTGGTATTCGGACTATAAGGACTTCTTCAAGGTCTTGGGGCCATCGTTAGGCCTTGGCTTTGGTTTCGGTAGCGGGGCATTAGATTTTCTTGGTGGGTCCGGGGCTTCTTCTGCGGCACAAACTGGCGGGTCGTTAGCTGACGCTGCGGCAAACTATGGATGGTCGGATGCTGCTACAGCGGGAACTTCCAGTTTGTTTGATGGTTATGGAGCCGGAGCGGTTGGCGGTTCTGCTGGCGCTACTGGATCAAGCGCCACAAACCTATTCAATCCGGTTGGCGGTTCGTCATCCGCTACATCTTCACCACTTTATCAGGCAGCAACAAGCGGGGGAACTCAGCCCATGACATTTCTTGACGATCTATACAGCACGGTTGGCGGATTTACCCCTGACCCCAATTTAACCTCACTTGCCGATATTTACGGTGGGGCCACAAATCAATCAGTTGCAAATATGGATTGGTTGAATCAAGGACTATCAAGCAATCCCTAGTATTCTGGTGCAACATCGGGTGGCGGTTTCTTCGACTCTGCCGGCAATTTCCTAAAAAACAATAGTTCGTCCCTGCTGAAACTCGCAATGGCGGGTGGCGGGGCGCTTCTCGGTGGGATTCAGCCGAGCAACAAGCCGGCAGGGCAAACCACGGTGACACAAGAGCCGTGGAAGGCACAACAGCCCTATCTTCTGGACGCTTTCAATAAAGCATCCCAGGCGATCAATAACCCGCCGCCATTGCAGACGCAGGCCACCTCACAATATTCCAAGATGGTCGGCGGGCCTACGTCAAACCCCTACTTCGGGATGAACAACCCGTATCTGAACGACGCGATTACCAACGCGCAAAACGATGTAACGCGGCAGATGCAAGGGCAGTTCAATACCGCAAACCGTCAATCCGGCTCATTCGGCAACTCGGGTTTGCAGGAAACCTATGCCCGCGAACTGCCGAAGCAACTTGGTCAAATCTCAACCAACATGCGGATGCAGGACTATGGCTTGCAGGCGCAGCTCGGTGAGAATGCGGCGAACCGGACGCAAACCGCTGTCACCAACGCCAACACATTCAGCAATCAACCCTTGGCTAATTACTCCAATCTGGTCGGTGGGAATAATTGGGGCGGTTCAGTCTCGACCCCATACTTCACGAACCAAGGCGCGGGCCTCCTGGGTGGAGCAATGGCCGGTTTGGGCGCGTACAAATCAATTTTTGGTTAAGGATAAATCATGGCTGGACTATTTGACGATCCGCAATCTGCCGGCCTGATGGACTTCGGGCTGGGCCTTCTTGGGGCTTCCGGGCCTTCGCGTATGCCGGTTTCAATGGGACAGGCGATAGGTTCCGCAGGGCAAAGCGCGATGAAAACCATGCG
>Ga0075472_10000356_pt1 | contig 18797 bp, 15 predicted proteins | sample DEB19_08_DNA_3_FD_77014 | JGI IMG/M metagenome (GOLD analysis project Ga0075472, IMG submission 77014) | Aqueous microbial communities from the Delaware River and Bay under freshwater to marine salinity gradient to study organic matter... | ecosystem: Environmental > Aquatic > Marine > Coastal ...
AGTGGGCACCCGACTTTTCAGCGGTCGCCGCTGCGGCGGCTCCCTCTGGACGAGCGCCGCGCGAGTGAATCGCGACGGCGCTCCTGACGAGTCGGTCGGAAGCGGTCGCCGCTGCGGCGGCTCCCTCTGGTGCTCGTCACGAGGTCTGGGGTGCCCTCGGGCCGCCGAGTCGTGTGATGTTCAAGGTGTCGTGATCATCGGCGGCGAGCCCGAGGGTGGCGCGTCGATATGGCGGCCGATGGTCGTTCGTGCTTCCCGACGCGCCACCCACCGGCTCGGCCATGCCGTCGTGCCGAGCCGACCGATCCAACGACTGGCCGGCCAGTGGGCACCCGACTTTTCAGCGGTCGCCGCTGCGGCCGCTCCAAAATGAAAACGCCCCGGCCGAGTGGACCGGGGCGCATGAACTGTCCAGTGCCGGATTCCGCTGCTCAGCGGCGGCGGCGGGCTGCGAGGCCTGCAAGACCAAGGATCGCGATCGCACCCGGGGCAGGGATCGGACCACTCGACACGACGATGTTGTCGATGCGATTGGTGCCGCCGGTCGCGACCGTCGAGAGGTTCACGAAGCGGAAGGTCAGGTTGGACTGGTTGTCCGCACCCGCGATGCTCGCGATCGTGGTGGTGAAGGCGCTCTGCACGCCGTTCGCGACCGACCACGCGAGGGTGTTCGTGCCCGCGAGACCCGCCTGGATGATCGAGTAGCTCGCGAGGATGGTGGTGAAGTTCGTGCCGTCGGTGCTCATGTCGACGCGGAAGCTCGACGGACCAGTGCTCGAGCGGGTCTGGTCCCACGCGAGGTAGATGTCGGAGTAGCCGTTGGTCGACACGGTGACCTGGTAGTAGTCGCCCACCGACCAGTTGTTCGACGAGAGCGAGTAGGTCGAGCCGTTGCCAGAGGGGCTCGACCAGGTGGTCGCGGCCAGCGCGTGGAAGGCGCTCAGGCTGGTGCCCGCAGCGGCGTCGCCCGCATCGGCGGCGCCATAGACATAGTTCGTGCCGGTGGTGGCAGCGGGGATAGCGGTTGGGATCGACCAACTCGCGACGATGGCCGCGGAGGCGCTCGCCGAAACGGCGAGGACTACAGCCGAAGCAAGCAACATCTGCTTCGTCATCTCAGGCTCCTACATGTGGGGACAGGGAAACAGGACAGGGAAACAGGACAGGGAAACAGGACAGGTCGCGAAGAGGGACTTTCGCGAGCCCGCAGGCTAGCCTTTCGAGGCTGCGATCGCAAGCGAATTCTCGCGACCTGGTGCGTTCGAAGTTCGCGGGAATCGGCTGCGGATCGCTTCGGGCTCGCAACCCCTGCGCGGGACTGGCTTTCCACGGGGCGGCCGTTCCGATGCATGCTTGCCTCACGAGACAGAATGCTCTGTTCTTGGTATCCAGCGCGTCCCGATGTCCTCCTCCTCCGCCGGAACCCGTGAAGGCAACCTGCGCCTAGCGCTGGCCTTCTGCTTCGTCGACCTCGCGCTGATGGGCTTCGCGCTCACGCAGTCGAACTCGGTCACCATCCTCGGCGACCTTCTGAAGGAATCCACCGACACGCTCTCGGTGCTGGCCGCGTTCCTCACGGTGCGCGCGGTGCGCAAGTCGCCCGACTATCGGTTCGCCTACGGCGTGGGCAAGCTCGAGAACCTCGTGAGCGTGTCGATCGGCGTGATCATGGTGCTGTGCGCGCTCGGCGTGACGGTGCGCGCGGTCGACCAGCTCGAGGAACCAGAGGCCGCCGAAGGCACGCTGTTCGGCATCGTGATCTTCGGCGTGTACGCGTGCGTGTCGTTCTTCATCAGCCTGCGCGCGCGCGCGGTGCTGAAGCGCCAGCCGTCGGCCATCATGGAGTCGCAGGCGCGGCTCTGGTTCTCGAAGGGCGCGTTCGACACCACGATGGGAGCAGGGCTGCTGGTCGCGCTCATCTTCCGCGAGCACCAGTGGAGCTGGTACATCGACCCGCTGGCGTCGCTCGTCGGCGTCACCTTCATGCTCCACGCCGCGTGGGCGATGGCGAGCTCGTCGGTGGGCGACCTGCTCGACGCGACCGTCGAGGAGGAGACCCAGCTCAAGATCATGAGCGAGCTCGTGCGGCACATCGACGACTACGAGCGCATCCACAAGGTGCGCACGCGGCGGTCGGGGCCCAACATGTACGCCGAGATCTACCTCGAGTTCGACCCCGAGCTGCGCATGGGCGAGGCGCAGAAGCGCATTGACGCGATCGGCGCAGACCTGCGCGCGCGCATCAACGGACTCGATGTGGCGATCTGCCCGGTGGGTCCGTCCGCGGCGTGACGCTACGCCAGCGCCTCGGCGCGAGTCCCGTGCAGCGTGAACACCGCGCGCAGCCCGCTGATCTCGATGATCTCGCGCACATCGCGGCGCATCTCGCACAGCGCGATCGCGCCGCCGCGCGCCTTCATGCGCTTGAACGCCGAGATGAGGGCGCGCAGGCCCGCGCTGCTCAGGTACTCGAGCTTCGCGCAGTCGAGCACCAGGTACGGCTGTGCGGCGCCTGCGACGAGGTCGTTCAGCTCTCGCTCCGCCTCGAGGTGGCTCTTGTCGTCCAGCCGGCCGTGCAGCGCGGCCAGCGCGCCGCGCTCGCAGGGGATCGTTTCGATGCGGAAGTGCATCGGGGGACTGTTGCAGACCGAGGGGCCGTTGTCGAGTGGCCTACTGGCAGCCGCCCCAGGATTGGAGCAGGATGGTGAGGTCCGCGCCGTCGACCGCGCCGCTCTGGTTGACGTCGGCAGCGCAGTTCGAGCATGGGCCCCACGACTGGAGCAGCACCGAAAGGTCCGCGCCGTCGACCGAGCCGTTCTGGTTGATGTCGGCGGGGCAGGCGGGCGGCGCGGGCGGATTGAGCCACACGCAGGCGTTCAGGATCGCCTCGCCGTGGTCGCCCGCGACCTCCGCGGTCCAGCCGTTGAACAGCGTGTCGGCGGTGTCGCCGGTGCCGTCGTCAGGCGGCGACGAGTCGCCGAGCATCACGGCCTTGCCGCTGCCGTAGGTCGAGTAGGCGAACATCACATCGCTGTTCAGTCGCGCGGTCGTGCGGAACAGCGCGCCGCGCGCGGCGCCCGACACGGTGATCGTCGAGCCCGCGTTGTATTCGATCGAAGTGACCACGCCCATCGGGCCGTTCAGGATCGGCGCCGCCGAAGGGTCGGTCGACGGGAAGCTGGCGATCAGCGTGAAGCTGTTCGCGTTCGACGCGAAGCCGAACGGATTCGCGGCGATGCCGTTGTTGGTGAACAGGTCGTTGTAGATCACGACCGGGTCGTTGCCGTCGTTGTTGCGGTCGGAGCCAGAGTGGTTCCCGCCGAAGAAGACGCCGCCGCCCGCGGCGACGAAGCGGACGATCGCCTGCTTCTCGGCGAGCGTGAACAGGATGTTCGGCTCGGGGATCACGAACACGCCGTAGTTCGAGAGGTCCTGCGCATTGGTCGCGTCGCCGAAGGTGATGCGACCTCCGATCGGCAGCGTCTCGACGCTGAAGCCGAGCTTGACGAGGGCGATGCCCCATGCCGACAGCGCGCCCTTCCAGTAGGTCTCGGGCGTCGTGGCCGTGATGCCGGACTGCGGCGGCGTGGGGAATCGCTGCGGGTTCGACTCGGTGCCGCCGCCGACGACCATCGCGCCGCCCGCGCCCGTGCCGACATTGTTGAGGTCGGCGTCGATGACCCAGTCGGCGTTGCCCGCCATCTGGGCCTTCGTGGCGTCGAACAGCACCTTGTTGCGGGTGACCGATTGCGCCGACGATTCCGACGCGAACGCCGAAAGCGACAGCAGCAGGCTGAGCGTGATGCGGGTTGTGCTTGTGAGCATGGATGAGTCCACAGCGCCGCCTGATGGGATCGGACGCCTTTGGAGAAGAGCGCCCGAGCGCCCCGCTGATGCACGGGGCATGGGAAGTTCGTTCCAAATCTGAATCGGGTTGCGCGGAACGGGGCCGCGCCCCCGCTTATTGGAAGTTTCGGCGGCGGGACTCGTGCTCGGTCACGGCCCTGTCCCAGGCGCCGTCGAAGGCGAAGGCGTAGTTCCGCCAGTGCCCGATCGAGGAGCGATTGATCGGCTTCTGCACCTGCATCGACGAGAGCGTGACCGCCGTGCGGGTGTTCTGCTCGGGCGAGAGCACGCGCTCGTCCATCCCGAGCCCGAGCGCGGCCAGGCAGCGCGCGGCCTCGTCGGCGGGGCGGTCGACGAGGTCCTCGTACACGATCGACGCGTGGGCGATGCCGAGCACCTCGAAGGCGCGGGGAACGATCCGCTGCTGCGCCGCGATCACCTGACGGATGGCCTGGAAGCTCAGGTTCCATCCGATCTGGCCGGTGTCGAAGTACGAGAGGAAGAGGCTGACCGCGGTGTCGCGAGGGTCGCGCTGCACGCTGATGCAGGCCGCGCCAGGTAGCACGGCTGCGATCTCGGGGAGCGCGCGCCACGAGCGCAGGGTCTTGTCGAGCGTCCAGCGCGCGCCCGGCGTGCTTACTCTGCGCGCGCCGTCGAGGTACAGCGTCTGCATGGCGGCGTAGGCCGCGCGCGGGACATCGCCCGGCCGCCGCGGCCAGGCCGGCTGCGACCGCAGTTCGTGTGCGATGCGGGTGAGCCCCTGGTACTCGCCGATTCCGCTCACGGCAGGATGGAGGTCGAGCATCTGCTCGATCAGCGTCGAGCCAGTGCGAGGAAGCGAGACAAGGAACGCAACGCCTTCGACTGGCTCCGACTGCGGCGTGACCCAGCGCTCACCCTTCTCGATGCGGGCTGCCTGCTCGAGGATGGGCTTGAGGTGGAGGTCGAGGTCGAAGTCGTCGCCCGTGCGGCGATGCGCCTCGTGCGCCGCATCGAATGCGCCGCGGTAGTCGCCCGCTTTGTCGAGCAAGCCCGCCGCCTCGAACCCGGCGCGCCGCCGCAGGTCGCGGGGGCCGTTTCCCCGTAGGTACCCGAGGAGTGCCGCCGCGCCCGCGATGGGATCTGTGGCGCCGACGGCTCGCGCGACCTGCAGTTCGGCGCGGATGTCCTTGCGCCACGCGCCATCGATCTTCATGAGTTCGGTCCATTCGGCACGCCGCCCAGCGTTGAAGCAGATGTCGAGCAACACGAGCATCGCCTCGACGGCGCACGGTCCGCGGCCGCGAGCGATTGGCCGCAGGCGCGCGATTCCGTCGTCGGCGCGCCCTGCGAGGATGTCGAGCTTGCCGCGCAGGTAGTTCGCCAGCTCGTCCTTTGGCAGTGCCTTCAGGACAATCTCGAGATCCGCCTCGGCCTCCGCGAACTTGCGCATCATGAGTAGCGCCTGGCATCTGCCCAGGCGGGCGACCGGGCTCGTCGGGAGCTTGGCGAGCATGTCGTCTGCGGCGCGCATGGCACCCGCGGCATCGCCCGAGTGCAACAAGCGTTGGATCTGCTCTGCCGGCGATTCACGGGCCATGCGCAGACTCTAGCGGCAATGTCAGGGCGTGGAGGCCGCCGCCGTGCGTCAGCGCGACACGACCAGGCAGGCATTGAGCGCGTCGTGCGCGTGGTTGCCGCGGGCGAAGGTGCTGGGCTCGTAGCGGACGCGCAGGCCGTCGGCCGCGAACATCGCCGCGATCGCCTCTGCGAGCGGGTGCCGGCACGGCTTCGCCCACCGCGTCGTGGTCGGGTACAGGCGCATCTCGCCGCGGGTCACGCGCATGAGCTCGCGGGCGGCGGCCAGGTGCCACTCGGGGGTGAACGGCGAGTCCTTCAGCAGCCCGCCCGTCGACGGGTCGCTGTAGGTGAACAGCAGGTGCGCCGAGAGCGTGAGGTCGAACCGCCGGTCTGCGAAGGGCAGGTCGGGCAGCGCCGCCGCGATGTAGCGGCCGCGCGCCTTGCCGCCGTCGAAGTGCGCGGCGAAGCCCTCGAGCGCGCGGCGCTTGCCGAGCGCGTACGCGTCGAGGTCGAGGTCTGCGAAGGCGACGGGGTTCGCGCGCATCTGCGCGATGGTGTGGTCGATGTCGGCCAGGCCCCGCGCGAGGAGCGCCTCGCGCGGCTCCGCGTACAGCGGATCGACGCCGACTGCGTCGACGCCCAGCGCCTCGAGCTCCGCGATGAACGAGCTCGGCCCCGACGGGCAGTCGAGCACGGTGCGCCCGCGCAGCGCAGCGAGGTCGATGCCGAACATCGCCTCGTAGTCGCCGCCCAGGCGGCCGAAGAACTGCATCGCGTCGAGGGTGAAGGTGGGGGAGCGGTCACCCATGGCCGGCGCTGCGCGGTCAGCGCACCTTCGCGAGGTGCTTCTTGGTCTCGGCGCGCGAGGCCTTGATGATCGCGTCGGCGGCCTTCGGGTCGGCCTTCGCCTCGAGCAGCGCCGAAAGCATCAGCGGCGCGACGATGGTGGCGTCGCTCTCGACGACGAACATCGGCGTGTCCTCGGTGAGCTTGTCCCAGGTGATCTTCTCGTTGGGCGTGGCGCCCGAGTACGAGCCGTAGCTCGTGGTCGAGTCGCTGATCTGGCAGAAGTACGCCCAGGGACGCACCTTCTCCTGCAGGTCGTACTTGATGCTCGGCACGACGCAGATCGGGAAGTCGCCGGCGATGCCGCCGCCGATCTGGAAGAAGCCGACGCCCTTCCCCCCTGAAGTACTGCCCTTGGACAGGACCTTGTAGTCGTCGTACAGGTTCGCCATGTACTCGATGCCGCTCTTGACGATGCTCGCGCTGCAGTCGTTGAACTTGACATGCGACGCGAAGATGTTGCCGAAGGTCGAGTCCTCGTGGCCGGGCACGACCATCGGGAGCTTCGCCTTCGCGGCCGCGAGCAGCCAGCAGTCGTCGGGGTTGCCCTCGTACTTCGACTTCGGGATCGAGAGGATGAGCTCGTAGAAGTACTCGTGCCAGAAGCGGCGGTCGCCGTTCTTGGTCGCCTTCTCCCACATCGGCACGAGGATCTTCTCGACCGAGCGGAACGCCTCGTCCTCGGGAATGCTCGTGTCGGTGACGCGACGCATGCGGTCCTTGAGGATCTTGGTGTCGTCCTTCTTGGTGAAGTAGCGGTAGTCGGGGAAGTCCTTGTACGAGTCGTGCGCCACCAAGCGGAAGAGCGACTCCTCGAGGTTCGCGCCCGTGACCGAGAGCCCGTGCACGAGGCCCGCGCGGATCGCGGGCGCGAGCGTGATGCCGAGCTGCGCCGAGCTCATCGCGCCGGCGACGGCCCAGTACATCTTGCCGCCCGCCTGGATGTGGTCCCAGTACGCGAACAGCGCGTCGCGCGTGGAGCGCGCGTTGAAGTTCTTGTAATTGCGGGCGACGAAGTCGAGGATCGGGAGACGCGAAGTGGCCATAGGGGGGAGGGAATGTACCTGAACTCCCGCAGGGTCACCGCAGCCACCGGCTGGAGCGTGCTAGGTTGCGAGTGGCGGCGTGGGGGCGCCGTGTGGAGGATTCGCTCGATGCCAACGCGCGTACGCGCGCCAAGACAGGGAAGCGCCGCCCGCCGGGCCGTCCAAGCGGCGGCGGAGTCATCCGCCGCGGTGGCTGTGTTCGACCGGTCGATGCGGTACCTGTTCGCGAACGAGCGATGGCACTCCGACTACGGGTTGGAAGGCCAGGATCTGGTCGGTCGATCGCACTATGAGGTGTTCCCGGAGATTCCGCTCCGATGGCGCGAGGCGCACGCGCGAGGCTTGGCGGGCGAAGTGGTTCGGTCGGACTTCGATCAGTTCGTGCACCGCGATCGCGAGGTCGTCCACCTCCGTTGGTCGATCGAGCCCTGGTATGAGCGCGACGGCGGCGTCGGTGGCGTGGTGCTCTCGACCGAACCGCTGACGGACTCGGAACGCGCGCGCGCCGCGAACGAACTCGCTTCGTGGGAAGCGCACGCGATGTTCGAGCAGCGGGTGTCGGGCATCGTCGTGACCGACCTCTCGGGGGTCGTCCTGCGCGCCAACCGACGCTACTCCGAGCTCTGTGGTCGCGCAGCCGGCGAGGTGATCGGCCATCCCTTCGAGCGGTGGATGCCAGCGGCCGACCAGGCGACGCTGCGACTCGCGTTCAACGAATTGCGGGACGGGACCAGCACCGTGATCCGGGGTCGGCATCGTCAGTCTCGATCCGACCGCAGCACCGTGTGGGTCGAGTGCGCGGCGTCGCTCCTGGATGCGCGGCCAGGCATTCCGCCGACGATGGTCATGTTCGTCACGGATGTCACCCCGCGCGTCGAGCTCGAGCGCAGGCTTCGCGAGTCGGATCGCCTGGCATCGCTGGGCATGCTGGGAGCGAGCCTCGGCCACGACATGAACAATGTGCTGTTGCCCCTCCGGGCCCACCTCAACCTGCTCGAGGCAAAGATCGCGCGCGCAGGCTCCGATGCGGACATCGCCTCCGAGATGGCTTCGGCGCGCGAGGGCATCCGCCATCTGCAAGCCCTGGCCGACGGCATGCACTACCTGGCGTCGGGAGAGGAGCCCGGTGGCGGTGATGATGACGGGGCGGGCACGGTGATCGCCGAGTGGTGGCGCACCGTCGAGCCGATGATGCGGACGGTGCTTCCGGCGTCGGCGTCCGTCGAGATGACGATCGCCCGACGCCTCGCGCCCGTGCCGATGGGGCCGCATGAGCTCACCCGCGTGATGCTGAACCTCCTGTGCAATGCGCGCGATGCCGTGCGGTCACGCTTCGGCCGCGTCGCCACCGACGCGCGAGTCGGCATCGACATCCGCGCCTGCACGCGTCGGAAGCGGAGCGCGGTGCGTGTGCGCTTGTCGGACAATGGATCGGGGATGCCACCGGAGGTCGTTGCGCGCGCCTGCGAGCCGTTCTTCACGACCAAGCCGAGCGGACTCGGCTCGGGACTCGGGCTTGCGACCGTGCACCGCGCGGTCGTGCGTGCCGGCGGTGAAGTCAAGATCGATTCCGAGGTTGGCGTGGGCACGAGGGTGACGCTGGTGCTTCCGGTCGCAGGCGGGTCGGAGCGGCGCGACTCGTCCTCGCGTGCGCGCGCGGGTACGCACGAGCCCGCGTGAGCGCACGCACACGAGTGCACGCGCCCGCGGATCCGCGCGCACACGCGTTTTCATAATGGAGGGCGTGAGTTTCGGCGGCCGCGTTGGTCCCGGAGACTCCGCTTCCAATATGGAGAACGACTATGAGTGATCCGATCGTCATTGATTTCGAGGGTTTCACCAGCGCGCCGCCCGTGATCGCGGGCGTGCTGGCCGATGGAGTGTTCGTGCAGTCGGCATTCATCGATGTCGAGCCGAGCATCGAGATGGCGGCACGGGCGAAGCAGATGGAGTGCGAGAGCCTCGGGCGATTCTGCGAGAGGCTGATCGACCGCGCCCGCAAGGAGGGGCGCGCGATCTGCGGCTACTCGTCCCGCGAGCGCGATGCAATCGTGGAGGCGCTTGGTGAGCCCTGGCCCGAGGATGTCGAGTACATCGATGCGAAGTGGTGCGCGAAGGCGTGGCGTCGTCGCGAGCATCCGGGCGAGTCCGAGCGGTTGCGTCGCGTCCGAGTTCGGATGAGGAAGCGGAACGCCTGGATTCCTCGCGGATACGGCAACCGGCTGGTCGACTTCGTGCGCCTGTCGGGAACGCGCCTTCCGTCGAACTATGGCGATGGGCGCGTCACGGCGGGTCTGTCGCGTGTGATCGAGGAGGCGCGCAGCAAGTCGTCCTTCGGGGCGTACTCGCCGGGTACGAAGCGCGCGTGGACGAGGCTTCTCGAGCACAATCGACTCGACTGCGTGTGGGCGCACGCATTCGCGGTCGGAGGCTCCGCGGCGGAATCGCGCCTTGCCCGCTGAGCGTGCTGTTCACGAACGACAGCGCCCCGGCGCGAGGCCGGGGCGCGTGCTCGTTTCACGAGGTCGTTTGATGCGATGCGCGTCAGCCGGTCCAGCCTGAGAGCAGGATCGCGAGGTCGCCGCCGCCCACGGTGCCATCGCCATCCAGATCGCCCGAGCCCTTGCCACCCCACTGGCCGAGCAGGTCGGCGAGGTCGATGCCGTTCACGAAGCCGTCGCCGTTCAGATCGCCGGCGGGCGCAGCGGGCGCGCCGAGCGTGCCGTCCGACGCGACGCGCGCCGCGAAGATGTCGTTCGACGATGGCGTGCCCTGCCACGCCATCACGACCGAGTTGTCCGAAGCCGTCGAGGAGACGAAGCGGTACTTCGTGCCCGCGTTCGTCGCGGCGGTCGTCGTCCACGCGATGGTGCCGTCGGCGTTCATGCGCGACGCATACGCGGTGGCAAGCGTCGCGGTCGCGGATGTCGCGTACGAGCATCCCACGCCGCCGCCGAAGTTCAGCGCGCTGCCGACCTGCTGGTCGTACAGCACGCCCGCCGACGACGGCGCGTGCGGGACGAGCATCGCCCCATCCGCGCCCCAGGCCGTCGTGCCGTCTGCGTTGAAGCACTGTGCGCCCATGCCGTACCACACGATGCCACCGATCGAGCCCGAGTAGCTGCGGTAGAAGCAGTAGACGCGGCCGTCGGCGCCGACGATGGTGGCGGGGTTGGTGCGGTTGACCGTGGAAGTCGTTCCGCCGAAGCTCGCGGTCGTGTTCGCGCTCACGGGCATGCCGTCGGTGCCCCAGGTGATCGCGCCCGTCGAGTCGAAGTGCTGCACGCGGCAGTTGAGCGGGCTGGTCGTGTACCAGGGGATGTACGCCCCGCCCGATCCGTCGGGAATGAAGTCGGGGAAGTTGCCAGTCTGGACCGAACCGGTCACGAACGCAGGGTTGCCGAGGACGCCGCCCCAGCCGTAGGTGCCGTCGGCGTTGATGCGGCGTACGCGCAGCGTCTTCGCACTCGTGAAGGTCGTGTAGCGGATGGTGCTGAAGATCACGCCGCCGTCGGTCGAGGGCTGCAGGCCTGCGCACATCTGCTTGGTGCTGGCGTTCTCGGTGACGAACAGCGAGCTGGCGATCGAGCCGTCCTTGGGATTGACGCGGGCGACCGTGCTGTCGAAGCCGATCGCGTAGGCGCCCCAGATGAAGCCGTCGGACGCGACCGTCGCGCGGCCGCTGCCGAGGCTGGTCGCGCCGATCGCCGCGGTGTAGAGGACGGTCGACCAGCGGACACTGCCGCTCGGTGCGACCGAGACCATCTTCACAAGACCGGTCGCCGTGTTGGCCGGATTGTCGGCGTTGTAGACGACATACGCGTTGCCCGCCGCGTCGCTCGTGAGCGCGTAGTCGGTGGTCGAGCTGAACGCACGGTCCTCGATGAGGACGGGCGCAGCCCACACGGCGTTGCCGTGCGAGTCGCGGAGGTCGAGGTAGATGTCGTAGCCGAGGCCGGAGAAGTACGAGGTGTACTGGCCGTCGTTCGGGGCCTTGGCGATCTTGGGCTGCACATCCTCGCCCGAGCTTGCGGCGATTGTGAGCGGATTGGTTGGGTCGGACGAATACTGCGCGAGCGCACTGGAGGAGAAGGCGGTGACCCCGACGAGGAGCGCACCCGTGAGGATGGGGTGGTTGGTGAGGGAACTCATGATTCAAGCATGATGCCTTGAGTCGGAGTGCATGTAAATGGTTTCGCCAGAAACCGAGGGGAATTCGGGTCATTCACGATGAATGCGTGCGCTGCAGAGACACGCGCATCGACTACCGTGCGCGAACCACATGCACTCGTCTCGCGCCACCGCTTCCGCGTCGCTGCTCGCCGCCGTCCTTTCCGCAAGCATCGCCTCGTCCGTCACTTGCGCGGACGCGCGCGACGACGCAGAGCTCGCGAGCCGCGGACTGCATGGCTACATCGCGAGCCGCGCCGAGCGCGTGCCTGCGGAGTTCCACTACGGCGCCGGCTTCTACGCGTCGGTGTGGCCGCTCATCGCGCGGCCGATCGCGGGCTTCCAGATCGGGTTGCCGTCGACCTGGATCCTGCCCGACAACTCCGACAACAAGACAGAGCCGCTTTGCCCGCCTGGCACGCTGCCGCGCGACAGCTGGCCCGAGCGCGGGCCGACCTACGACACCGTGTTCCAGACGCTCGAGGGCGGACTCGGCTACTGGGCGGGCAACCGCTTCCACTACGGGCCGCCGAAGTTCAGCATGAACGGCACGACCGACTGCTACACCAACGAGGTCGCGTCGCCCGGCTGGTCGTTCTTCTACAGCAGCAGGCCGCTTGCCGACGATCGCCTCGGCATCGCGCAGATCAGCAACCGCCTGCTGATTCCGCCCGATGGTCTGCCCTTCAGCGGCGCGCCGAACGGCGAGCTCCTCGGCTACGCCTACATGGCGCTGCCGCTCACCGACACGCGCAACGCGCCGCAGCCGACGGGCGAATTCAGCTGGACGCTGTTCCTGAACGCCGCCAACTTCAAGGGCCCGCTCGCCTACTACATCCCCGAGTGCTGGAGCCGCATCTCGCGCGACTATCCGACCGCCGTCGGGCGCGGGCTCGATGCGCGCGTCGCGTCGGGGCGTGTCGACGGCTCGATGGAGATCAACACCGTGCCCAAGTTCATCGCGCGCGACGAGGGCGGCACGGCGTGGACCAAGATCCCCGAGCTGCGCTTTCCCGTCGACGCCTCGGGCCGCACGACGCTTGTCCGCGACGTGGCGCTCTACTCGAAGGCCGCGCTCTACGACGCCGTGCTCGCGTGGCGCCGTGGAGGCGAGGCGCCGAAGGGCGCGTTCGCCGCGGCGGGCACGGTGCGCCCGAAGATCGCGACGGGACGCGTCGGCTACAAGCAGGACGACCGCGAGATCGATGGCATCCACGAGCTCGCGACGCCGACGATCTTCGAGGACGGCGCGTTCGGGCTGCAGTGGGCGAAGCCGTCCGCGCTGTCGAAGCAGGATGGCTTCGCGCGCTTCCCGCAGTATTTCCGCGATGCAGACGCGAAGGAGGGCGAGAAGGACGGCAAGCGCGTCGCGGTCGATGCCGCCGAAGTGCCCGCATCGCTCGGCCTGCGCGAGCGCGAGTTTCCGCCGCCGAACGCGAAGCCCGCGCCCTACAGCGCGGAGCCGCTCGCGGGCGCGTGGGCGAAGCCGGGGCCGACCGATGGTCCGGGCGCCGGCCCGTTCACCGTGAAGCTCGTCGACGGCTCGACCGTGACCTACCGCTGGTACCGCTTCATCGACCAGCCCGTGTTCGCGCAGTGCGGCTTCAGCGACGCCGAGCGCGCCGCGCTGCAGTCGCTCATCGAGCGCATGCACCGCTCGTGGCCGATCGACGGCGAATACCTCGCACCGCCGCGCGCGGGCACGCTCGCGTCGTTCGACTCGAACCTGTTCGTCACGCCGCCAAAGGGCATGGAGGTCGGCTTCGTGCCGATCGTCGTGCGCCAGGAGATCACCGCGCCATGAAGTCGCACCGCATCGCCATGCTCGGCACCGGACTGATCGCCGACTTCTACACCAAGACGCTGCACGGCCAGCGCAGCCGCGACGCGGTGTCGGTCGTCTACTCGCGCACGCAGGAGCGCGGCGATGCGTTCGCGCGGCGCTGGGGCATCGCCCGCGCGACCACCAGCATCGACGAGGCGATCCGCCACCCCGAGGTCGATGTCGTCGTCGTCGCGCTGCCGAACCACCTGCATGAGGAGACCGTCGCGGCGGCAGCGCGCGCGGGCAAGGCCGTGCTCTGCACCAAGCCGCTTGGCCGCACGGCTGCGGAGGCGAGGCGCATGATCGACGAAGTCGAGCGCGCGGGCGTCTTCGCCGGCTACCTCGAGGACCTCTGCTACACGCCGAAGACGCTCAAGTCGATCGAGTCGGTGCGTGCAGGCGCGGTGGGCGATGTGCTGTGGGTGCGCTCGCGCGAGGCGCATCCCGGCCCGCACAGCGCGTGGTTCTGGGATGAGAAGCAGGCTGGCGGCGGATGCATCGTCGACCTCGGCTGCCACTGCATCGAGATCATCCGCAACTTCGTCGGCAAGGGAAACCGTCCCGTCGAGGTGCTGTGCTGGAAGGACACGCTCGTCCATCCGATCACCGCCGAGGACAACGCGATCGCGCTCATCCGCTTCGAGTCGGGCGCGATGGGGCAGTTCGAGGTGTCGTGGACCTTCCGTGGCGGCATGGACCTACGCGACGAGGTCGCGGGCACGCGCGGCACCATCTGGCTGAATCACTTCCTGCGCACGGGCTTCGAGATGTTCACCGCGGGCGCAGCCGACGGCTACATCGCCGAGAAGGCCGAGACGGCGAGCGGCTGGCTCTTCCCCGTGGGCGACGAGGTCGCGGAGCTCGGCTATGTCGACATGTTCACCGACATGTTCGACGCGATGGAGGCCGGGCGCGCGCCGCGCGAGACCTTCCGCGATGGCTACATCGTGAACGCGGTGATGGATGCGTGCTTCCGCTCGGTCGAGTCGCACGGCTGGGCGAAGGTGGAGCTCGAGTGGACGGGCGGCCTCGCGCCGCGCATCGCGCCGACTCCTGAACTGCTCGATGGCCAGATCGTGGTCAAGCGCGAGCTGCTGCCCGATGGCCGCGCCAAGCTGATCCTGAAGGACCCTGCGACGGGCGTGTGCAGCGACCGAGTGATGTGAGCGGATTCAGCTCGGATTCGACGCGGTGGCGGCCTGCGACTCGCGGTGCGGTCGGGATGGCGTTCGCCTTGGATTCCCGGGACTCCGAGGCCAAGCGGTCGCCGGCGGAGGCGCTTCGATCAGCCCTTCTTCGGCGGCGTCTTGAGGCCGGCGATCTTGCGGAGCGCCTCCACTGCGGGATCGAGCGACTCCTTGCCCTTGATGGTCAGCACTTCCTTGCCATCGAAGAAGGCGAGGAGTTGCTCCGCCCACTTCTTCTTCGCGGGCTGCTTGACCGTCTTCGCCCAGCCGTTCACCTCGGCGACGAACTTCTGCGACGCGCGCTTGTCCTTCGTGCGCTCGGGCGACGCGAGGTACGCCTCGATCTCGGTCTTGCAGCGCTTGACGAACTCGTCGTCACCGCCGAGACCCTTCCAGCAGCGTGCGAGCAGCGCGCCGTTGGTGCAGCCCTGGCGCTCGAGTTCCTCGAGCAGCTTCGCCGTCTCGTCGGCATTCGACGGAGCGGGCAGCTTGTCGATCCGCGCATGCGCGAGGTCGCGCACGGTGGCCAGGTACAGCGCGTAGGCCCTCTCCTTCTGCAGCGCGGCGGTGCGCTTGTTGAAGGTGTCCAGCACCTGCACGGCCGTCTTCCAATCGGGCGCGGACTGGATCGCCGCGTCGGCCAGCACAAGCGCGAACGGATTGCGCGCGAGCCCCTGGTCGACGAGCTTCACGCAGTCGTGCGCGCGGTCGCTTTCGGGCATCGCGTCCCACTTGCGGCGCAGCGCCAGCGCGTCGATGAACGCCTCGAAGTCCTGGTTCACGGCCCATGCGACCGACTGGTGGAACACCATCGGCCTGCGCCCGCCGACATCGTCGTAGTTCCATCCCGCGTGGACGGTGGTGACCTCGTCGCCGCCCGTCGCGTACTGGCCGCCGCGGCAGCGGTACTCCTTCTTCTTCGCGTCGTACTCCATGTACACGATGGCGCAGTGGCCTGGTTGCCCCGCGGTCGACGCGGGCTGCCCGACGATGCGGTGCGTGCGCGCGCCGATGTTGCCCATCGTGCCGCACACGCCGCCGTCCTTCCACATCATCTGGATCGATCCGTAGTTGAATGCCAGCGGCGCCACGCGCCGGGCGCTCTGCATGTCGAACTGCTGCGCGATGCCGCCGATGTACTCGCCGTAGGTGCGGAACTCGCCCTTGTCGCGGAACTTGAGCCAGATGTCCTCGCGCTCGCGCAGCGGCTGGTCGTCGGCCGCCAGCATCATGAGCACGGGCCAGGGCGCGTTCAGCGGAAAGCGCGGCCACTCGCGCGCCGCGCGGTCGGCGGCGCTGAACTCCCAGCGGTCGTTGCGGATGAACCACGCCATCGACTCGCTGGGCGTGGGCGCGCGGTCGCGCTCGGCGGGCATGCGCCCCTTCGCGCGGTAGGCGTCGTGGAAGAGGTCGTGCGCCGCCTTGATGCGCGCGCGCTGCTCCTTGTCGCCGACGGCCTCCTTCGCGTACCACGAGACCACCTGGTCGCCGCAGTCGATCGACACATCCGCGAAACCGTGTTCGGCCATGTAGGCGTTGAACTCGCGCTGGAGCGCGGCCGAGGCGATGACATCGGCGCCGCACAGCGGCCGCTCCTCCTTCTTCACGACCTTGACCGGCTTGCCTTGCGGCTTGGCCACGCCCTTGTCGTCGTACTCGAGCGGCGGCTGCTCCTTGACCTGCTTGTCGGCCTCGATGGGCGCGTGGTCCTCGAGGAAATTGATGATGTGGTCGTACTTGTCGAGCGTCCGCGCGGGGTCCTTGGTGTCGACGGGCTTGCGCGGATCGCCGGGAATCACGAGCTCAAGCCGCGGACGCGGCGAGACATCGGGCAGCGCGTCGGGCGACTTCGCGCCGTCGCCGTCGTTCCAGCCCATTACGTGCGCGCCGCGCGCGGCATACGAGTCCTGCATGGCGAAGGCGAGCGCCAACTGCGTGTAGTCGCGGCGGACGATGTCCTCGCCGAGGTCGATCTCGAGCGAGCGCAGCGCCAGGAGCACGGGAAGCGGGTCCTTGCGGCAGCCGTAGACGGTGTTGCGCACGACGGGCGTCTTGTCGACCCACGCGACGAATTCGGCGGGAAGCTCGATCTTCCGCTCGCGCAGCGCGTCGAGCGTGCGCGTGCGCGCCTCGGCGATGGAGGGCTCGGTCTTCGCCGAGAAGGTGTCGGCGCGCGCGGCGGGCGCTGCGAGCGCGACGATGGTGAGGATCGCGGCGATCCAGGCGGCAGTCGAGACGAAGCGGGCAGAGCGGTGCATGGCGGCCGATGCTACCGTCTGCGCCCGCCGCAACGAAGCGTCCGCGCATGCCCGCCAAGAAGAAACCATCCACCCGCCCTCCGACCAGCGCCGAGCGCGTGAAGGAGGCGTGCGCGTGCATCCGCCGCGCGCGCAGCCTGTGGGACGCGCACCGCAACGCGGCCTGCCGCGGCGAGCGCGCGAAGGCGATGGCGCTGTACGAGGCGCTCTCGCCCGCCGAGCGCGCGCAGGTGCCCGAGCAGCTGCGCGTGTGGCTCCGCTACCGCAGCGAGAAGTACTTCGGTGATCACACGACCCCGCCACGCGGCGGAGGAGGCTGACCATGCCGCACATCCACGACCTCATCGACTTCACCGTGGCCATCTTCATCGTGCACGAGGGCAAGGTGCTCGTGATCCACCACAGGAAGCTCGACAAGTGGCTGCCGATCGGCGGGCACATCGAGCTCGACGAGGATCCCGAGCAGGCCGCGCTGCGCGAGGCGCGCGAGGAGAGCGGGCTCGAGATCGAGCTCCTCGGCGAGCGCCCACCGACCACGGGGCCGGGCACGCGCGCGCTGATCGCGCCGCGGTTCCTCGACATCCACCGGATCAGCGACACCCATGAGCACATCGGGATGATCTACTTCGCGCGGGTGAAGCGGGGCACCACGACGCTCGCCGCCGAGGAGCACCACGCGATCCGCTGGTGCACGGAGCCAGAACTCGATCAGCTTCAGCCGCCGATAAGCGCCGCCGTGAGGTGGTACTGCGTCGCGGCGCTGCGCGAGGTGTGAACGCGAGGTGTGAACGCGAGTGCTGAATGCGAGGCGGCGGTCGGGTAGGCTGTGCTGCAACCGCGGCATCGCCCGCCGCGCGTGAGGAGCGCCCAATGGTGGAGCACGGCATGAAGCACGGCACGAAGCACAGCATGCATCGGGGAATCATCGTGATCGCAGCCTGCGTGGCCAGTGCGACCATCGCGCTCGGCTTCGCGGCGCCTCCGAGCGCGAGCCTGCGCGAGCAGGCGCAGCAGCTGTTCGAGCCGCTCGAGGCTGTCGCGAACCCCGCCGACACGCCCGCGCGCATCGAGCTCGGTCGCCGGCTCTTCATGGAGCCAGCGCTCTCGATCAACCGAACGCAGTCGTGCTCCTCGTGCCATCCGCTCGACGGCGCGCATGCGGGCATGGACAACCGCACCGTGTCGATCGGCGCGGAGCAGCAGCGCGGCGACCGCAACACGCCGACCGTGCTCAACGCGCGCTTCGACCTCGCGCATTTCCGCGACGGACGCGCGAAGGACCTCGTCACACAGGCGAAGGGCCCGATCCTGAGTCCGTCCGAGATGGGCCTGCCCTCCGCGGAGGTCGCGACCGAGCGCCTGCGCGAACTTCCGTACGCGTCGGCGTTCGCCGACGCATTCCCGGGCGAAAAGGAACCTGTCACCTTTGACAATGCGGCCGCCGCGATCGCCGCCTTCGAGCGGACGCTCGTCTCTGTCTCGCGCTTCGACGACTGGCTGCAGGGCGACGAGCACGCGCTCACGCCCGAGGAGCTGCGCGGCCTCGATCGCTTCATGGACCTCGGCTGCACCGCGTGCCATGTCGGCCCGGGCATCGGCGGTGGGCGCTTCGTCAAGAGCGGCGTCATGCACCCGTATCCGCACGAAGGCGACGAGGGGCGCCTCAAGGTGACCGGCCGCGAGGTCGATCGGTTCGTCTTCAAGGTTCCGTCGCTGCGGAACGTGATGCTCACCGCGCCGTACTTCCACGACGGCAAGGTCGCCACGCTCGCAGAGGCGGTCGACCTCATGGCATACATGCAGCTCGGGCGCACGCTGGGCGACGACGAGATCCGCGAGATCCTGCAGTTCCTCGCGGCGCTGTCCGACCGCCCGCGAACGACCGCGACGCCGCCGGTCACGAAGACGCCCGAGTGGAGCGCGTTCGAGGCGCGGCTTGCCGAGGAGCCGGACACCGAGCACGCGCGAGAGGGCCTCGAGATCCTGCGCCACACGGCGACGCTCATCGGCCCCGGCGCCGCGCGCCCAGATGCTCGCTTCTCCGGCGCGCAGATGAACT
>Ga0075472_10000360_pt1 | contig 18728 bp, 23 predicted proteins | sample DEB19_08_DNA_3_FD_77014 | JGI IMG/M metagenome (GOLD analysis project Ga0075472, IMG submission 77014) | Aqueous microbial communities from the Delaware River and Bay under freshwater to marine salinity gradient to study organic matter... | ecosystem: Environmental > Aquatic > Marine > Coastal ...
AAAATTATTACCAGAAAGTTCTTCTAATGTAGCTACTCGTCAGGGTCCGGTATCACCTCAAAATTCACCGATCCAACCAACGTTAATTGATAACACCGATAATTCGGATATTAGTAATTTCACGCCTCCAACTAAAAGTGTTGGCAGGTCTTCAACTATTCCTTATTCGTCATTTCAAAATGGAGGCAAAACTGCATCTAGAGTTTATAACAATAAGACTAACAATCCTCTAGATTCAACGCGAGTTGTTCAATTATTAACATCAATTGATTCTACACTAAAATCTATTTTAGCAATATTTAAAAGAGCAGAAACAAATACAAGACGACAAACCGATTACGCTGAAGCTGCGATGGAAACCGCTGAAGAAACACAACCAGATATTTCTTCAGCAAATAGATTATCATCATCCAACATAAGTGGACAAAATTTATTACCTTCATTTTCTCCAGACTCATCATCTAGTGGCGGAAGTCTTATGTCATCATGGACAAACGCAGCGGTAGCAACGGGCACATTATCATTTTTAAAAAACGTTGCAACACGTTTATGGAGCGCGATTCCATTAAGGGCGATGTTAGGAGTTGAAATAGCAGGAGTAGCCACATTAGGAGAGATATTAATAGTCATTGCTGCTGGGTATGCTCTGTACAAAATTTCCAAATGGGCGTGGGATAATGCGCCAGATAGTATGAAACCGCAGCCTTCAATTCAGTCACCCAATCAAAATGAACCTTTTTTGAACGTATCAAAAAAATATTATGATAATGTCATGTTAGATAAATCGCAGCATGAAGAAGCCGAAAGAATCAGAAAAGAAATGGAAAACGTTGGGTTTGATAGAATTGTTCAAGACTATTCTGTCGGTCAAGCTGCACGAGAATCGAATCTGAATCCTCGTGCGGTAGAAAGTTTTAATTTTAAATCTCCTAAAGCCAAAGAAAATTTTAAATCATTACATAAAAAAACCATCGAAGAACTCAACATCGACCCTGAAGAGTTAATGAAACAACCTCCAATGTTTATAGCAGAAACTCTGTATGGTTCCGGTAGTGCTAAAGGTCGTGCTATGGGCAACACAGAGGAAGGTGAAGGTTGGAAATATCGTGGTAGAGGAGGTATACAATTAACAGGTAAATCTAGATATATTGAAATGGGCAAATTATTAGGTATAGATTTAGAAAATAATCCAGATTTGGCGGCAACTCCGGAATGGAGCGCAAAAATAATGGCCCAATATTATAAGAACAACGTCAACACAAGAACTTTACGTGGATATTCAACGAAACCAGAAGACATTCAAAGACGACTTACTCAAGCAACTATAGGGAATATAGACCTCAATAGTGCATTGGGTCGTGAACTGTTAGAAAAAAGTAGTGTATATACCAATACACCTACATTATCGCCAACGACGACTCCTGAATCTAATATATCGCTAAATCAAACAACGCCAGAACAAGAAGGCAGAAAAGTTCTTACCGATACCTTAGCGAATCAGAGCAAAGAACCAGCTATCGTGAGTTCTCACGTTACTATGCAGAACAATAATGTTACGAATGTGAATAATGGCGGCGGTGGTTCAGCAAATGGAAGAGGATTCATTAAATCTCCTCTCGATGAATCATCAATTCGTTTAGTATTAGGCCACTAAAACAAGAACGCCCCCGATGGTAGCTGGGGGCGTTCTCTTCTCTACGTCACGACTTACTCATCGTCATCGTCAAACTTCGACAACCGAGTATCAAGCTCATCATCGTCGTCATGCACAGGCGGTGGAGTCCACTGACGAGCATTCGATGACGGCAGCGGAGCCGCTGGTTCATCATTATCAGTAGGCCGACCCATCGACCGACGAGCCGCTCCACCAACGGATACACCAGCCTCTGCTGGCGTCAGATACATGGATGTGTCAAAGCCCATCACCTTATCGAGCTTCTTCTTCAGTTCATCGTAGGACTTGAACTTATCCGGCGAGATAATCGACGCGATAGGATTCAGCTTTTCCAGCACATCCAAGATGGCCGTTTCGTTGCCCTTCAGCATGGGTGACGGCGCTTCAAACATCGAATCGTCGTAATTGGGGTAACCGCCCTGCTTCTTCTGGCGCAGACGGAAGTTTGCACCATCAAGCACATGGAACGGGTCAAACGCCTCATCACCTTCAAACTCAGGCGTAAGCGCCTTCTGAATCTTTTCGAAAATCTTCTTACCATACCGATACAAGAACACCTTCCCTTCGTTATCGGGGTTGGCCTTGTCCTGCACGACATAGATATTGGACACGTAGGTCAGCTTACGAGCCTGCTTACGAGCCTGATCCTGAAAGTCCTTGTCGTTGGTCTTCCAGAGACGTGAGTTGTATTCGCCGCATGGATCTGATTCTTCGCTACCTGCGGTCGTGCGCGACAATTCGATATACCAACCGTTTGGTCCGTCAAACGCATGACGGTAATACGATACGAACGGGACGGTTTCTGGTGGTGGTGCGGGAAGGAACCGAATAATGGCAGCACCATTCCCAGCCTTGTCGGTCGTGAGCTTCCAAACCCCATCATCGTTAAAGTTGGTTTTTGAAGCAGACGCGACTGCTGCTTTGAGTTTATCAAGTGAATTTGACTTTAAGAGACTATGTAATTGACTAGGTGACATATATTGTATCCTTGTAACAGTTGTAATAATATAGACAGTATAACAGTTTATCCGAGTTTGTGCAATAAGTATGTATTATCTTTTAAACGACGTGTGTGCGATGCCTCCTCTAATAATGCGTGTTTGAGTTTTGGTGTCAACAGAGATTTGACGGAGTCATAATCTCGTTCATAATAATCACATAATGACATAATTGCGTCAAAATACGTTATACGATATCGCTGAACTAACGTGTCCACGACTCGTGTGAAATTTTCAGGTGTTGGAACGGCAAAAAGTTCCTCGTCTGGTGATTGGAACATCTTACCGAAGCCTTGAATAGTCATAATTTCGATGAATAAAAACGATGCTGTCCAAACGTTCCTACGTATGTGAGTTGGTTTGCCCACTTTGGATGCACATCTACCCGATGAAAATGCGTCACAGGATAGGCTTCAATGAGTATATCACGATTTGCCATTAAAGACTTCGCTAACGTGAAAAATTCTTGTGGCGGGGTCACGGTCCACTTCGCCAAATCACTCGTCCATGAAAACTGTGCGGGTTTATACACGACAGCACAAATTGAAGATGACGACTGTTGCTGTCTGTTGAATACTGTTGACGCAATGGCTTCAAGCCCATTCGTGGGTTCAAACCGTCCTTCAAAGAATAACACCTGTGCTAAACAGAGCATAGACTGTGTCGGTCGTTCTGATGCCTTTACAACTTTTCGTGCAGATTTTTTGACCGGCGCATAGATATGCGATTCGATCCACGGAGGCGTAATTGTGGGTGAATTATCATAAGGAACAACGCTTCCCATATATAACGCAGATCCGATTAACGCGACGGCGAACATACGAGCTAACGTATTCCTCATGTTTATCCTTTTAACAATTAACTTTTCGGAAAGTGAAGGGGTCGAACCTTCTACCGTGTTACCGGCGACACTTTAGCAAAGTGCTTCCCACCGTTGGGCTACTTTCCACACACATATATAAAATATTTGACGACAACGCGAGTTATTTAACTATATATTCACCCGTGCCACCTATCAAGTGTTTTCTGACCCACCCATCTCAGGGCGGTATAGACCTATGCTATACCATCAAATATTTTATATTGGCGGTGGGTGCAAGGATCGAACTCGCTACCGTTTTACCGGCGACAGTTTTCAAGACTGCTTCCCACCAATTGGGCTACCCACCGCATTATTAGATTTCACAGAATCAAATCCATCATACCAATATTTTTCAGCAAGAATGCGTGTGTATGGAGATATCCTGTCCCATCCTCGTTCTGCTGCTTCTCTGCCTTGTTCATATGGTTTTCGTTGTCGTTTTCTCATATAAAGTTTGGCTCCCAGAGAAGAATTCGAATCTTCACCTTTCATGTTAACAGCATGACGCACTGCCAATTATGCTATCTGGGAATATAACGTTTATGATCTGAATTGGTCGGTCACATCCCATCCAAAGTATGATGGGTTATTAAAATTATTTCTATAAAAGGTGCGAATCGCATGGCAGTTCGCACAAACCACTTCACATTTAGCTATTTCATTTAAAATTTTTTCTTCCGAATGCGTTTTAGACCTAAAATCAGACAGTTCAAAGGTTTTCTTGCTTGGTTCTAAATGGTCAAACTGCATAACAAAATATGGGTATTTTTCGTGACAATCAGCACAGGCCACATCCTTAGCTAAATGAATCAGTTTTCTAATCTTATGTCTTTTATCTCGGGTTCTCTGCCGAGTTTTATCTTTCTGCCCAACGCCCAAATGATAAGCAATCGTTCCTTTTGAACACCCCAATAATTTTTGAATGTCTCGGTAGCTCTTACCTTCGTTATGCAGTTGTAAAATTTTGTCTTTCATATAAAGACTGCTTCGAGAGTTCACCGTGCAGCTAACGGTTGTCTAACCACCCACTCACAAGGGCCAGTCATTATAAATGTTGTACGTCAGACTGGCAATTGAGTACAACACACTTGGGTGCGGATACGAGATTCGAACTCGCAATTTTTGCGTTATGAGCGCAACGTGGGACCAGATCCACTCATCCGCAACATGATTACAGTATATATATGATTTGTTACCGTGTCAAGCCATTATTCAGATGGCCACCCGTCAGAATCTGTTGGTGAAGGAGGATGGATCATTCGTTTGATAATATCTAAACACATTAATATCACAACCGCACCTCCCACCACCAACAATCCATAGACTATTACTTCTGCCACGGAACGGGACCACTTCCAACAGGCACGGTGCCGCCATCGAGATACCCATCAGCACCCGCAGCCATCACCGCATCACCCCATTGACGCGACACTTCCTTCGGCGCGTTTTCCCAGAATGTCCAATATGCAAGATATTCACCGGCATACACCATTAGTGGGCGATTCCCCCATGCTGAATTTGTAGGCCATCCTGCGCGACCATTTGTAAATCGATCTTTGTATGACTTATACACCGCAGGATTAAACAAATCCAACCAATTTTGAAAATTGGTTTGGTTGGGTTTGCTCGGGTCATCCTTTCCGTCTTTCCGTTCATACGTCGAGGTTTGCGTCAACCAACCATGTGCATATGGAGCCACACGTTTCCACCCCAAGGCATTGTCTTTTCCATTATCATCGCCGTTTGCGTCAGTGCCTACAGGTGCGTCAACATCACTTACGGTATGAAGCAATACGAGCGCATTCGGAAGCACTTGTCTTGCCCACTGACATGCTTTTGCCCATGTATTCGACGAATAATCATACCGGCCCGGTTCCCAACCCATCGGCACAATAATACGAATCAATTTCTGCGCCCGTGGTTGCTGAAGGAACGGTGTCATCTCAGACATCATCTGCTCAACTGTCCACGCATCAGGTTTACCATAGGTGACAGGAGCCAACCCATGATCCCATAAAAACTGATGCATATCCAGAAACTGATCCCATTTCTGACGCCAATCATTGGGCGACCATATTCCGTGATAACCGTCACTATCCACAAAAGGTCCGACGACTGCGTGGGTATACCCTAACGACCGAAGATTCTCAACGATACGCTTCCGTGTGGGTTCATCATAATTCCACAAGAAATCTGTCGCCGCGATATTAGTGGGCTGACCGGGGCGCGGGCCAAATGGTACATCTAATGTCTCCGTCCACATCGCACCACGAATCCTCGATAAATCTTCAAGGGACACGCCGGATGGATCAAAATGCGCTTCCTTACACACAATCGGGTCATTGTTACAATCCGTGGTAGGGATGGCACCCAACTGATCAATTGACACCCCACCAATAGATCCACGTACGACGGCTTCCTCATAATCATCATCAGCGGGGGTGACGTGAATGTAGTATCCACCCCGTTCGGTCCCCGGCACACGGAAACTCATGTGCCACGGCGCGGTGGGTTCTACACGCTGTCCTTGAATGGTTAACCCCGAATCACAGACCATTCGTGCAGAAAAGTCTGTCGGACCCTCCACATCGACACTCAGCCAGCGGTCGGCGGGCGTTGGTTGTGGGGGCTGTGGTTTCGGACATCCGATACCAAACCATTTGCATAAAAATGACATAGATAACACTCCTGAAAGAGAATACGGTTCTATTTAGGCGTGGTTTCCATGGACGCATTCAAGATTTCGGCGTACTGCTGAATCTTCGCCGTCAGTTTCGGACGCCAGTGATCGACATGCGATTCCTGCCACACAATGCAATTGGGTAACAACTGCACGATGATGACGGTATCAATCGTTTCATCCTCCCAGATATCGGTCAACGCATCCGCATAAAACGTCGTTTGAATAAAATAATTCTCCAACCGATTGCCAGATTTCTCCCGCCGACCGGTTTTAAAATCAATAATCGCAGACCGACGATCATGTAACCGTACGCCTACGTCCACACGACCGGCCAGTCCATACCGTGGTGAAATCACGCGGGATTCCGAGGCAATCACGGTTTCAATCTTCTCATTGAGGAGATGACCGAGTGTCGCCCCATAGGGCACATCTTTCACGTCCGTCAGGCACGGCCACGTCGGCTTTTTCATGAAAAACAATTCACTGAACCGATGCCACCGAGTACCCTTCGCCGCAGAGGTCGTGGTAATGCGTGTGGCTTCTTCCGTACCCACACGCTGTCGCCATTCCTGTAAGGCTTTGTTACCTTCATGATCGGTAGCTTTAATCATCGTCGTAATCGATGGATAAAACACATTCTCATAGGAATACCAGCGACCGGCGTCTGTGGTGACTTCGGACACATTCGTGAAGGTTTCGCGTGGTGCATACGTAATCGTGGATTCCGGCACACTCACGCCATTAGCACGAATATCATAACTCGTGGATGACCATGGTTGTAAGGGAGCAGGCATTAGAATTCACGACTTCCCGGCGACGGCACCTTAATCGTACTATGGCGATGTTTGCCTTTCATTTCGGTGAGCTTATCGGTCCATGATGACGGGAGATTCGTGCGACCTTGACGCACACTATCTCCAATAGATGGGGCACCAAACAATCGAACAATACTATTTTCAGTATTGCAGGAGGGACAGGGTTCGGTGGTGGGAATGTCTCGTTCTTCAAACTCAGCAAAAATATCTACAAACTGTTCATGACACGCAGTGCATTGATAATCAAAATATCGTTTCATAGGTTTCCTTTATAATTAGTATGTAATCCGTTAAGCAGAGTTATTCATTATGAACCATAAGGTACGATGTGTCCAGTAGTTTTAGTAGGAAAGGTTATTAGCCATCGCTATGATGAGCAGAGACACCTTTCCCTTTACAGGGAGTAAGGTGTCTCAAAAGGCAGAAATTAGCCAATTTCGCTAAGTTTCGCATGTGACAGTGAAGGTGCGATGTAACAGGGCGGTTGTCCGGTACCCCAAGGTGAATCGTTCATATTCACCACATCTGTCTTTCGCTACTTGCGTAGCCCAGCGGGACACATAATAACCCACTTCACCGAATCATTATGTGCTGCAAGTCGTGAGAGCCACGTTCCTTGCGTCATTGGTCGTCTCTTAGGTAACTTTCACCTCGCATTGTCCGTGATTCTCAGTGGTATAGGAATCGTCGCAATGCTAATTGTATAGAACGCTCACAGTATAACAAATATATAGGCTGAAACTCCAGATTTTATTTCTTTAATTTTGAGAATCGACCGAATTCATTATTCTTCTTGGAATAATCGATACGATCCACCAGTTTCACGAAATTGCCGTTGGTATCGGTCGTGACATATCCTTCGTGCGCACCGTGAATGAGTCCCTGCCCGAGATTATACAACGGTTGCAGGGTGTGTTTGGCAATTTGTTTGGGGTTGTTTAAGACTTTTAATAGAATCAATTTAATATCAACGACCAGTTTTTGCCAGTCTAGGACACGTTGAATATCGTCGCGCATTCCTGTTAATGTTTGCATCATGTCTTGCGCAGTGGATTCCTGCCGTTCTTGCAAGAACGATTCAAAGTGTTTCAGCATAGTCTCAACCGGCATGACAATGGACCGGCCATCTTTGATAAGCGCATTTTGAAAAATCGTAAAATTACTGCGCAGTGTTGAGTTTGCGCCGAGCGCCTTCAAAAAGGCATTGTCATCAAGACGGACGGTTTTATATTGCAGCTTTTGCAACGCCGCATTAATAGACGACGCGTGGGTATCAGATATCGAGGTATCGCCCACAATGGATTTATAGGCATTCGACATGACGAAGACCGTTCGTGGGGCGCGTAGAGACGTGATATCCGCCCCTATATGCGGCGTAAAGTCCTTGATGGACTCGCCCTCTAACGTGGTGTGAAACGCGATACCGAAGTCCGCAGGGCCAACATGCCCGCCCATATCGGAGTGTTCTGGCACCGCGTACACAATCAGATTGGGTTTGAAGGTGTAATACTGGGTGCCTTTAATATTTGCAGTTTTTTTGAGTTTCGGTGTAAAGAGAACATCGCCTTCGAGTGGGTGTTTCCACTGAAGTTTATGCAACGCAGAAAAGGCCACCTTTAATGTGTATAGTAAATCGGGGTCTTTACCCGCATACACCGTATCAATGTCTTTTAACGATTTGACATACTTGGGTTCTTTCGACCCAAGAATCGATTTGGTCATGCCCATGAAGAACTGATCATCTTCAGGGTCTTTTCCCGCGATCAGCGACGGCGCACCATCGACTTTAATATGGACGGGAAGGTGTTCCTCCCCCGTGTCGGTATAATGCTCATACATCCGTTGTAACACAGATGCCGCCTCTTTTGCGCCGTTGATTTGTTTATCGATGATCAGGTTTTCGACGTGTGGGATATTTGTGGCGTCCCGTTCAACGGCTTCCTGAATCATCCATGTAGAAAATGACATCATGAGTGATTATTTCAGATGGGACCGTAACTGCCATGCCCACTTATTATGCATGTTAATCCGGTCCTGAATGAAGTTTGATAAACCGGGGTCTTGGGCAGCGTCGGCTAAGGGCATGACCTTGAATAGCGACTCCAACACCTTCGCGTTGACACCAATAAGATCCTGCAACATCGGTACAGGATTGCCGTTTTCAAACGAATTGTCGGGAATGGTGGCGCTGCGCGAAATGCCCGCTAGAGTAGAGGGTGCGTAGAATTTATGGAAACGCAGGGCTTCTGCAATAGGATCAATCGATCCAAATACATCGTTATAGACGACCGAAAAGAAATCGTGAAGAGAATGAAACTGCGCTCCCTCGACGTTCCAGTGGGCACCATGCGCCCGCAGATACATGACGAAGGCATTACCTAATAGTTCGTGTAATGCGGCGGCGAGAGCAGTTTCTTGATTTTCTGGTGTTGGCATACAAATACTCCATGTAAGAGTATTTATATGCTTTTACTTATTGAAACCAAAAAGGAATGTCTCTATTTTTCCACGTGGACATGGCCTTTTTATGTACTCGGTAATATTCGCGATAGCATTCGACCGCATCCGAAGAAATCTTGCATTCATCGGGCATGGCCAGTGGTGGCTGAACAAAACCATTGTCGCGTAAATTCGTTGGGGTCGCAGACAGCACATCGAGCAGCCGCTCACATGCGTGATGCTTTCCATACCGATGTGTATATTCCACTAGTAGTTCATGAAACAATGAAAATAGCCAGTGATAATGCTGCGTGGACTCGCGCACCCATACGGCTGACGGATGATTGACGTGTGTGGCTTTCATGAGGATGTTGTCGAGCGGGTGGTCCCATCGTGTTACTTTACGGCCTGATGCGGTCGTAGAGACATATTCGTGGCCGTCAAGCACACGATGGGCGGTACAGAGGAGTTGTGCGCTCTCCAGAATCATTTTTACACAATGCTTATCATTGTGATACTGGGCGCAAGCTTCGGTTTCGGTATCGATGTAGAAAATGTTCATAGGAACATCCTACCACATCATTCATCGTCATACAAGTCATCATACATGTCATCGAGCATTTCTTCGTATGTCTCGACATCGTTAGAGTTTTGCGCGCCGACTTTGGAGAATTCTCTCAGAGATTGTTCAATTTTACGTTGCCGTCGCTTTGAATCAAACCCACGATTAATACGTTCAGTACGCTTATCATCAAATGATTTCTGGGCCATAACTATTACATCCCGAGGTCGGGGAATGCCTTCTTCGCAAGATCCTTTGTAATGGGAAAATCTTTACTTAATGTTTTATTTTTCACAGCCAATAATACCTTTGCTTCATCCTTATGCAACCCTTCCAATAACTCAATGAACAACATTTCGCGTTTATACTTCGGAATGTTCAATTTCTTGTTCATCAACTCTTTATTAACCGACCGATTTTCAAGTTCTTGATTTGCGGCAGAAATGCGGCGTTCGGCGTTTACCGCAGCATTATCAATAGCAGCAATCTCTTGTTTGAGCCGGTTGACTTCTGTTGTTGCAGTTCTGCCGTCGTTCATCAGATTCGCAAGCTTAATCTTTGACACACGAATAAGCTCTTCTGTTTCTCGATATTCGTCAATCAGTTTCTGTAACTTCTTTTCGGCGTCTGCGAGTTCTGTGCGCTTGGCTTCCTGTGCGGCAGCAATCTTCTGTAATTCGTCGGACTGCGTGTTCGTCATCGTCTTAATCGCGGTATCGCTGGGTGTAATCCACAAATATGACAGCTTTCGGGATTCTGAAAATAGAGTATTTTCAGTCAACCCGATAGGTGATTCGTTTTGCTTGTAGGGCGGTACACCTTCAGGTAAATCATATTGAATATTTGGGTCAAACGCATGAGTGAGCATCATCCGTAACGTGGCACTGTCATTTTGACGGAGCCATTCAATCTTTTTTGTTTCTGCGCCCTTACCGGTAAATTCTGAGAGTTTTGATAAAATTTCTGAAATCTGTAATTTCATTGCCATAAATGTATCCTTGAACCACGCTCATCGTGATATCGATATTTAGTATTCGTTTCGATCAATCAGCCCACACATCGTATGCCACATCGCAATACTCGCCGCTGCGGAGACATTCAATGAACGAACAATTCCCGGCTGGGGGATGCTGTACCAATATTCTTCCCGACAAATTTCTTCCGGAATACCCGTTTGCTCCGCGCCAAATACCAGACAAATGGGAGACGGAATATGGTCGGTATGCATATGATATAGAGGAATACCGCCTTGTTCGATGATAACAGGGGTATAACCATTGACCCGAATGGTTTGCATAACAGTTGCCCAGTCAAAATCTTCCGTGTCTTGAGACATGGTATATGACATGACATCAATATAGTGATGTGCGCCGACCGTTGACCGTCGATCATATTTTCTTCGACCAAAGGTTAATACTTTATCAGCGCCCATTACACACGCCGAACGAATAATGGTACCGGTATTCAAATCGCCAGTGATATTGGCTAACGCGACCGCATACGGTAGCCGCCGCGTGTCGGCAATAGCTCGTAGCTCTTGTTCGTTAAGATGCTGATATTCATCAATAACGTTGAACACCGTTGTTTTTGGCTCCGCGTCTGTATGCATGTTAATTCTTCGAATACCCGTTCTTATAGTTGAAACCTTTGACGACAAATCCGCCGCTCGATGCTTTACTTTCAGTAATAGTACCACACGTCTTGCAGGTATAATTATTCTTATCGTCAGAAGACCTAAAAAACACTTCAGTTGTCGTATCACACGTGGGGCAATACATATCCCATAATGGCATAATTAATCTCCGTTAATCGTGTGCCACGCCGTACAGCACAATTTTGAACAAAATACATGATTATCCCACCGATTGGTGTCTTCGTTCATATACTGATAGTTAAATTCACCGGATTTATCATTGCGCGACCGACCACAATATTCACATTCTTTAAAGGCGATACCGCGCACAGAACGCCGATTATTTGCATTCACTAACATACTAACCTCCAATTCACAGTATATATTGTTTGAAATGCGTTGTCAATGACTATTGGTTTACAATAATGACTTTGGCACGTCTGATATACTATGTGACCAATTTATATCAGATTCAGGGTCTATCGTCAACCCATCCAGTGTAGGTACGGTATTGACTGTTTCTTCAATATGGGGAATTACTTTCGCTTTCTTTACGGGTGATTTCTTTTTTGCTTTTGCTGGTGGTGTCGTTACAGGTTCAAAAACAGGTTCTGTTTTGTGATTAAAGAGAATATTTGCCGCAATCAATAGCATAATGGCCATCGGGTCAAACACCGTCATGATAATACCTGTCAGCCACACCACAGCTACACGAATCGTTGCAATATCATCTTTTTTGTAAATAGCTTGCGCCACATACCGCAACGGCCCGATGTCAGCCGACGTGGTATTGACTGTGTTTTGTGCGGTAATGCGTTGTTGCTGGACACTAGACAAGTCTTTATTGAGCGCGTCGATATTTTTTAGCAGCGTTTCTCGACGTGCGGCGGTTTCTCGCTGAACACGCACCGCCCCCGATGAACCAGCAAATCGTGATGCATTACCCAACTGCGTAATGAGTTGCGTGGATTGTGAGGCTAACGCGTTTACTTCATCGGTTAATTGTTGTTTGCGTTGGATCAGTGTTGTTTCGGTTTGCTGAATAACGCTCAATTCCAATTGTGCTTTTTCAACAACGTTTTCGGTGGCCACGTGCGCACGAGTCAAATACCCAAAAATACCAAGGCTCGTGATCATCATCAGCACAATAGTTGCGGCAAACAAATACATTTTTACCGAACGACTCGCTAAATGGCGAAAACGATACAACCACGACACCGCAACCAATTTTGAAATTTCCATCACGCTGGCTAAAATCACGACCGACCAAAACGCGCCAGCGAATACCATCGACAAACCAATGATGGAATAAAACGCAGCTACAATAGATAGCGACAACCCCGTTAATAGGGTTACCCATGCAAAAAATTTATGATTCATGATTATTCTTCAACCCACGTTGCTGCTAAACTAATAGATGCAATGTTTTGGCCGCTTTTCACGACAAAACTAAGTTGTGTATTTGGTGATAGTTCAATATTTAGATCAGCAACATCATATAAAACCCCGCCATTAATAGGTACGATATAGGTAGTTAACGGGCTATTGTTATTCATTGTAATGGTGCTTGTTGAATCGGAATAGTAAACGATGCTTTCTGATGCGTTAATATTTGTCCATAATGGTTGTGTGTTATACGTCGGGTTTAAAATCAAATATAATTCTACTGGATCGTTACCTTGGTACGCAACAGAAATTTGACGCAACCGCACATTTTTAAGATTGAATTTTCCATCAAACATGTATGGATTTCTAATACTTAAGACATGATGATTCGTGGCCGAAGTTAGTGATGATTTAGACACCGATTTACTAAATGAATGGCCGTGGGTATTGCGCATACCTTCGATGGCCCCCATCATACAAATCCCCTTTACTGTCGTGTTAGCACAAACATTTGCGGATTTATTGGCTGACACATAACCAAGACGCATACTGGGGTTGTCAAGATGCGGCGTTAAATGCGCACCACTATGATGTTCTTTATGAAAGAAAATTAACTGGCCATTAGAAGGATTTTCGACGGCATACCGTATCTCACCGACACCTAACCACCGATAGTTGATTTGAAAGACATTCATGAATTCTGGACTAATCAACATACCGCTTGGATTAGTGGCAGTATTTCCAGAACCGTCGAGAGTGTCAATATTAAAGTTTGTTTGATACGTCCAATTTTGGATGTCTGTTGCGCCGGTTTGAATTTGGCTATACGTTGCGGTTGCCGAACCGTTTGAACTAAACGCGTATGTATTAGATTTCGCGCCGTTTATGGTCGATGCTATTTTAACACCAGAACCAACTTGTTCAGTTATCCACGAGGAACCAAAATTAAATACAGAAATTTGAGAAGCGACAGATTCTGTATTTCCGGCCACTAATGGGATAGAGAACACATTCCCATTTAATGTAATGGTTGCGGTTTCGGAGAAGGCTGCGTTTGTTAATATTGTTAATAACCGAATATCAGCTTTGCCTTCATTAATACGGACCACGCCAAAATTATCGCCGTCATACCCGACCATTAGTGATTGTTCTTGACTTAAAAACCCAGCGCGTTGTGTGACATATGTGTTTGGTGTCGGGAACGCAGCGGTGAACCGAGCCAATGCGCCCTGTCCGGGCCGATACCGTAATAGTTGCTTTGTTCGCAACACACCATAACTTCCGACTGCGGTGCCGCTCGAAACTGTAATAACCGAATTATTAACAACAACCGCACCGTTGCCTGTTGTATAGGTTTCCCACTCGCGAGGGTTTAACCCATAAATCGCATCAGCTTGAATAACTGGTGTTAATGTGATGCCTAGCGGCTCACCGAATGCAGATGTAGCTGTTGCGCCCACTTGATAAGTAGGAAGTGGATTATACGCGGTAACAACTTCCCCATCAATGGTGCCAACCATCATAATTTCATAACGATTGCCCGGTTGACCAATCTGCTGGTTATCTAATCGATATTGAGCCATAGTATTAAATTAGATTCATGTGTGGGAGGGTTATTTCTGCAAAAAACTGCACGGTGCCTTTATCAATGGGGCTAACTTTACCTTTAACGTTTAAGGTTCCGATAATTCTGCGTTCATCGGTAATATGCGTCAGATTATATTCCATCATGATATATTCGGGTTTTGGGCGATCAACCGTATGCAATTCATGTAAAATAAGCCCATGTTCTTTCAAAATACTCTCGATACGATGGGCTGCGGTATTTAATGCTGCAAATCCTCGTGTGGCGACTAACGGCGTTTCACAGAGTCTGTTCCCGGCATGAATACCCGATTGACGAAATTGTCCGTAAATATGTTCAACGTTAATCGCTGGCGAATCTGTAGATTCTGTCAAAAACTGTGAAAATCGTTTCATGATAGTATTATTTAGGTGTTTGCGCTATAACAAATACGTTGACAGTTTTAACGCAATGGTTGCGCCGATGGCACCGCCGAAAATATATGCAATGCGTTCACCACGGGACTCGGCGTTCGCAACTTTTTGAATGGACGTAAAAACGAGGCTGGCAATCAAGATATCGGTAATGAACGTCGCGCTATAATTCAATAGCGCGACGGCTCGATAGTTGATGGTGATGAGTAGATAATAAAAAAACTGTATACAAAACAGTTCTAACGCTTTTCGAGTATGGATTGTCATACTCTGCTATTTATTATCGCTGGGTATATAAACTTTTTAAAACCGAAAGAATGGTCGGTCCAAATGGCATCTTTATTGGTTGATATCCTTTTGATGTCAATTCTTGAAACATATTTTCCGCGCCGTTTGGATTATAGCTATGAATAAACACTACAGGCGGTATCGACCCAGCAGGCGGCATCCATTTCGTAAATTGATACCCGGTATTTTGTTCTTGGGAGGATACCATTTGCTGTCCTCCCAAGTCATGATCAAGGCATACTACGTCGTAAGGACCGTTGTACGCCTTGACGGCTTCATCATATGATGTAGTAAAAGTCGCATCTGTATGAAACAGTGTTTCTCTGAATTGTGAATTTCTGTAGTCGTCGTCTTCTAAGATAAAAATTCTCATAACCACTATTCTACACGGTTTTTGTGGAAACGCAAGCTATTTTTTATCTTCTAACGACAGCCGTGCGATAATATACGATTTCATCAGGGATGAACGAACGATATCTTCAATATGAAATTCAATAATTTTAAATTCATCCATCATGGCGGCTGTTTTCAAAAAATCAGCTAAACCGCTTTGATCATGACGTTTATTTAAATCTGTTTGGCGGAAATCGCCGCAGAATAAAACTTTACTATGATTACCGACACGCGTCATAATCGAATTCAGTTCTTGGTCTGTCATATTTTGCATTTCATCGATAATAATCACCGCATTGTCGAGCGTGACACCGCGAATGAAAGAGGTTGACCAAAATTCAACTAATTCCTGTGCCACTAACTTTTCCCATGCTTGCGGATGATTGCATAATTTCGAGCAAATATCCATGTATGGAACAAGATACGCAGACATTTTTTCTTCTTCACTGCCGGGTAGATAACCAATTTCGCGAGACGGAACCGCAGAACGCATAATAATCAATCGTTTTGTGCCGTTAGACCCTAAGACTTCTTGCAACCCTTTATATAACGCGAGATATGTTTTTCCTGTTCCAGCGACCCCATGCAAGACAAATGCTTCTTGGCCTGCATCATAGGACGAGCAAAATACTTTTTGTGCGTGGGTGAGGGGAGTAACGGGCCGAAGATGGTGATATTGCACTGGCCCTTTAAAGAATTCTGGAACGGTTGGTGTTGACTTATCTTTGACGGTCTTTTTACGTTTTGTAGCCATGAACCCTCGTTTTGAAATGTGATGACCACACATTCAACACGAGTTCGCACTCTGCGAGTCGTGCAGGATGTGCTACTACTATGTAGGAAATATAGATAGATTCCACGATTCATTCATCATTTGTTATTAAAGAATCATCCGGCATGTTTAAATTGTGTATGTTAGAATTGTAGTAATTTTGATGTTCGTCCTCCATGTGACAATTCATACAAAGAATTCTACATTTGCGCCATTCTTGTATTAATTCGCGAATCGAGGCGTTTTTCGGATCGGTCAAATGCCACATTCCGCCAGCACGAGTTTTACATGCACCATTTTTAATAAGGGGATGTTTTGTTAACTTATCGATGTGATGGAACGACAGAGCTTTTGGATGTTTTCGATAACCACAAATCGCACAGCCACAACGTAATTTCCAATAATCCTGCCAATGAACTCTACGTCGGCGCTTCCATGATTTAGTAATATTCATTATATCGTATAAAACAATAACTTTACGATATTTAGTAAACATGGGTACATTACTAAATAATTACATGATTACATTCTCTCAGTTTTTACAAGAAAAGTTTTTAAATGGTGTGGATACGTGGCACGGGTATGCTGAGATTTATGAAAACCCACCGTTCGAAGAATTTTTTGAAATCACAGGTGGCAATACCAGTCGTGAACTTCGAGGTATTCTCACGGGCGGCGATGAACACCGGCCAGATGATGCGTATGTGTGGATTAGCGAACAAGCGATGCATGGTGATATAAAAAGACACATCCCCAACAAGACCATGGATTATATTCCAATTACTGCCACATACAATCGAATGACTAAAGGGATTGATGTTGATGTTGCGCCGAATGAATATAGTGAAGAAAACCGCGAAAAACAATTGTATAGCAAAGACGGTATACAAAAAATTATTACTAGAATCAAGAATTCAAAAATCAAAGATATCGGAACAATAACCCTGTCCTATAATATTAAAGATATTGCCGAGAGTTTTGGTGTGTCTATTGATAATAATCTTCAAGAAAATCTTTCATATTCAATAAAAAAACGCAAATCTGGCGATGGTGTTCGTTATCAAATCATGCAAGGTAGGCGTCTGGTCGGAACTATTGGGGGGTTTGAGGATACCTACCGAGATCAATTTCATATTTTTGCAACTGGTTTAAAGGGTGAACGAGGAGACGCTGGAACGATTCATGGTACTGGCATATACCAAGCTGTGATACAACATGTTGCAAATCTGTATCAAAACGGAGCGTTTGTTCACACGTGGGAATCATCTGATGCGCTTAAAAAAGCACTCGCAAAAATGCCGACACATCGAATAGAAGGCGATAAAATTATAATTTCACCTACAGTATAAATAACGGGTGAGGCGTAGTTGACGCTACGGTCCTCACCCTCAACACGATTGAACTTATAGGAGTCCAAGCATGTCTAGCGGTATTTATTGTATCACACATACACGGTCGGGAAAGCGGTATATTGGGAGTTCGATTAATATCGAACAACGAATACGCCAACATATAAGCCAACTCAAAAGAAATACTCATCATTCGATTACTTTACAACGAGCATGGAATAAGTATGGGTCTTCAGAATTTAAGTTCATTACACTATTTCTGTGTGACGCAGAACACACACTGTGGTATGAGCAACGATGCTTAGATGAGCTTCAACCAGAATATAATTCTGCAATATTTGTTGATGGTGGTATGAGAGGAAGAAAACATACGACGGAAGCTAGACAAAAAATTTCAGATGCACTTACTGGTAAATGTCTTAGTGATGAACACCGATTAAAACTATCAGAAATAAGAATTTCTCATCCGGTCGCCGAAGAAACACGTAAAAAGATATCAAAAAAATTAATAGGTCATAAACATCAAAATGAAGAGACAAGAATGAAAATGTCGGAAAGGGCTAAAAATAAAAAAGTAGCCCCAATATGTCATCCAGACAGAAAGCATGTGGCAAAAGGATTGTGCGGTAGTTGTTATGTTATGTTTAGAACTAAAGTAAAACAAAATATAATTAGTGATACTGAAATACAAAAATATTTGAATTTTGAAAATCAATATACTATAAACCAATCCAAAAAATTATATACAGAGGAAGAAAATAAACAGAAGAGAAATGAACAACAAAGAAATTATTATAAAAATGTTGTAAAAGAGAAGCGGAAACTTAAAAAAGAAACCGCTTCTCTTAATAGGAGTATTATAGTTACTGCTGCGT
>Ga0075472_10000363_pt1 | contig 18673 bp, 30 predicted proteins | sample DEB19_08_DNA_3_FD_77014 | JGI IMG/M metagenome (GOLD analysis project Ga0075472, IMG submission 77014) | Aqueous microbial communities from the Delaware River and Bay under freshwater to marine salinity gradient to study organic matter... | ecosystem: Environmental > Aquatic > Marine > Coastal ...
ACCGCATGGAGGCTGAGCCGCTGACCTTTATACTGGTATCGTAACTTGCCACTCCAATCTGTACCAGGTAGTCGTAGGGAGACCCTGTACCCGGCTCCATCTCGTCGTCCCAAAACACGGCGGCGGAGGCCGGTGTCGCGCACACAAGCAGCAGCATCAGAGCGCACAGCCATTTACTCAAGAACATGGTGAACCCCCGGTATCTGCATGCAACGATATTCGACTTGTCCTACCCATTCGGCTGACTGATACATGGCACGCTCTACGGCTGGTTGGATTTTTTCGCAGTGCGGATCATCGGCTCCGGCGACATAGACCCGCAGCACCGTCACTTCCGGCTTCATGTCACCGAGGCTGAGGGAGAGCACCAGGAGTACTGGAACAAAACTCATAGACGTCCAGACAATTAGAGTGTGGATTATCGGTGTCCGCGACGACGATAGGAGAAGGGAGTGGGTGACGCAATTGGGGTATTGTCTCCGGCCAGAATGCCGCTGTACGACCAGGTGCCATGCTGACGATCCGATTGATCGAGGGTGCCGTCGGGAAGGACGGGTGCGAGCAGCGCAATGAGCGCGATGCCGACCGATGACGCGCGTTTGCTGCGGGTGTCGAGGTCAGCCATCAGGGTCCGGTTCCGATTTCGCCGCGGGTATAGGTGGTGCCGTCATCGCTGACCGTGGCCTTGTGATCGACGGTCACGGCATCGTCGGCGTACACACGCAGCGTTGTGGCGTCTTGGGTGACTTTATTCCGTAAGAACTTAAACAAATACCCAATCTTCTTGACGAGCGTGTTGGTGGCGGCGGGGGCTTCTTGCCCGGGTTCCGCAAAGGTATCGACGTTGAGCACATCCAGCACCTCGGCGTTGACATCGGCTTTGGCTTGGGCGGCGAGCGAGCCGATGCTGCCGACGACATTCCCGCCGACGTTGCCCGTGACGCTGCCGACCGCTCCGGTTACGCTGCCGACGGAGCCGCTGAGATTGCCGGTGATGTTCCCGGTGATGTTCATGGTTTGATCGGGGAGGGTGATGTTGGTCAACCCGGCCCCGGCGACGCCGATTTCCGCCGTATCGGTCTCAATGTCGGCGGCCTTGTCGCGGATGGCCTCCAGGCTATCGGTGGTTTGATCGTAGGTAAAGGACCCGGCGGTTTTGGACAGGACTTCGTGGAACACACTGCCGACGGTCGGGGGCGTCAGTCCGTCGATGTCGCTGTCGGCATTCAACAGTTCATCGAGGCGATGCGCCACCAAGCCGTCCTCGACTTCGCTTTGCACTTCGGCATCCCAAGCCGCATTCCAGGGGATCGCGGTGAGTCCGGCTCCGGCGCTCCCGATGTCGTCCGTTTGACTCTCGATATCGACGAGGTTGGCCGCCAGGTTGGCTCCACTGCCGAGGTTCGAGGGCGATCCGAGCTTGTTGTCGAGTGCGGTGATTGCGGAGGCCGTGGCCAGCCCGCTCTGAATCTCTGCCACCGCATCGGCAGCAATCGCATCGGCATCCACCGCCCCTGTGGCGATCGCCCCGACTGACGCATCCATACGGCCACCTACAAGAGCCGCCGGGATTCTGGTTTGCAGATTGTCCGTATCGGCTTGCACCGCCGCGATGTCTGCGCTGAGGCTGGCGCCGACGGGAGCTCCGAGCCTGGTGTAATTGTCGCCGGTCTGCGGGAAGGTCGTGTAGATCTGGACCGTCACCGGTACCGCGCCAGTCCCGATGAAGGTAAAGGCGACATGATCGTAGTTGGTCTCGGCTTGGGCCGGCGTGTAGGTATGAAAGCCATTGCCCTCGTGCGTGCAGGCCCCGCTCCCCACAGAGCCGACCGCTTGGGTGCCGCCATTGCCGGTCACGTAGCACGTCACAGCCCCAGTGAAGGCCGATCCATCTGAGGCGGAGACCATCTGAGCGCCCACCACTTGAGAGGCCACGTTCTTTTTCACGGTCCACCGACTCCTACAAGGACATTGGAGTTACGCGCCCAGGACGACTTGAATCCCCCGCCAGCCGCCGCGACCACATACGGATCATCGTCGACGTGAGATCCGATGGGCGCCCACGCAATGGGCGGGCCGTCTTCAGACGAAAGCGATCCGTTCAACGTCCACGTCCGACCGTTGCCGCTGTAATCGGTGGGACCGTCGCTGGACGTCCATAGGGGATAAAAGCTGTTCAGGTTGGAGGGGAAGACCGGAAGGTAGCAGCGGCGCTCTGCGTCCAATTCATCCTGTGAGAGCACCCGATCCCAGATTTTGACGGCAGCAATTGCGCCATCGAATGGCTCACTGTAACGATTGTCGAAGAGACGGAGGAGATCGGGCGCGTCGCTATAGGACGTGCCGCTGATCGTGGTGATGGGGTCGAGGCCGAGGCTGGCGTAGGCTGCGACGCTGCCCGCGCTGGCGTGGGTGTACGCGCACCAATACCAGGAGCCGACGGTGGTGCTGCCGAGAATAACCGAATCCAACGCATTATGGTTGAGCGCCAGTTCGTTGTTCGCGTGCAGTTGGAGTCCCAGATAGGTCGTGTACCCGACGTTATCGAGGGCGATCAAGGACTGGTTGACGGCTCCGAGATCCGTGGCTTGTTTGAACCAGAGCGAGACGGTGTGTCCGGCCATCGGAGGCAGGTTCGTGGTGCGCGAGAGATAGTCACCGCTGGCATCGGCTCGTACCGCCATCGTCACACATCCGCATATTCAAACTCAACGGAGAGGAGCAGGACATTGCCCGTGTAGGAGGTGCCGCTCGCGTCGATGTACAGATACCCGAATACGCTGTCATCGACCGCATAATCGCCCGCCGTGAGCGTGATACTCTGCTCGATCAGGTCCTCATCGCTGTGGGCGCTGCCGCTCGATCCGATGGTGGCCGACACGGTTTGCTCGGCGTCGAACGTGCCATCAGCGGCTTCGTTATTGGCCACCGCCCACTTGCGGAACCCCCATCCCAACGTATCGCTCGCGCCTGGAGCGCCGTCGAGCACGCCCTTGACGACGAGCTTGGGCGACCCGACGTAATTCTTGGGGATCGACACCCGGACATACACCCCTTCGTCCGATCCCCCGTCAGCCAACACCCAGCATTGCTGCGTGCCGATGGAGGGGGCCGTCGCCGCCGTGATTTGATCGCCGACGCGGGAGGTCGGGACGCCGCTGTCCTGGCCGACAATCTGGCAACTCTTGCGGAATGTCGCCATCAGCCACCCCGGAAGACTTTATTGAGCATCCAAGCCATGACCAGTTTCCGGGCCATCGACGCCGTTGTCGTGAAGCCGATGGCGGCGTCAATCTGCGCCTTCAAGGACGCTCGCCCGGCTTCCCACCAGTCTTCGATGGCCTGCCATGCGGCGAGCAATTGCGTTTTCGACGGCAGCGTCGGGCGTGAGGCCGGATCATCCGCCGCCTCACGAAAGAACGTCAGCCGCATCGGCTTGTATTCAGAGGGGCCAATCACCGCCATACTCGTGCGTCTCCTTGGGCGTCGGCGCGGATTACGTCGTCGTCAGTGTCTCGCGGAGCCGCGCAAATTCCGCTCGAACGTTGGCGACCTGTGCCGCCAGATCGTCGCGGACCGTTTCAAACTGTATAATGTCTTGGCGAAGCTGCTCGCGGCGCATCGCGCTGTCTTTTTCTGCCTGCGCCGCACGTGCCTGCGCGGTCCGGATGGTCTGGTCGAGTTCACGAAGCTTCGCGTTGGCTTTCCGCTCGGCGTCGGCTATTTGACCTTGGAAATAGGCGCGTTTATCGTCGAGCTCGGCCTGGAGTTTGGCCACCGCCGCCGCATGCGCGGCTTGCACCTCCGCCCGCATCGTGTCGTAGCGCGACAGCGTGGATTGATGCTCGGCGTCGGCTGCCGCCGCACGCGCCGCGATGTCCTGCCGCTTTTTCTCCAACGATTGTTCCAGCTTGGCCACGTCTCCGACGGCCATCAGAGCCTCAGCGATCCGGACAAGCGCGTGGGTTTCTCGTTCTTTGTCGGCTCGCAACTTATGGAGCGTGGCGAGCGCGTCGTCGAGCGTCTTATTGGATAGCGATCCGAACATGCGCAGCGCTCCCCGTGTTGCCGGTGGGGGTCGTCGTACACGCCACCACCAAGCCGTTATTAAAGACTAAACCTCCGTTCGGCAGCCCATCGCCCAAGGAAATCGGGCCTGCGCCGCTGTCGAGGAGCACGACCCAGGTGGGCACCGTCGTCCCGACCGTGACATCCGCCGCAGAAGCCGCATCGAACATCTGCAAACAAATATCAGCGGCGGCGGAGGAGGCGAAGATTTTGGCAGCCGTCACGACAACCGGTTGGCTCCGCAAGAGGACCGCAGTTTCCGCCACCGAGTTAGACGACAGGAGTTGGGAGTAATTCATGGGTTAGTAACCCTTTTTCTTTTTCGCTTTCGCTTTCTTCATGCACCGTCCTGTTGGGGCGAGGATGTGCCTCGCCCCGGTCAAGGCTTACCGTTTCTTTTTCTTCTTCTGATGTGGGAGCGGACCAGCCGGTGAGTCGATCATGGCTAGTACCCGATGCAGAAGACCCGTACACCCGTAATGGAAGACAGGTCATTGGTGTTGGGAACCTCTTTCAGTGCGCCAAGGCCGATGGTCGCGCCTCCCGACTTCAGGGAGAGGTGCGTATCGGCGGTCACGCCGACTCCCGCCGTTACGGGGAAGTCGTCGAGCGTCTCAGATCCGGCGGAGCCAACCAAGACACCTTGGGCATAGGCTTTGATTTTGTTGTTCGTGTAATCGAACTCGTAGGTGAGTCCACCCTTGGATTCGATTGAGACGAACTCGAAGACCCGCATCCCGACATCCGCGGGGGTGAAAGACTCGCCCCCTGTCGGATAGGATGAATCGAAATCAACGGTGACGCGGGCCGCCGACAGGCTCCCGATGTTTTTGTACCAATCACCGCTCTTTGTGACAGTTAGCGCCATAGTCAATCTCCTTTAGTGTGTGGGTCTGACTATGGGTTATGGTGAACCGCCAGGACCAGCCGAAGCCCAGACCCGGATATCGACAGGAATGTGCTTCAGCACTTCGTCGGTCGAACCCGACGCAAGGGCGATCCCGACCCACAATTCCTGCCCATCCGTGCCGAAGGCATCCACGACCGCCGCACCGGCGACGACTGGATCGCCTTCGGAGATTGCGTTGGTCGTCATCAGGGCGGGAGTGACCCCGTAGCACTGCACCCAACCGTACTGCCCGTGTGTGATGCCGTCCGCGCCGCTGACGATCCCGGCGACCGTCCAAGCTTCGTCACCATCCGCGGCGTCTTCGACTTGGTAGGTGGCGATCAGCTCCAGGTCGTCATTCGCCGCCAATGCCGCGGAGTAGGGGTAGTCGGCTTCCATCGTGATGACCGTCGCCGTGTTCGAGGCGACGATGCTCATTTCGCCCTCTGGGGCCGCGCCCGCGCCTCCCGCATCGTCGAGCACGAAGGCAATCATGCCGTCATGCCGATTTGCGGTCAGGCCGCTCGTTGTGGCGCTGGTGGTAGACCCTGCGCTGATGTTGGTGATGGTCGTGGTCTTGACATTCGCGCCGTCGCTGGCATAGGCCATCAACTCCGCTTTGGCGATGGCTGATCCGTTGACGTTTTTGACATACTGGAAAATACGTGTACCGAACCGGTCGTGCATGATCGACAACGCGCCGGGCGTGTACTTCTGCACGCTGTCGTCGGCGTTCAGATCGGTGTGACCGATGCTCTGCAAATGCTTGAGGTTGAGAAAGAGATTAGACGAACTGGACATAGGGGACTCCTTTACCGCCCAGCGCGGCTGGAAAGCGGTAGATTAGACGGCACGGCAATCTGGGATTCCGCTTTGAACGGCGTGAGGTCGGCGCCCAAGCGTTTGAATCCCATCGTCGCCAGACGTTGGGGGACGAACCGCAGCTTTGGCCGCGGAAGGGTTCCGCCGGTCAAGGTGCGGGTTAGGGTACACAGGGCCATCACATCGAACTCACGGACAGTATGACGACCCTGTGTGACACGAATCGTCGTACACTCGTTTTCCAGCGCCACACGCACCGCATATTGCGCCACCAATTCGGGCGGCCAATTCGGCGGCGCTTCCACCGACAGTCGTTTCTCCTTCCGCAATCCCTGAATCGTATCAGGAGTCAGACGGAGATACCGGACGGTGTTCAGCGCTTTCGTGCGAGCGTCCGACATGGGTTTAGCTCAATCCGCTCATGCGGCCCTGCATCCGCGGGGATCGGCAGATCAGGTTGCCCCAGGTGATAAGCTGCCCGATTGACATCTGCTGGTTCGTCGGCTCCATCGGGCCACGATACCGGAAGTCATAGCGGCGATGGAGGTACAGCCTCCACCACTTCGTATTGAGGAAGTACAGGAACCCGGAAGGACAATGGCTGTCCACGGTGACGGTCGCGCCGTTGAACCGGAACATCTCCATACCCGCATCGCGGTCTTCGGGTGCGCCGTTGTAACGATCCTGCGGCTGCAACCGTTCCCAAATGCGATTCCAGAGGGTTTGCGTGGTGACGATCAAATCCGGCTTCTCGCGTCCGACGATGCAGGAGCCGAACTGCACGTTGACGTTCGCCAACGAGAGCGCCCCACCGGTCGTATCGTCCACAGCGCAGCGGATGGCCGCGCCCGGTGAGTTGGCCGTCGAGCCGCGGGTGATGCCGCCGTAGGTGCCGGTGCGAGCCACGCCGTTCGCCAACCCATCGAAGTCTTTGCCCCCGTTGCCGGTCCCGTCCGCAAAAATCTGCGTCGAGAGATCCTCAATGAGGGACAACTCGCAGGTCTCCATCGCGGCTTCAACGAGGTCGAACGTCTGCTCCGGCGAGTCGTTCAACTCGACATCAATGACGTTCAGGTTGAGCGGGGAGTAGACGAATTTCCAATCGAACAGCATGGAGGTGCTGAACTCGGTCGTGGTCGTGTCGAACAGGTCGCCACGTCCGTAGGAGCTGGCCGGGAACCCCGTGTAAATGAAGTTTTCACGGATTTCCGACCCGCCGGACAGGATGACGCTCTCACGATCATAGAGGCGCTGCCAAACCGGTGAGGAATTGAAAAACGCATCGGCAATGCCGGGCCGACGATTCTGCCCGGTCGAGATGATAAAATTACTGAGAACTTCTGTTCTGGTAGGAGGTGCCATAGGGTACCTTTAGGGATGTCGATCAGCCATTCTGCAAGGCAGCCAGGCCGTCGGCTCCGTACTGGTTATTCAGCTCCGAGATGACCGCTTTGAAACGGCTGTCGCGGTCAGCAGGAGCGGTGTTGGTGGGTTCCGGTTTCTTGAAGATCGACCGATTGCCGAGAGAGGGGACGGCGTGTTTGCGCGACTCCTCTATCTGCTTTTTGCTCTCTTCAAGCTGCTTCTTCATGTCCTCCATCTGGTCACGCAGTGTGAGCAGTTCTTCAGCCGCCTTCATCGGGTCGTGCTTGTTGGGATCGGCAAAGCGGAGCGTTTCCTGGTTCATCTGTTTCAGGTGCTCCACACGGTCTTTGGGGAGCCCTTTCTCCAGCATCGACCAGTACAGGCGGGCCTGGGCTTGCTCACGGTCGCTCAAGACGCGATTAAATTCCTCGGTCTTGGCGGCGATGACCTGTTGGAGTTGCGTATTCAAGTAGGCTTGGGCTTGCTCGAATGAGCGACGACTGGCCTGCTCGATCAACGCCTCTTGTTCCTCCTTGGTGAGGAGCGAATTGACGGCGTTGGTCATCTCTTTACTGACCTTCTGGCCGTTGGCCTTGGCCTGTGCCCATTGCTGGAGGTCCGCTTGGTTGGCCTGATACCACTGGACGAGCGGGGTGACTTGCTGCGCCCAGGTTTGGTATTGGGTCAGTTGTTTGGCGTAGTCGTCGTACTGCTTGCGAAGGGTGCCGAGTTCGTTGCCTTGCTCGCCCAACTTCTTTTCGAGCTGCGCATAGGCGTCTTCCATTTCGGCCTTCGACTTGTACTTCCCGTTGAGAAAGGTTTCGACGGCTTGCTGAGCGGCAGCGTCGGCTTTCTGCGTGGACATATGTGCGATCCTTTCCGGTATCCCGGTGAGTGGGGCGGAAACCGATAGAGAGTGAAGACGTGCCGAATGATTAAGCGGACGGTCCCTCGCGGAGCATTGCGATGCTCATCGCCAGACGCGCTTTCATCATCGGGTTGGGTTCCACCTCCATCGCTTCGTGCAGCGTATGGAGGGAGGAGGTAATGAGGGATTGTGAGGTCGATGGCGGCTGGGTCAACAACTCGTAGAGCTTTGCGAACATCGGCTCAGCGTCCGAGGCGGTTTGTGTCAGTCCGGAGACGAGTGGGAGGTCGGATGCGGAGTCAACCGGAGGCGCGGTGTCCTCCTCGTCGTCCCGTTCGTCCTCCTGTTCGTCGTCCTGTTCGCGGTCCGACAGCATGGGTTACTTGTTGATCCGCTTCGTGGAGGTCGGATTGGACGCATTCGCATCCTTGGCGGGCGAATCCAACACTTTCTTGGACGACCATTTCGAATAGGGAGCACCTTGCTTCATGGCACAACTCCTCGTGAGGGTGGAAGGGGGACGGGCGTGAGCTTAGACCAACCCGGCGGTCGGTCGCATGAGGCCCTGAAGGGCCGTCAAGATGGCAGGTGGAATCGCGCCGGGCGGCATTCCGGCGGGGGGCGTCATCGCGGGAGCCGGTCCGCCCATCGGGGGCGGGACTTCCGGTCTCATCGGAGCGGGGGGTCCGCCCATCGGAGGCATCGGTTGACCGGCGGCGGCCATCATCATAGGGTTGGGCGGTCCCATCGGACCCGGCGCGGGTGCGGCCATCAGAGGATTGGGCGTGCCGCCCGACATCAATTGCGGGAGCAAGCCGGATTGGGCAAATCGAGCGAGGGTCACGAGCTGGTCGGCTTGACCGAGCGTACCCTGCCCCATTTGGACGGGGGAGGGTTGCGATTTGGCTTGTTTGGCCGCTTGGCGCTCAGCGCCCGCAGCCTGGTCTTGCAGTTCTTTGGCACCGAGCGCCGCCAGGAAGCCAATCGAAAACGATGTGGCGTCGGGGGTGCTGGCCGGATCGCCGGACGGACCGGCGACGAGGGTACGGAGGGTCGAGAGCACGGCGGGATCGTTCATAGCAGGCAAGGCCTCCTGGCGGGGGCGGCGACGGCGGGGGAGAACGCCGTGAGGAGAATTATACCACTAGCTGAGGTTGAGTGTCAAGATCAAGGAGGTCAGGATTCGGGCGGAGCAGACGGCCTATCGTGGCAGGTCGATTCGTCGTCCATCGCCGGATGCGGCATGGTGTAGGAGGGCGCGACGCGAGCGCACGTCGGGACGACGGACCCGTCGGGGATCGTACACGTCCACTTTTCGACATAGAGAATGTGCCCGTCTTTGTAGACTTGCACGGCGTAGTCGCCCGCGACCGTGGTTTGATAGTGGAGGGAGAGCGCGTCGAGGACCGGGCGGCTGGCCGGGGCCCCCGACGCGCAAGCGGACAACAGACACAGACTCGCAAGACTGAGCGATTTCATCGACCACCTCCGGTGCTGAGGGCTTGATTGGCGGCGGTGCGGGCGGCGCCCTGGGAGAGCGTGTCCTGCGGCATCTGCGCGGCGCGTTTCGCCATCCATTCCTCGGCTTCCTTCATCATGCCGTCCGGGTCTTGAAAGTCGGCGGCTTGCAACACATAGCGTCCGCTGACGAGGCCCAGCGCGTTCAATTGCATCGCCATTTGAGCGCGATGGAGGCGCGATCCGGGGGCGGACGAACCCGGCAACACGCTGAAGCGCGTATAGCGGAAAACGTCTTGGCGCTCCTGGTCGGTGAGCGGCTGACCGGCATCGTTCAAGAACAATTCATTCCGCTTGAACGCATAGTCCAGGGCTTCGCCGGTCGGTCCCATGATTTGGAAAATGCGGTCGCTGGTCATGAATTGAAAGATACGGGCAATGATCTTGTTGCCGACGCGGGTAAAGAGATCTTCGAGGCGCGAGGCTCGCGCCCGCGTCATCAAGTTCGCGCCTTCTTGCAGTCCTTCGACGGCTTGGCCGGATTGCAGAGAGCCGGGGTTTTCCCCCAACGTGACATCGGTGATGCCGCAGAGGAGTTGCGCGAAGGAGAAGATCATGCGGGCGATTTGGACTTTATCCGCACCGAACGGTTTCGGTGGTTCGATGCTCAGCATCTTGTTCGGCCCGCCCTGCTTCCGCAGAATGAGCGAGGAGCGAATCTTGTTCAATTGCTTCATCTGCTTGGAGTCGAGCACATCCGCGTCCATCAGGACGGTGATGAAATTCGTGAGGATCTGATTCTCGACCAGTCCACCCGCCAGCATGTTGAAGGACGTCTGGAGACGGCGAAGCCGCATGGTTTCGCTCCATCCCCACGGATGTTCGGGATCGACGCCCCAGTCGAACCAATCGACGGGAATGAGCCCGTCCCAGAAGGGATTGGGGCCGTCGCTCAGCACCACATCGTCGGTGAAAATGAGATGACGCCCGTGCGGGAACAGAAGCATCCCATCGGGGCTGAGTTGGCGATCCTGAATGAACGCCTCCCACACCACGGCGCGGGCGATGGCCCCCTTGCGGGTGGCGGTCGCGTCGCGCTCGCGTTTGCGCTTGAGCAAATCGGGCAGCGGCGAATCGACTTCACGCCGAGCGGATTGCGGCGTGCCGACGGGAGCGTCCGCGACGACCAATGCGCCGCGTCCGGGGAACCGTTGTTTCAATTCGCTGACGGGGCGTACCCGTTTGATAAAGACATACTCGGCGCGGTCGAAAAAGCCCGCCTCAACCGTCAGGGGATCGACCAACACTTGGTCTTTGCGGAGGACTTCGAAGAAAATCTCGTCGTTGATCGGGTCGTAGCCGGTGTAGAGTCCGGCGGAGCGGCTGATCGCGGCGTTGTGGACCATTTTGAAGGTCTGGCGCTGGAGGTCGCTTTCCTGCCACACGGCGGTGATGACTTTCTCCAACACCTCCGCGGTTTTCTTCATCCCGACTTTGCGGTGTTCGACGCGGAGGATCGGACGGTTGTCCGTGAGACTGGCGCTCATGCGGTCGATGAAGGCTTGGACAAAATTGGCGTCAAACAGGCGATCCTTCGGCCCGACTTCGCCGCGATACAGCTTCAGGTCGTCGTCCTCGGTGAGTTCGTCGGAGCGCGTCAGCACGTCCTCTTTCCACCGTTCGGCCTCTTGGCGCAGGTCGCGCAGTCGATCCAGCAGGCGTTGTTCGTCGGCCCCGATGGGGTTGGACGTGAGAATTTGCGGCGGAAGATCGGACATCGGTTAGCCTACCACCTGTTTGCGCGGTGTCGGCGCTTCGACCCCCTTCGGCGTCGTGCGGAGGGCGCGTTGATGGCGTAATTCCGCGAGTCCGGCGCTCACGGCGCACGGTTCGCGGTCGTCGGTCGGGGCGCAAAAGCGTTGGTCCCGGTGCGCGGGGATGAAGGACACGCGGCACCACTCGCAGTCCCGGGGGCCGAGCGCCACCGGCTCCGCTGTGCGATACCCGCGCTCCATGTGCGGCGATTCGCTAATGGGGCTGTTCAGCGCTTTTTGATCGTAGGCGCGGGCGATGTAGCCAAGGAGATACACCGCGAGGGGCCGATTGGCGGTCGCCGCCAATTCTTCGATCATCTCGCGGACGTGGGCATCGGCATACGCGAGGAGGGTGCGACAGGCGCGGTCCAGATCCTCGAAAGGGGAGACGGGGATGGTGGGAGCGAGATGCCGATCGAACTCGACCGGGCCTTGGTCGATCACCGGTTGACTGACACGTGTGGGATACTCCCGACGATCCTTTTGTTTCGACATACCGAGGTCCTCTAGTGATTGGTGCGCTTAGTGATAGGCAGTGTCGCCGGTCAGCCACTCCATCGCATGACCCATGTCAGGCGTCCCAGCCAATTCGTGGTCAATATCATGAAACAGATGATCCGGGTGCGCCAGCGTCGTCGGCTCCCGGTCTTCGAGGGTGAGGGACCGGGGGCGGTCGTCTGAGGCGCTGAGGAGCGCCAGCATGTAGGCGTTGAGGAGATCGTCGTGGCAGCCGGTGCGTGCGCCCCATTCGTCGAGTCCGATAGTGCGGAAGTCCCGCATCTCTTGAACCAGGGCAGTCGAGTGAATCCTTGGTTGTTCCCGCTTAAGCAGCTGAACGGCATTGGTGACGAGCAGCGATTTGTCGCGCTTGGTGTAACAGAACCCGGCTCGATTGGAGATTTTGCCGGTGGTGTCGTCGCGGCGGCGGTTCAGCCAGAGATTCGGATAATCACGGCGCTGGAGGTCGTGGAGAAGGGCATGACCCCACCCGCCGGTGACATCGGGGATCAGTTGGGCTCTATTATAAATCATTCCGGTCCAAAACACAAGATCGAGAAAGTCCTCGTCGGCGGGATTCCAGTGCCCCCGGGCTTCGGCCACCTGTTCGAGGGTATCGCGGCGGACGACTTCCAGCGCGGTCCAATCGCCGTCGTGGCCTCCGGCGGGGTCGATCCCGATGTCGTAGAATACGCCGTCCTGCGGGGCTTCCCACACCTCCAGCGCACCGCCGTAGGAGCGGCGCAGACCCTCGTTGGTTGCGAGGTGGCGGGTGCCGGGACGTATGTGGTCGGCCAGGTAGTCGAGCGTGCTGTCCTCGAAGGTGCGGGTGGTGCCGCCGGGGATGATCCACGATTCTTCCCAGGTCATCGGGAAGTTTTCAAGGAAGCGTTCGGGTTCGGCGGCATATTTGCTGCGCTCGTTGCGCCACCACACGATGTTGGCGGGCGTGAGGTCCGGGATCACCTCCATCAGGTGGCGCTCTTCGGCGGTCAGCGTGAAGTCGCTCGGGACGGGGCGCTGGTAGAGCTCGTGCATATACCACGGAATGAAATGGAACTCGAACTCTGTTTTGCCGTCGCGGGCGGCTTCCGCGAACCGTTTGAACCACTCGCCGCCGTAGAAACTGGTGCTCTCGATGATGACGATGGACGGATCGACGCCGCGGGCTTCGCTGAAGGTTGGGAAGAAACTGGATTGCACGTCCTGCGCGTTGGGGTAGCGAGCGGCTTCGGTCATGTGGACGAAGTGGTTCATCTCGCCCGCCCCGACGTTTTTGTTGCGGGAGTGTCCGGCCAGAATGCGCCCGTGCCGGTCGGGGAAATCCATCTTGAATTTGGAGAGATATTCGGCTCGCGGTTTGAGCGGCGCGGGGAGGTTCGCGTAGAACTTGGCCATCGCATCGAATCGCTCGATGGCTGTGGGTTCATCATACGACATCACAAAGGAGTTGTAGTAATTGCGAAAGGCGGTGCGATGCAGCATCATCGAGCCGGAGAGGGTACTGGCCCCGACTTGACGGGCTTTGCCCCAGATTTGCCGGATGAACCCCGTGCGCTTGTGCTGCGCTTTCATCCGGTCGAACAGATAGCGTTGGACGCGGTTCAGCGTGAGCGGCGGAAAACCGACGGCGGTTTTGGATTTGACGCGGAGGTAGTGCTCGGCAAAATACGTAAACGACCGCTCACAACGGTCGAGTTCCCGCATCCAATAGACGCGGGATTCCGGTGTGGTCACGAAGTCGGAAGACATGCGTAAGCCCGGCGGGCGACACGACCGCTAACGAACGGCGCGGATCAATTCCAGGTCGCCGGTCCGCCGAATGTGCCGATCGTGGCGGACGGATCGTCCGGTTCGGTTTCTCGGCTGGTGTAAATCTGGATGGATGGCGGGAGGTGGGTGTCGAGGGCTTGGCTGATATCGGTCAGCGCCTTGAGCAGGGCGTTGTTGATCTCACAGACACGGGCCAGCTTCCGCAAGCAGGACACGAGCAAGGCGACGAGCCCGATATTGACCGCCAGCAGGACGAACGCCAGGACTTCAATCATCGGGGTGATCCTTTCTCTCGCAGGCGAAAGCCCACGCCACGAGACCGAGCCCCGTGACAAAGACCACCGCCCAAATCGCGCCCAAGAGTACGGTCAGCATCGTGGGATCTCCCTACTCTTCGAAGTCTAGGTTGAGAATTTCCATCTGCCGCACGTCCGCCAGCCAGCGTTGCACGCTATCGGTGTCGCGGTGGCTCCGGGCCGGGCGACGTTCAAGCCCATCTTCCCACTCTTGGTCGTCGTCGTCAAGCCAAATTGTGCATGCGTCGTCAGACAGGAGCTCATCGGAGTCGGGTGGGGTGGTCCGGCGATTGGGTTTTTTCCGGCGCATCGCTTACACTTGTTCTTTCTCGCCCTGGCCGATGGTGCCGCCTTCAAGGGTTTTACTGATCGTCGCCATCGAGGAGCAGTTTTTGCATACCATCACCCACAGCCCTTCCATTTCCCGGTGGACGGTCAACGGCGATGCGCAAAAGGCACACCGTTTCTCGTGGGTGGTGGTGATTTGGCCCGCTTCCATGAGCGTTTTAAATTCTTTTTTGAGGATGTCCCAGGCCAGGGGGTGCAGGGTGTAGAGACAGGTATCGCCGGTCGGTTTAGTGATGCGCACAGCCGGTCGGCGGTCGTCCAGCACCACTTTCTCGTCCTGGCGGGCGGTGCGCCAATGCTCGCGGAAGACATCGGCGCGAACCTCAACCAAGACTGTACCATTTTGGAGTCGTTGAATCAACATAGGCCATCAGGGGGGCGGGTGGGGTACAGCGGAGGTGGGGATTGGGGGCCGATTCGGCGCGGCCCAGCGTGACCGTCAGGTGGTTTCGCTGAATTCTCCGAAATCTTCCTCGATCACTTCGCCTTCGACCATGTTGAGAATATCCATGATTTGCTGGCGTTTGTCGGGCGGGAGGTCGCCCAACCGGGGAATATCGCGTTGGCTGGTGATTTTGGCGTTGATATGGAGCGTCGAGCCGTGGCGCAGTTTCAGCAGGATGGATTCGACTTGGAGCGCGGCTTTGGTTGCGAGGAATTCCAATTCGGAATTGCTAATCTGGAACGAGTCCTCCGCAAGGCGATGGAGTCGGTTAAGATCTGCAAAGGCTGCGTGGACGAGTTGCGCATCAAATCGAGACAGAACTGTCGATACACTGCCTCGGGGACTGCCTGAATCTGCGAGGACAGGCGGGTTCTGGCTTCCGGCGAGAGCCGCGCGATAGCCAGATCCCGACGGGCTTTGCACAGACCCAGGATCAGCACCCATTTCGGGTTGATCCGCACGGTCCGCTTGCCCGTCACCCAGTAACTCCTCGGGTAGTGCCGGAAGAATCGGCGGACTGTCCGCGGGTCGATGTTGAGGATCTGTGAGACGTGGGAAATCGGTATCCATTCGGCAAGATTGCGGGGTGGAAGGGTGGACTTACACGAATACACCGGCACGTAGGGCATGACGAGCGGAGTCAGGGCTGTCGGCGGATGGCTTCGACCGAGATTTGCAGCTTACACAATTGGGTGTGGGGGTCAAGCGTCGGCGGTCCATCCAGATCAAAATCGCGCACGATAAACGTTTTCCCGACATCATCGACACCGATCACGAAGGAGCCCAGGCGCGTCCCATCGGTTTTGCGGATATCCACGACGATCCCCTCGTCTTGGACAAGCCGCAGCTCGGCGGCTTTTGCTATGTGGCGTTCGCTCAACACGGCTGTATTGGTGATGCTGGGCAGGATGGTGGTGTCAGGCAGCGTGGGCCATGCGGGTCGTGGCGACGCGGCTGCCGTGTGTGGGGAGACCTGGATGATGCCGGACGAATCGGTCGTATCCTGCGGGCTGGACTGTCCGGCGGTCGCGGGCCCCAGAAACCCACGAAGCCCAGGGACGGTCGTTGCACCCTTTGTGTGAGTTTTCATGCTTCTATTCTATACTCCTTCCCGCCATAAATCAAGATCGAGCGGCGGAGGATGGGGACCTGGGTGACGTGGAATAGGCCGGACTTGTCCACTTGGACGACGCTGAAGCCCTGTTGCCAGTCCGGCCACTGCTCATATTCGGGGTCCAACCGGCAGAGGCAGCCGTTTTCATAGGCGGCATACGCCCCGCCCATGTTGCGGTGGTAGTACACGCCGAGGCGGTGGCTGTGGCCGACCAGGACGCTGATGCCGTACTTTTCGAAGTGAGCGCGGGCGGTGTCGCCGGAGTGTTTGCGGACGCGGCTGCCGTGCGTCACATAGAGTTTGCCAAGATGGATGCCTTGGCCGTAGGGTTGCCACTGAAAGCCGAAGTCCTTCATGCGCATGGCCGCGTCGAAGTCCTTGAACATCGCTTTGAGCTGGGGGTTACGCCAGATTTGCCGCCGCCAGCGATCCTCGTGGTTGCCGCCGATCCACCACCGGTCTTTTGCGCATTGGCTCAGCGCGGCCATCAACTGTTGGGCTTTCTCGATTTCAACCGACAAATCACTGTCGATGTCTGGATTTTTGGCGAAGTCCGAAATGTCGTAGGCGTCGGTGATGTCGCCGTTGAGCACCACACCGTCCGGTTGAAGGTCCCGGACGAACGGCAAGACCAACCGATTCAACACCCGCTGGTCTTCAAACGGAAACTGAATGTCGCTGAGCACGATGTAGGTTTTCATCGGTCTGAATCAGGCTCGCCTCCGTTCGACGGTGAAGCGCCAACGCCCCTCCACGCTGCGATACTTGCGGATGCGGTACATCGGTTGCAGTTGAAAGCTGGTCGTGACGGCGACGACGTGCGCGGGGGCTTGGTGATGGGTGATGACGAGGTATGTGGCGGTGTCGTCCGTTTCCAACATCTCACAATCCGCGGTGACATCCTCCCACCGCTCCGCTCGATTGGCCGCTGAACGCCGCCGTGCCACGCGCATCAGTATAGCAGATTTCCACTAGGCGTCAAGGTCGGCCTCCACCCCCCTCCCCCCTCCCCCTTTCCGGGGGTACCCCCCTCCTGGCGCGAGAAGTCCGGCCAGTTGTCACCATACACCAATTTGTGAACACCCCGGTTATCCCCAATTTATCCACAAGTTATCCACAGCTTATCCACAGCCTATCCACAGCCTTTCCACAGCTTATTCACAGCTTTTCCACAGCCTTTCCACAGCCTTTCCACATCCCCCAATTGTGAGGTATGGATCTTGCAGGGGATGCAAGGACCGTGCCTGCGGGAGGACTGACCAAACTGCCCCATGGTGGGGCACAAATGCGCCACAGCACCGGCGCTCCGGTGGGGCGTCGGAGGGCTAGAGGGGAGGCTGAAGAGGGCCGCGCGAAGCCGAAGGGCTGAGGATGAGGCTGAGAAAGAGTGGGGAGAGGCCCAGTGCCTCTCCCCTAGAGGCTAGGCGAGGGGGTGGCAATGCGTCGCACTATGCCACTCCTATATGGCTCCTCCCGGAGGCTGAGGCGCTGACCATCCGATTGTGGCGCTGGCGATGTGCGGCCACGGACAGCGCACGAAGGGCATAGGAGTCGTCGGCCCCTCGCTCCCCTTGCCTTCCCGCCCCCTCCACACCCGCTCGTGTGGCGCTTTGCCTCAGCCCAAACAGGCCAAAAACCGCAACTCCGCGACAATCCACGCGGCATTTCGCCACACCCATCGAAGCCATTTTGCCCCATTTTGCGCCGCAGTCGCCGCCTGCATACGGTGAGGTTGTCTACTCTCTGTCTAATCGCCACACCCATCGAAGCCATATTGCCCCATTCGAAGCCATATTGCCCCATTTTGCGCCACTCACCATCCTGCATACGGTGAGGTGTTCTACTCTCTGTCTAATGTTTGTCTAATGTGTATCCTTTTGGATACACCCCTATATGGGGCTAAGTGGGCAGAAAATAGTGATCTTTCCCTATATCCGACTAAAATAGTCGCCATTAGTACCCTGGACAAACATTAGAGCGTACAAGCGGTTGGTGCGTGGTATGGCGCTTGCACTGCGGTCCGTGAGTAAGCGGGATAAGCAATTGACGGGCGCAACGAAAGGGAGGGGAAGATGGACAAGTGGATGGACAGAGCAGAGTGGATGCTGTCGAGCATTGGCATCCTTATCGTCCTCTACATTGTGATCATTTTCGTGGCCGCTATCCTCTAACAGAGGATAAGCGCCCACCCTGCGGGCGACGCGGGAAGGAGGAGACATGATGCACACACCAACCAGGGAGGCGGCCATGAAAGTGTACCGAGTCACCTATCCGCTTATCACCAGCATGGCCAACCGTGAATTCCTCACCAAGGAGGAGGCTGAGGTTTTTGCCCGAGAGCGCCGTGAAATATGCAACCGATCATCATACCTCACCTCTCAGAGCTGGCGAATGGTCAAGGTGGAAGAACTGGACGAATGTACCTGGTGTAATTGCCAGGGGCCGCCGAACGGAACGGAGGTGTGCTCGTTTTGCAGGAGGAGAATGTCACATGCGCATGTGTGAAGCCTGCGAGCAAGAACAGCTGTAGATTTTTGCTCAAATAACTGTCCAATAACGGGCGCAACGAAAAAGGAGGAGACCATGAAATACGTCGCGACAGGATTCCCCCTCTGCGAGGGGGATTTTTGCATCACGCGGTGCGGCCTGGAAACCGTCCGGGCCGCAATCGCCGATGGCGCGGCCAGCCATATTGGCCATCCCGCCACAGCCCAGCTAATGGGCGCGGCCTGCAACCGCGCCCCTATCCCAGACCTTCTGCCGGGCGATGAGGTCTATATCGTCCGGTTGCGGACTGGGCGACAGGCCCAAGTCCGTGAGGTCACGGACCTTACGGAGGCAGACCTGGAGGCTTTCGTGGTCCAGGCGTGGGACCTGGCCGCGGTAGCCAAGGCTGCGGGGGCCCTGGCAGCCTC
>Ga0075472_10000379_pt1 | contig 18422 bp, 26 predicted proteins | sample DEB19_08_DNA_3_FD_77014 | JGI IMG/M metagenome (GOLD analysis project Ga0075472, IMG submission 77014) | Aqueous microbial communities from the Delaware River and Bay under freshwater to marine salinity gradient to study organic matter... | ecosystem: Environmental > Aquatic > Marine > Coastal ...
ATACCCAGCGCTAATGAAACTTTGACGATCCGCATTCACACCATCCACCACGGTATCTGCGCCCAGGAGATCCTGTCCAATCTTCGTCACGACGTTCCCGTCAAACACCACTGGTCCAACTTTATCAGCCCACCAGTAGACACGTCCATTCGCTGCGATTGCAGAGCTGATCGCGCTGGTCCCAATCGTGGTATCAATGGGGTTGAGTTCCCATGTTTGAGGATCATTGCCATAGAGTCCCCACAACGAGTTCGTGAGGAAGATTAAGAGAAGATTATCCGCATACTGGAAAAATCCTTCAATCTCATTTCCCTTACCATCTTCAATAGGTTCGAAATCTTCGGGACGAAAGTTATCACCACGATCAATCTTTGACCAATAGATGTAACGACCATCCGTTGTCAGGAGCCGACGCCCATATGTAGTAACATGTCGAATACCCGTTAGTGGAGGATTGTTCTCACTTGTCGATGGTGCTTCAAGAATATGATTTGCAATAGTGGCTGCTGACGCATCAATCCAGGCGCTCGTCGTGGCAATGGGAATCAACCCATCTGTCGTCGTGATCGTTGATCCACCCGTATCTTCAAACACCAGAACCTGGTACAATTTTGCCTGGGTCGTTTGCCGACGCAAATACACTTTCCAATGTGTGTATTGGGCGGACTCGGCCGCTGTTGGTGTAATCGACACCTTCACTCGGCGATTTGCTGCGAGCGTGACATTCTTAATTGTTGCAGTGCTGGACTCTCCACCACTCACATTGTTATATGCGGTCACGGACACGTCATACGTTTCGGCTGGCATTGACGCCCCACCTGCCGAACCATCATCCGACGTAGCCCATGTGGCAAATGGTGTCAATCCCCACGGTACATAATCCTCACCCACCAGTGAGCGCATCTCACCATCTTCGTTTGTCAGGTAGAGACGATTGTTCATCACGGTCCCGTTCATATGATTTGTAAGGGCCGTGAATGCCAGTCCTGATGGTGCTGGATAATTTGTGGGCGGTACTAATGCATTCGTGTATGTGTTATCTTCATTCTTGTAATAGAGTTTTCCATCACTTCCTACGGTAACGAGATACTTTGTCCACTGGTTCGTTTCAAAGAAGTTATAGGGAGTCTGGTATCGAATTTCTGGAGTTCCACTCAATGCTGTAGAGTTGACGAGCGTCAGCCCTGGCCGTGTTCCAACCGCTGTCTGCCCTCCACCAATAGACTTGAATGCCGTGTTAATTCCATACGGCATCGCATTATTGGGAATGTGATCCGGTGGCATGGAACTAATTACGCCATCAGACCACTCTTTGATTTCGAGATAATTATCCACGAGGAATGTACCGGGTAAAGGTTGGTCGCCCACCAAGTGACCGACTCTGTTGGTAGGTCATTTTCAAGTTCTGTTCAAGTGTCCGAAGTCGAGATGTTCACTCACGAAGTTCTTCTGGTGTGGCACGAGAGTACCCTTGCATCGCAATGAGTCCCTTCAATACCAACATGTCATCATAACCTTCAGGTAGATCTGGAATATCATTGTCATACACCAATTGTCGGGGCTTACGATAGAATCGGTATGAGAGTGATGCCGCAGCAGAGGGAGTTCCAAGGAATTCCAGCATCCGATACTGGCGCCCATATTCTGTCGCTAAGAGTACGAGTAGGGTATTGGTATCCGCATCAGTCACAGTGATAGTTCTCGACCAACTTGCCCCGACCTTTGTGATATCCTCAATCACGACAAAGGATGTCGATGAGGTGAGGGTCGTCCATGGATTCTCACTTGAGAGAGTTTCCGTAACATATTCTCCTGTAGAGTCCACTCCGGTAATAAGAATAGAGTTTGCCGCTGCTTCAGACCCTCCAGTGGTCGTTACAGTAATTACACTCGCTTCAGACGGTTGTCGCTTGAGCTTACTAATCCCCGTCAGCATGAACCGATTCGGGGTTTCCATGTTCGGTTGCGCGAGATTAATACCCGCTTCAAGAAGGGACTTGGCCGGAACTTCCTCTAGATACTCACTTGTCGTGGGATTGTAGAAATAGAGCGGCTGTTCAAAGCGTGGATGCAGCGCATAAACAGTCTGGCTCGTGACCACTGTGAGGGTTTCAGCTTGAGGCCACAACATGAAATCATATCGCTCTTCCTTCAACAACTGTTGATGGTAATGATTGATGTGATTCTGGACGAGTTGACGCATAAGGCCCGTGTCATTCTCGTCAGCCATCCAACTAAGCACACTGTCTTGCAAGTCCTTAAATGTTCGCACTGTGTGTACTTCCTGTGTATCCTACTCGTGGGATGCCCGCGATCTTACTAAAGTCGTCATTCGCAGCATCGAGTGCAGTGTTGATAGTTTCTGTTTCCAGAGCCATGGCGTGATTACGATTGGCCATATCCACTTTGGCCCGAAGACGCATCGACGCACCACGAATGGGATCCAAACTCTTCAGATAATCAATAAGGCTATCGTTGAGTGGAAAATATCCCCCACTCGTTTTGTGCTCCATGCCACGAATGCGGCAGAAGTCACAACTGATTTCCCGGAATTCCTTCACTGGCACGTGAAGCGTGAGTCCACAACGAGGACAGGGCTTTCTATCCCCAACACTGATGGCGAGGACAAACAAATACCCATCCTTCTTTCGGATCAGATCATCATCATAATCGAGAACAGGGACGTTTGACAGCTTCCTTCCGATCTTCTGTTCAATGTGGAATTCGTTCTTTCGCTTCGAATAACGAATCCTCAATCGTCCTTCAAACTCTCGTTCGATGCGCTTTTCAAAATCTTCCGGGACTCTGTACATGTGTTTCTCCTCTAAGAACACGAAAGGGGCCGAAGCCCCCATCCGTGGTTTATTCAATTGAGCCCAGCGATTAGGCTTCCTGTGACAACGTTCCGTTCAATGCTGTGAGAATCCAACCGTCCACACCGTCACTGGTCAGACGAAAGCCATTCCCCACCGCATCACCGGCCGTTGCAAAGTACACATCCTTGTTATCCGTTGGGGTAGCTCCTGGTGTCCACACCTTATCATTGGCATCAGGGCTGACACCGTGGCCAGTTCCAGATGTTGCAGCCGTCCGGATAATGAAATCAAAGAACACGCCCTTCTGATGCTTCAACACAGGAGGAAGTGTGACAGTAACAGCCGTGGCAGAATTCCACCACACAGTCTTCCCACTATCAGACGCCTTCAACGTCGTTGCTGATGAGGCATCCACATAGTCACCACGCAGGCGCGTCGGCTCCTTAATACCTGTAATCTTTGCCATAATTATGGTCCTTATCTTAAATATGGGCCACCGAAATGGCCCATATTCATTCAAGAGTATTAGACCCAGACCTCATTCAGGCCAAGAATCACACCGTTCTGGTTACGGTTCTTGCACATCAGTTCCTGGTACACGAAGGCTGTCGCCCCATATGCATCCGTATCACCGACACGATAGAACACGCTTCCGTCCTTGTCCATCCAGTCCAGCGGCGCCATCTGAGCAATGCTCATTGAGCTTGGTGTGATGGCAAAGAGTGCATTCCGACGGCACTGCACGTCAGCCACGATTGGCTTGCCATTATAGGTGACGGCTTCCCATCCACCATCAAGCTTCATCACGTTGTAGAAATGACGCTCGTCCTGGCACAGCTTCACGTAGGTATCGCGCATCGCAGGATGGCAGTGGAACATCTTAATGTCCGACTCATCTGCCGCACTCTCAGTGATGATCCGCGAAATCAGCTGCTGAATCAGTGAGAATGAGAGATCCTGACGGCTGGAGTCAGATCCAAGAACCTGCGCCACCCAATCCGTGTAGGTTCCCACCGCCAGACCATGAAGTCCAGTCCGTGCTCCCCCACCGCCCGCAACCACCACAGGGTCAGATGCCGAGATCACACCCTGAATACCGACCATCTCCAGACCAAGGGTATTGGCCAAACAGAAGTAGTCGCCATCAGCCTTTGTCGCTGACAGGTTGCCGCTAGAGAATGTCGCTGCTGTAGACGCTGTACCCACCGCTCCACGAGTCATCACCACATCCTGAGTCAGAATCGTGTCGTTGTTACTGACATCGACCAAGTCCAGAGTGGTCACACCAATTGGAAGCAATGTGGTCCCGTTACCCAGGTTGTCATCAACCACGATACCCGAGGTCTGATCTGTATCCGTGGAATAACAGAGCGCACCAGTCCCGTCACCATTCAGCTGGCGGTTAATCGCCCGCTTGGTGTCGGTCATGACATACTTCATTTCGCTTTCGAGCGCCTTGAGGAACGCGCCCTTATTCGACTTTGTTGCTGCGATAGCCTTTCCACTCACGTTGATACGTGAATAGAGCTGCTTCACAGGAACCGACGCCTGCACGTAGCCCTGCTGCCCCGCTGTCGGTAGCGTGCCACCTTCGGCAACACCAATACCAGCAGCCGAGTTCCGGGTGCGGTGAACGGCGACGATAAACGATCCACCCTCGACCGGGGTGATTTCCTTCTCAAGTGCCTTCATCAGGGGCGTTGCATTGTTCAGCAACTCCTGGAGGGCTGGCAGATACACTTCCTTCAGGATAGGATCTGCGGCGGTAAAATCAAATGCCATACACTATATCTCCGATTCTGCGTTAGACGCGAGAATCAATAATGGCCTTTGCCTGCGCGCTCAACACTTGCCAATCGATCTTGCCGTCCTTCTTCAGGAAACTCTGTGGCTGCGACTTGGCAGTTTGGATTGGTGCAGGCGAGCCTGTTGGTGGTTCCATCTTGGCACGAGCCTTTGCGACCTCTTGCCGTTTCACCAGTTCCGTTGACGTGGCTTGAATCTTACCCACCCATTCCTGCATCACCTTCTCGCTAAACTCAATGGCTTCATCAATTGACTTTGGGTCTAGCTGAGACACCTGATACCGAATGGCATTCTCTGTGAATGGCACCACCTCGTTGAGCACCTTATACTCGTCCTTCGACAAGTTCGCTGCTAACGCTGCGGAGAACTTCTGAGCGTCGGCCTGAATGGCCTGTTCCTCGCGGAGCTTCGCTGCCGCTAGTTGAACACTCTTTAGAAACTCCTCAGACTGCGCCTTCTGTTGCGCGGTCTGCTGCTTGGCAAGTTCTTCCAGTCGTTGCTGGACTTCTCCAATCGTTGCAATCTCGTTCGGATCTGCTTGAGGTGGAGCCGGATTTGCCTGCTGGGCCAGTAACTTGGCCAATGCCTGCATCGGGTCATTCTCATTCAGTCGCTGCTTGGCGCTTTCGACCTCTTCGAAACGGCGCTGCACTTCTGCGGCTTGACGAGCAATCTCAGCTTCCGCCTCTCGACGCTGCTGAGCCAGAGTCTGCATACGCTTGGTAAACGTCGCTTCTCTCTGGATCCCATCCTTATAGTCCTTATAACTGACAATCTGCTCAACTCCATCAACCTTGATCCGCACCATCGCATCATCTGCGAGATCGACCACGTTGGGTGTTGATTCAGTCTTGACAGTCTCCGTCCCTTCAGGCTGGGGTGTGGTGACCGTGGCTACTTCATCATTTGTAGGCTGAGTCGCAACCGCTGCGGCTGCTTTCTCTTCCTTACTAATGGTTGGATCCTCTGGCATCGCCATGGCTTTGGCGTGGAGCGCCGTGAAGTCAATCGTGCCGGGAGTAAACGAAACGTCTGTAGAAGTGAGATCTGACATGAGTTCACGCTGAAAAGGCCATACACCGGATGGTGTTATGGTGTGCTTTTGAAACCACTCTCTGATCGCGTCATCTTGGAGACATGGCCCAATGGAGGATAGTTCATTGGGAAACTAATGAGGGACATTATACCACATTACATTGGGGGTGTCAATGGGGGACCCACAAGTTGATCAACTAATGGTGTTCCGCTCTGAGGACCCCCCATCATGTTGGGGTCCATTCCACCCGGAGGAGCGGGTGGCTGAGGTGGGGGAGGCGGCACTAATGCGGTAATGATTTCCACGATCGCTGGTTCTAGGCCAAATTCCCGAGACATGGTCTGAGCTTCAGCGGGATTCAAATACACTAAATGACAGAGCGCATGGAAGATATTCGCCATCCGCTGCTCAGGACTCCACAATTCCTGCTCTGAACTCTTAAACAGATCAATGTGGCTTTCCCAATGGACTTCATGGTTTTCCCACGGTTGCGGCTTCGTGAGCGGCTGTCCGGAGATCATCTTGATATTCTCCATCTGCGCCTGCTCTTCATCTCGCTGGTTCCGTTCAATCTCGAAATCCGAGAATGCCATTCGCAGCATGTCCTGCGCCCGTCGCTGCACCTTTGGATCCGTGACATCCCCAAACAGTCCATCCGTAAACATCTGACGAATCTGGTCCACCCTGGCCGCACGCAACTGTGGCATCATGGTATCCGGCTCAATCCGAATCTCACTATGCTCATCAATAGTGTCCTTTGAGAACTCATACACTTCAGGAATGTTTGACTTTCCCGTAATGGAGATCATTCGCGGAATGTCATAGAATTGCTTTTGGAGATGACGAATCTTAAAATACGCTTCCTCTAGGGCAAGCGCATTCCGTAGAATTGCTGGACCATGGACCTGGTCTGCAGCTTCCTGCAACAGTGTGGTTTGAAATCCACTACTCGCACCCCCAGCCCCTCCTGTTGCACTCGGATAGATCAGTGTGACATCATCCATCTCTTTCCGAATCATGTTCAGAATATTCCACGCATCACCAATCACAGAGGCTGGCTGAAGGAATGTTGGCATTGGGATACCGGGAATCCAATTCACATTCAACCGCTCTCCCGCTTCCGACGTATAGGCATTGTCATCGAGCGCCAATTGCTTCGGAGTCACCAGCTTTGGGAAGAAGTGCATGGCCAAGTTTTCACCCATCTTGGACCGATATTCGTTGTACTCACTCTGGAGTCCAATCATCCGTTCCACAAAGGCATCAGGCCAGAACTGCCCAGGCGCATTATCATCACATAACTCAACGAACGGGTATGGGTTCTCCGTCAGGTAGGCAAAGTTTCCAGGTAATGAATCCTGATTCTTCAGGAGTCGATGTCCGGCCACAACAATGTAGCGTCCCTTCTCATATTCCGCACACGGAGCCGTGAACCGTTCGATCATCAACGTGTGGGTGTTCTTGTGATCCTCTTCACTTGAGCCCTGGCGAGACGCAAGACCCTGTTGGCGAGTGCCCAAATCGGCAATCTGGCGCTGATAAATAAACATATCATTCGCATCAGTTTCCGCTGGAATCTTTCCCGCAAGCGGATATTGCTTCTCTAAATCTTTCGTTGGAACGAGGCGGACGCGCAGAATTTCTGGCTGATGTGCCATGGTTTCAATGCCTGGGTCCGCTGGAAGAATCTCAAAGGCATTACAAAACTCTACCTCGATTTCGCCCATAATCGGTGCGAGTTTTCCATCCAGCTGGGTTGGGGCATGACTAATGGCTTCTTCATTCCATCGAATGGCCCAGAATGCCTTACCCGTGATTGGCACCCACTGCATGGCACGAACCCACTTCTGACGAAGCGATCCCTTTCTCGTGAAGTATTCTAATGCCTTCTGTGACGCTTTGGCATTGAAGATATCTTCCCGATCCGTTGTGGCAGGAACAATCGTGGGGTTGGGCGGAATCCTGGTATACTTCGCCACTCGGGCAATATACTTTGGCTTGATGTGATTAATTCGATACCGTTTTCGATGAGCAGGCTCACGCCGAACTTCAAGTCGATTCAAGTCCGCATTCCAGCGAACGTCCGGAAATCCTCGGAGTGCCGAGGCGTTCAAGTACCACTGCACCTCGTACGGACGTCTGAGTGCCCGACGCTCTTCATACTTTGTGTATGTGTCGGCAATCAACTGTCCTTCCTGCAACGTTGGTGTTGATCCTGCGGCGGTGGCCAGTTGTTCATCTGTCACTGGTCCAAGGAATTCAACTTTCTGCGGATTATCCATTAAGCACTTCCTGAATGATGGCTGGATCGAGTGGTTCCCAATCGCCAGACTGTATCTGCTCACGGGCGAGAGCACGCTCATCAGCGGTTGAGGATGGGAGTGGTGCTGACGGCGGCTTAAACATGTCGAGCCATGACTTGAACATCTCAGCTTGACTGGCCTGTGCTAGCACGAGTGACTTCATCAAATCCGCTGTGGACTTCTGATTCTCTCGGACCATCTCCAACATTTCGATGACGAGTTCTTCTGTTGTCATTAGACCCATATCTCCTCTGGAACTTGATTCTTTCGCCGAATACACTCAATTCCCTCTAGAAAGAGTGTCTTCTTCCGCTCTGGTGGCTTTACACTCGGTTGGGATTGGAGCGCCACACTGACACCGAGCGCCACCACGGAGGCCACGTCGTCATGCTTTCCGGGTGGTGCGGCAATATGCACATTCCCCATGGCATTGAGTTTCTTTTGTAATTGTGTCAACTGCTGGTAAATTACGGGAATATCCAGGAGCTTCAACTTCCCTCGACGCATTAGCTGGAGTAAGGATCCGTACATTTTGGCTTTGCTTTTCCCTGTGAAGTCCGACCCAATGATAGAAAAGCCATAATTCAATGCCAACTGTTGGAGACTTTCCAGCTGATACTGGTCCGAATACACAAGGGAGAGCTTCCATTGCTTGACAAGGTAACCAATTTCCGCAATGATCAAGGTTGGATCAAGACTAATTTTGGACTTCTTGTCCGGAGTCCACGTTTTGAGCAAGTCCTGTATTACCGTCCCATCAGCCTCCATGTGCCAGATGGAAAAAGCAAAACTATCATGTCGAAAGGCCGGGTCCATCGTCCCAATATAGAATGGCTGGATAGCACCCCCCTCATTCATGGCCCGCGTCCGTTCCTTGCATCCCTTCATGATGGCAGCGGTGACGAGATCTGCACTCAAAAATCCACTTGACCCAATACTAAATCGCGCCAATGATTCACGCATGAACGCATCGGGATCTTCTGCTTGAATCTTAATGAGATTCTTTTTCGTCACTCGTGGATTCTGAATAGCTGCCGTGGATGCCTGGACCACGAGTGCCCCATCATACCCTTCACGCTCATCTAACGGTAACTTGTGTCCATTTGTCCCTGCACGCCAGTAATCCCACAGCAATCCCTCCTCCGTATACGGCGTAGAGATGAGAATTTGCTTCGCCCGTGGGAACTGTAGCTGGGCAAATCGCACTGCGCGTTGGACTTCGTAGTCCGGGTTCGCTGCTTCACTCGTTCGATACCAGAATCCAACCTCGTCTCCAATCACCACAGGCATGGCGAACCCTCGACCTGTTTTAATGGCTGGAGGTTCTGGCAAAACGGTAATGCCATTCTTGAATTCAATCTTATCCCGAACCGCGTTGACAATTTGTGCCTCAATTTTGGGAGAATACTTTGCTAAACTGGCAATTGAGGCCATGTTGGACTTTGCAGTCGCCAAATCCTGGGCAATATAGGGGACTAAACAGTCCTGATCTGCCTCAATGTGCTCCGTATGACCCCCGAAAATGATCTCATAGAGGGCAATAAAGGCCGTAATATGGCTGGATTTCCCGCTTCGTCGGCCCAATAGACCCACGAGAAGGTCATATTCTTGCGGCACATACTCCGTTGGCGTAATCGAGAGGGGATAACCGAGAGAATCATAGACCACATTGTCCATCAGAATGGCCCAGACCGCCAATTCTCCTGGATCTGTGATAGGTAGACCGTAAAATCCCTTAATTACCACCTGTTGCGGGACAGAGAGCTTGTCCCACATGGGCTTCATGAGCTTCGGATCGGCAATAACTTCCTGAATAGGGATATACGGAATACTCGTGGACATACAATCGATTAGAAAAAGGGAACAATCGTCCCGTTTTTGATCCCCTCAACGACTTTTGCGGTACACAATCGATGCGCTTCATTCCGTGAAGAGTCCTCGACGGTCACTTCTTCTCCAGATGGCGCTACAAAGGACGCTTTATATCCACCATCCTGAAGTTCTTCCAGGTCAATGGCGAATGGATAGCGACCTTCCAAGAGACCCTCATACATATCATTGTGCATTAGTGCTCTTCTCCTCTCGAAATCTCCGATATTGGATCTTCGCTCCCGCCCGACTCATCTGGCGACGTTGCCACCGGGGAATCGACGGGTCCAAGGAACTGAATAGCACCTTGCGGTAAGCGGCTCTGAGTCTCTGTCTCATCTGTTGTCTCCTCCTCAATAAGTTCCGTATCAATGATGGACTCTCGCAATTGAGCAAGGTCCCTCTTCTTGGCAATATAACTCGCTAAATCATCATCGCTCTGGGCTTGGACCTTCGATGTGGCTTGTCCGCCTGTTCGTAGGAGTCCAATACCCTTGAGCACCTGAACCGCAATCTTTGCATTACCCTCTGCGAGTGCGGCTGAGATGGCATCATGAGCCAGTGGGAGTAGCTCCGTCACAATCTTATCCTCATACGTTGAGAATAAGTCAGCCCGAGCCGCCCAGCTTAATGTCCGTTCCACCGTGGCCAAGCTGACGTTGAAGTCCTTTGCCAGCTCAGCATTGGTCTTGCCATGGAACGCTTTGCCCTCAATCATCTTCATGGCTCGAAGGCGTTTAAATCCTGTTTCTCGTACACTCATATCGTGTGTGTGGTCCTAGTAGAAAGAAAGAATGGCCCGAACTCCGGAACCTGATCAGTGGAGGAGGGAGACACTGTGATTGCGGATGGGCCATTCATGACCGAGGAGATAGAGAGTATACCACAAAGTGAGGGTTTTTGCAATAGACCAGAACTCCCTTAAAAGTGGATGTCTGTCAGTCACGCTTTTTGCCTCGTGCCAGATGACAAAGGGAAAGGAAGGATTTCCTTGTAAGTGATTGATTAGAAAGGATTTATGTGTGGAGTGGTTATGGGGTCTGTCACGTCTGTCATGACAGACTCAAAAGTTGACAGAGTCGAGAAGTCCTTTAGAATGAATACGTTAGCGCGATTATTGAGTCTGTCAGGGTGATTTTTGGAAAGTGCCGTGACAGGCGGTTTTTCCTTTAGAATCAACAACTTACGGACTTTGTCAAACACCCCTTATAGGAATAGTTTCTTGACAGACTATTCCTATAGTCTCGGCAGGAAGAATGAAAATATTTTCCCTCCAACGGGCAGGGTATAGGATTAGATATTGATGGATCTAGTTGCTACTTGGTGGGGCGAGCGTAGCGAGCCGCCTGCCGTGAAATTTGGGCCAAAATTTTCTGGGAGAGGGTCTCTTATGGACCCCCCTACCCCCCAGGGGTGAAAAGGGGTGGTAAGGTTTCCCTTCCAAGGTTGGCCCATAGCTCGTGGCCTATAAATGGAATCCATTCCAATAGGCTACAGGTGATGGCAGTTGGCCCCATTACACCGCTCTCTTGGAAGTATACCACAAGGGGCCGTAGCGAAGACTGATGGAGACCACAACATCTTGTACCTACCACCAAGCGAACCACCATTGGTTGGGGTATCCCGCATTACACCCACACACACCACCCCGTGACCCATCCATTCCTAATCCGCGCCTGTCACCGCCCTCCGGGCGCTGACGAGACGCTCAACAACCCTACTCCATCTAGCTAATGTGTCGAATGGTCCACTCTCCGAGTGGTGGAAACTTCGACCCGGCCTTTCTGTTCGTGGTAAGGAAAGTCCTCAAAGGACTCTCACTATATTCTATTCTTCGCCTGCGGCTCAGAGGACTTTCATCACCACTCACGGCCTAGACACCGAACTTGTAAAGAGCACAAGTTCTTGTCTTTGAGTACGACCACCGTAAATATATATGTCTTCCCAAAGTCAACCACATACGTGTCAAGGGCCATAGACTATATTTCCTTTCTAATGGACTATGGTGGCCTTCGGCCATGCGCTACGCGCACCCTTGACACTAGTGGTGATTTGGGTGCGACACATATATTTACTCACATCTGCCTTCAACACCAAAGGAGACCCCACATGGCTACCTACTACGTGTACGATATCACAGCAGACCGTTACCTCTTTACCACCACATCCTTTCTCGACGCACAGCAGTTTGCAGATCGCATCAACGAGGAATTCACCGGAATCGAAGACTTTCAAGGTGTCATCGTCCTTGATTCCACCGAACCTGGGCATGATTGCCCCTTCTAGGAGACACTCCCATGATCACCCTCAAGACCACCCTCATCAACTGGGCCATTCTCGCTATCATTGGCATGGCTCTTGCTTACATCGTCGCTGGCACCATCTGAAAGGCCACCAACTCTCTAACTCGGCTCATTGACCCTAGATGCTCAGTGAACCCTTGTACATAATCTCATTGTGAATCGAACATCACAACGATTCCTCGTCAACCTTAGATTGGAGTCTCACATGGACGCACAGAATCTCGTTCCGGCTGGTTCGCAGGAAGTTCGCATCGACGGGCAGATCGCTACCATCAAGGGTCGTGCCTTCAACGTCAAGCAGGGCATGACGTCGGAGAAGTACGAGACCGACCAGGACGGCAAGCAGGTGGTCATCCCGGCGAAGAAGTACCTCCGCTTCAACGTCTCCTACCCCGAGCGCACGCTCGTGGGTGACGAGGTCCAGATCATCTTCAAGCGCGTCAACGTGACCGCGTGGGAGGAGCAGGCCGAGTGCGTCGAGCTTCAGGAACTGGCCAGCGGTCAGAACGTGACCGTCACGGGCTGGCTCCGGCGCAATCAGCCCTGGATCGACCGTCAGGGGCTGAAGCGGTTCAGCGACAACCTGACCCTGCAGGGCATCGTGCTCTAGTTCACTCCGGGTGGGACACGACTCCAGTGTCCCACCCTCTTCCAAGGACATCCTCATGACCAACAACCGTCTGCACAACGCCATTCTGGGACTCAACTGCTTCAACGACCAGCGTGGACCCGTCGTCGGCATGGAATTCGACGGACAGGACGAGCGTGACTCCTTCATTCTCACCAGCGAAGAGAAGTTCACCGACCCGCACCTCTTCCGCCGTAACTGGTACCGGCGGTGGCGTCACACAACGGATGAGCGTCGAGGCGAGTGCTTCGGGTCCATCTTCCACCACGTAGCCGATGAGCCGACCGACATGACCAATGTCGCAGGTGACTTCAACAAGGACGACGAAGCCATGTTCCTCGCCATGGAACTGGAAACCAAGTCCTTCACCGATGCCTGCAACGAGGCTCGCTTCTACGCACGTCGTCAGTTCAACGCCAAGCCACGACTGATTCTGGCCAAGTCCGGTCGATCCGTCCTCCCACTCCTGCCCAAGACTCGCAAGTAACGTCCAGGCGATTCGATGGGGGCTCAGTCCCCCATCACCCTCCTTTCCAATTCCTCCCTTCCCAACCGTCTGTGTCCACTATTCTGGACACGGGATTTTTCCCAATCTCGGGAACAGCCCACCAGACCTCGGCTCAAACTCATGTAAATTCCTCCCACACACTCTCTATGGAGGCCCAATGGTTCTCAATCTCATTCTCTTTGGTGGTGGACTCGTGGCCCTGATGCTCATGCTCATCGGACTGGCCATGGTCCAACATAAGGATGTGCCCAAACCCTAACTACAACATTGTCATGGAACTACCTCCTGTAACAACCTTGTCGAAAGCCATCTGGCAAGTCAAGCGACTCACAAAGACATACGTAAAGAAGCAGATGCCAACAGTCGGCTGTCAGCATTCACAAACAGAACCATGGAACTGCTATTGTTCGTGGGGTTGTGAGATGTGCTCATACCACCGTCAGTGCCAGATGTGTGGCCGTATTCTCAAATAAAGGAACCTCTATGTCCACGATTATCCGTCGATTCAATCAGTGGTTCTGTTCCCTCTCATCACACAGGAGCGAACTGCTGAAACACAGCGGAGCGGGGCGTATCTGGGTCGAATGCCCACATTGCCTCTATCAGTCACCCGGAATCACGATCAAGGAGACCTCACATGGATATTGATTCACGCTACATTCCCACTGTTCCCACCAGGAGGAAGTTCGATGACCGTTGACAACGCCTGCCCCTATTGCCTCATTCCGGACAAGACCCAGCACTCCCTCAAGCAGAGTGGGCGCTGTGATGGGCTCCGGAAGGGCAAGCTCAAGCTCATCAACGGCAAGTACGTCGAAGTGCAGCCCACTCCCAAGTCCATCCCCACCAACTAGCGTCGTAGTCCTGGGCACTGACTGAAAAAGGCCCACTCCCTCCTCTCCAGCCCACCAGACCCCGCCCCCATTGGAGAGAAAATCTCCATCAGCCCTCGTACCTCCACTCTTGCTCATCTCTCATGAGAGGTGTCTATGCCGTGGAGAGGCTCAAAACAAGAATTGTCCCTCTATGCCTCATCAAAGTGCCGCTTTGGCCCTGGTGGGGCCTCATGCCCATGTTGTCAACCAAACATGACGTCGGACCAGAGAAAGCGGGCTCTGAGACGAGTTCAGAAACAGCAGTTGCAGATTCAACTGCGAGAAGAGGAGTCGAACGATGGAGACGACTACACCCGTGTCGGTGTTCCCCCCGACACTTACACGCGTTAGGCTCAGGACTGACCACAGTTGCCTAGGCGTGGTACTACAGGGGGGGAATATGCAACAAATCTATACGAACGCGATTGGGCGCCGTGACTGCTGCGTCACCGTGGTAGACCACACGGGAGGCGGCTGGAGCTACCTGTCCGGGGACGAGGCGTACTTTCACCGGCAGTGGGAAGTGCTCTCGATGGAGACGACTGAGAAGATCAAGTTCATCAAGAAGTTGCGGGAGTTGGCGAGCGCACGAGGGGTAACGTACACACCGTGCGAGAACGGTTCCATGCTCGTCTCAGCACAGACCATCTCCCTGAAGGACGCGAAGGACTTTGTGGAAGAGGTCATGACGGCGGAACAGCGTGCAACGGCGACAACCCTGACCGTGGCGCAGGTCGTGAAATGGCTGAATGACACAGCCACGTGGGAGGAGCACAAGACAGTTCGTGCCATGCTGCCACTCGATTATAACACCGTATCCGCATGGGTCAAACATGTGAATGCGGTGGAGCGCAAGGCACTGCTACGAATCCTGGTGGGAGACCTCTAATGGAAATCAAACTCGACGAACCGGCCGCCACAGCCGGAGCCGGTGCCGGTCAGGAGGCGTGGGTAATGGCTAGAAAACGAAGGCCGTGCGCGTGGTGCGGGCGATTGGTGCGAGTGTTCACGCTAGTGGCTGGGTATGTCCATTGTGGACGTGTCCATCATGGCCGATAAAGCCTGGAAGGCCAGCGAACGGCGCATGGCGCGTGATGTCGGCACGGAGCGCATCCCGGTGACTGGCGTAGATCGCCACGGGGCCGACTTCGCCGATGGCATCGCCTGCTATCAATTGAAAGTGAGACGCGCCATCCCAGGCTGGCTGTGGGACTGGCTTGACGGCATCCAGGGCACCGGCCAGCGGCAGGGCAAGGCGGGGGTGCTGGTACTGAAGCATCCAGGGCAGAAGGACACCGACGCGCTAGTGGTGCTGTCCTGGGCCGATTGGGTGGACTTGCACGGGGTGCCGGAACGAGAGGGAGAGGGCCAATGAGCGAGATCGACACGAGCACGGCGGCGGTAACGTTGGTCTGCAATGCGCTGAAGGAATACGTCTGCTGGCACGGACCCATCCACGAGGAGGAGCAAGAGGACGGCTCTGAATGCCCTGGCGATGACACCTGCGAGTGCGGCCACAAATGGCTGAATGACGGCGCGAACGGTGCCTGTCGCCTGTTGCCGGCGCTCGCTGAGGAGCGCGACGGCCTATCGGAGTTGTGTCACAGAGCCGTTGAAGACCGCAACGCCCTATTCCAGCGCGTCACGGAACTTGAATCCGCGAATATGAGGCTGCGCGAGTCTTGGCGCGAAGACGTAGCAGAAGCTCGTGCCGAGCGTGGCGCCGAGCAGCAGCGAGCGGATGGCATGGCGAGATTCCTGGAGCACGCCGGCTACCGTCGGTGCGACATCCCGGCCTGCAACTGTGGCAGCTATCACGGAGGCCACGCGTCTCGGCGTCTGGATGAGATCCGCGAGGCGCTAGAGGATGCCGGCATCATGATGAACGGCGTAACACTGCTGGCTGGGGTGCAGGCGTTGCGGCAGCGAGCGGATGCGGCCGAGACTGCCGTGCGCGCGATGGTGGAGGGCGACGAGGGCACCGTTCAGGACATCATCCGCATGGCCGTGCGGCTATGCGGAGACGACGATCCGAACCGGGAAGAAATCATCAGGCTGCTTCGTCACGTGGTCAGGCAGGGCACCCGCGCCAAAGAGGCTGAGGCCGAGATCGCGCGCCTGGAGGCCGAGGCGGTCACACTGCGCGGGGCAAACAAGCGGCTGATGGTCGTCGTGAAGGATCTGGAGGCCGAGATCGCGCGGCTGCGGGCGCAGATGGAGGTAATATGAATCCGTTAACGCTCATTGACGAATACGGTGACACGGGGATCATTCAAGATCCTGACACATTGTGCGAAGAGCATCACGAACCACTTCTAACGGATGATTATGGAACGTTGACCAACATGTGTATCAAGTGCGTGGACAACTATGAGCCACCGACAAAAACATTTGACGAAGCACTTGGTCAACATTGTGATAGAGTAGAAAGGGAACGAACGGAATGGCACCAGAAGCGCTGATAAAGAACCCACCTATGAATCCACTGCCATGGTATAAAACTATTCGACAGAATGCGATCTCTATTCTTGGCGCATCTCATATTGCTCTAGCAGTTGATCTACATATGAAAGATGCAGAGTATATAATCGAAGCCTGTAACAATTATCCGGAAACCTTGAATCAAATTCAGAAACTCAAAGAAAAAATTGAAGATCTCCAGAATGAGATCAGTCATCTCAGTTGGAAATTGGATGATCAAGAACGCTTCATGCCAGAATGGACATGGTAAAGGAGAAAGAATGAAACTCATCTATTGTTTGGAATGTGGAGATGTGGTGGCACTGAGAGCTGCCCGTAGATCCTGTCTCTGTGGCCAAAGCTCCGGTTACTACACCACATGGATTGATGCAGTTGTCACTGGCCCTTGTACACCACTCGGTTTTGACAATCGCTCATTCACAAAGGCACTGAAGAAGCCAAACGGAAAAGCTCCACTTGGGATGGAATTTACCGCATTTGTGATTCCCGATAATTGTCCGACACTTGAACATCGATAAATGGTTCACCTCCACATGGAGTGGATACATTATGTGGTTTCTTCTATGGCTTCTTCTTCTCTTGTAAAGGATAGAATATGAAATGGCGTGTCACAACACAAGATCACACCATCTTTCGAGTGGAACGCAAAAACAAGTTGGGATTCTGGACACCATACGATACTGGTGGGTTTAAAATCTACGCGACTCACTCCCAAGAGTTAGCACAACGATATATCGCTGATGTGTTGGAAAAAGAAGCTCAACGAGATCTTCCAAGGAAGCAGGTCTGGCCGTAATGAAACTTCTTACGATTCATAATTATAAGCTCGAAAAGTCTGCAGATTATGGATGGACAACGGCTGGACTCGCACTTTCACCAGCGAATGAAGCAGCTATTGTTCTCCAGGACTCGTCACTCCCTTCCATGTGCCCATTTGCAGGAGAGTGTACATCTGTCTGCCTGAGCAAGACAGGGATGAATCAATGGCCCAAGTCTGCAATCGCCAGAGCCAAGCGCACACAGCTGTATGTGCGCCAGCCTGAGCAATTCTACTCACAGCTTATTGGCGAAATTCAACGAGCAATGGAGAAGGCGAATGGGGCTGGCATGGCTTTTGCGTTCAGACCCAATCTCCTCAGCGATCAGCCCAAGATTGCTCAAACCATTCTGACCCATGTACCATTCTTACAGTGTTACGATTATACAAAGATTCCTCAGCCATGGAAGCGGAAAAAGCCGAACTACCATCTCACAATGAGCTATAGTGAGAAGATGACACCACGCTCAGCACGGGAATGTTTAGAGAATGGTGTGAATGTGGCAATGGTTTTTCCAATCAAGAAGGATAAACCATTCCCAGACTCCATCGTTCTCGATGGGAAACAGTATCCCATTATTGATGGAGATAAGCACGACTTGCGATTCTTAGATCCACCCGAAGTTGTGGTTGGTTTGAGATTCAAGGGCTCATCAAAACGATTACCACTAGCCACACAGTTTGTACAAAAGGAAATCTAAATGGGTTACTATGTCCAAATAACAGATGCGGAATTTGTCATTCCTGAAACGCCGGAAGTACTCCAAAAGCTCAAGGATCTGAACCATGATCCGACCGTTGAGAAGTATGGAGGACATATAGCTGACGGACAATATATCAAACGGTGGTTCAGTTGGATGCCATCCGATTATGACCAACGCGTCCATTCTGTCAAGGATGTGTTTGATCTACTCGGTTTCGACACCGAAAGTGATGGCGAGAGTGTTCGCCTGCTGTACTATGATAGAAAGACTGGACAG
>Ga0075472_10000381_pt1 | contig 18371 bp, 20 predicted proteins | sample DEB19_08_DNA_3_FD_77014 | JGI IMG/M metagenome (GOLD analysis project Ga0075472, IMG submission 77014) | Aqueous microbial communities from the Delaware River and Bay under freshwater to marine salinity gradient to study organic matter... | ecosystem: Environmental > Aquatic > Marine > Coastal ...
CGCGTCTTTGCGTTGATCGACGGAAGTCGGCCGCACGGCTCCGTTGCTCGTTCTGCGGGGACCCTCTCGCGCTGGTCTGCAAACAGCGAGAAAGGGAACCCGTATGAAGCAAGAGCAAAAGAAAGAGCAAGGGAAGCGTCGGACGGATCCGGAACCGCGTTTTCACGACGTCACGGCGAGCTGGGTGAAGCTTCGGAACAAGGATCCGAACCGGCACTACGTCTACGTCAACAAGGGCGACGCGGCGCAGGGCGTCGAATACTACCAGTCCATCGGGTACGAGATCGAGCACTACCGCGAGGGCGGGGTTCAGCCTCACGGGAAGCAGGAGCCCGGGTCTGAGATCGAGAAGCGGGGGCACGTCCTCATGAGCATCTCGAACGAGGACCACGCCAAGCTCGTCATGTACGGCCCCGACGGCGTGACCGGGCAAGCGGCGCAGGATCGCCTTGAGGCCGAAGCGATCGGGTTCAAGAAGCGAGGGCAGGTCGACCACCTGCGCGGGCAGCACGGACGACCGATGATCTCGGTCATCAACGAGACGTCTCCGGCCACGCCGGAATAGCGATAAGGAAAGAAGATGGCGGATAATCCTCAGCTCTACGGCTTCCGATTCCACTCCACGAAGAGCGGTTCGGGCACGCCGCACGTTGTGAAGAAGGCAGTGGCTTCTGGGTACGCCGGGCAGCCCGACGGTGCGACCACGGTGAATATCAACCCCGGCGACGTCGTGAAGGTAGTCAACGACGGAACCGTAGCTCTCGCGGCAGCCGGCGATACCGGACTCTTTGGCGTCGTGGTCGGCATCGCGCCGTACTGGGACGGGTCGAAGATGCAGCGAGGAAGCAATCTTCCTAGCGGAACCACGTACAGCACGAACATCTCGCGACAGAGCTACGTTCACGTCATTCCGTTCTACGACGCCATCTTTGAGGTTGACTGCGACGACGCAGCGACGGCCACCACGTTCCTCGCCTACCAGGCGTTTGTGGGCGAAAACTGTGATCTCGCCGTGTCGTGCGACGCAACGAGCAAGAAGTCGTTCTACCGCCTCGACATCAGCGGGCACGGCACCGGGTCTGCGCAGTTCCGCATCTGGGACGTGAAGCAAGACGGGCCAAACGCAGACTTCTCCGGCAACTACGTGAAGGTTCTCGTGGTCGCCAACGAGACGACGGCCGCTCTGGCCGGATACGACAGCGGCGCCAGCGGCACCTGATAGGAGCTACGAAGGACCATGACCGTCTTTACAAGCACGATCGCGAACACGTTGAAGGAGACGATCGACAACATCGTCGACGACGACACCGACGGCCTCGAGTCGAACGCCGTCTTCAAGCTCTGGATGGACGAGAAGACCATGTCCGACAACTTCGAGGACGACCTCGAGATGGGCGGCCCTGGTCTTGCGCAGGAGAAGGCAGAGGACGCGGAGATCGCGACCGGAACCATGTCCGAGGGGTATATCACTCGGTACATCGCGCGCACGTTCGGCCAGAAGATGATCATCTCCGAGGAGGCGATGGAGGACGCGAAGTACCCTCGCGCCATCGCTCTTGCTCGGAAGCTGAAGCGTTCGCTGTGGAAGACCGCGGACTACGACGCGACCAATGTTCTCGTGCGCGGCTGGAATAGCAGCTACACGGGCGGCGACGGCGTCTGCCTGTTCAGCTCCTCGCACACGCTGCCGAACGGCGGCACGTTCAGCAATACGCTCGCGACGCCGCTCTCTCCGAGCGTCGCCGCTGTTGCCGCTGTGACGACCGCGATTCGGAAGCTCCCCGGCCACGACAGTCTCATCGAGGGCGCCGAGCCTACGAAGATCGTCTGTCCCGTGGACCAGTGGGCGATCTGGTCGCAGATCCTGAACAGCAACTTCACGCCCACGGCCGGCAACTTCGCTGAGATCAACGTAGCGAAGAACGACCTCAGCCTGAAGGTCGTTCCGATCAAGTATTGGTCGAACACCACGACGAACTGGGCGATGCTCACGGACGTCGACAACGGACTTCAGTTCCGCTGGCGCCGTCGTCCGAAGGCGCGGACCTGGGTCGACAACGACCACGAGAGCATGAAGCACTCGATCAGCGCCCGCTGGGCACGCGGCTGGAGCGATCCCCGTTGTGCCTACGGTTCGCAGGCTTGAGGGGAGAGAATCATGGCGGTTTACGGAGCATTCACGTTCCCGCAGGTGCCTTCCTACCCGGTAGGCGCTGGCCTGCGTCACGAGTACGGGACGATCGTGCCGCCTGGCGGCGAGGTCGTTGCGTACGTTCGATCCGGCGGCGTACAGGACGGGGATCATCCTGACGTCCGAGCGAAGCTGGTGACCACCCTGAACGCTGCGCTCGCCCTCTGCCGATCGGCGCGCGGCGACGCCGTCGTCGTGCTCGAAGGCCACGCGGAGAACATCTCCTCGGCGGATCAGATGAGCAGCCTCGTGGCCGGGACGCGAATTCTCGGTCGCGGCCACGGGACGGCTCGCCCGACGTTCACCTGGACGGCGGCGACCGCGACGTTCCTCCTCGACGTGGCCAACGTCCACATCGACAACTGCATCCTGAACATGGACCCTGGGACCGGTTCGACCACTGTGGCAGCCCCCATCACCGTCTCGGCGGCTGGGTGCGCGATCACGAACTGCCAGATCCGGCTCTCGACGGACGCGAACAGCAAGACGACGATCGGCGTGACGACGACGGCGGCTGACCTCACCATCGCCAACTGCTTCGTCTACGGAGCGGCCGACGGCGCGGCGACGACTGGTTTTCAGTTCGTCGGCGCGGACCGTCTCCGCTTCGTCGGCAACTACGTTGTAGCCGGCACATCGGCGAACGGAGTCGGCATCGTCCGCTTCCTGACCACGGCGTCAACAGACGTCGTGATTCAGGACTGCATCATCGGCAACAGCAAGAGCGGTTCGACCGAGGCTCTGACGGGCCACGCGACGACCACCGGCATCATTGACCGAACCACCTTCCTCGTGAACTCCGGCATCGCCGGGGCGGGAACCCTCAACGCCTTCTGGGTCGGCCGCCAGGTCACCACGACGGACGGGGCGGGCACACGCGCAGCGCTGTTCGGAACCGAGTCTACCTGAACCCTCGTTGCTCCGGGCGTCCTCCGGGGCGTCCTCTCTCGCTGCTCTCCGCCTCTCGGAGGGCGCTCGGAGCCTCTCTTTCATCTTCGGAGGGCAGGTCTTGCGGACGATCGGAAAGCGCTGGCCACGTAACGCTCCTCGCGGAGATTACACCGCGGAGTGCAGTTACTGCGGCGTGGCCTATCGCCGCAGCAGTCTCGTACGGGACGGGAGCGGTCGCTTCGCGTGTCCTGACGACGCCAGAGGCCGGGACGCTGTAACTCTCGACCGGCTGAACGCCGCCGGAGGACAGAAGCGGTCGAAACTGTCCCCGCCGGACGCACGCCCCGCTCTATGGTCGCCAGCCAGCGGTCACGGCCTCTGGTCGAGTCTCGGGTCTTGCGCGTACTGGGTCGAAGGCAGGGATGCGACGCTGGACGCGGACGATCGGGCTGCGAGCGTGGTCGACCGCGCCGGAGGCCCGGACTTCGCGCAGGCGATCGCGGATCGTCGGTATCACACGGTGGGGACGCCTCGGAGACTCGACGGCTACGGCATCACGTACGACTACCTGATCAGGCGTGGCCGCCCGGACCTGACAGGCTTCGGAGCGTTCTCGCTCGTCGCCAGGGTGTTGCCGGACTCGTCGAACCTCGACGCTCTTGCGTGGTCCGGGGACGACTCCGACGCGGATCCAGACAACGACGTTAGCGGTGTCGGCTCTCAGATGCGAGCGAGCGACGGTTACAACTCCGTGTTCGTGGACCAGGGATCAACGGTAGTGACAGCCGAGATATCGGTAGGAAACTACAGCAACGCGGCGTGGCGCACCATCGGATGGTCGTGTGACGGCACGACGGCAACGCTGTACATCAACGGGGTGTCCGCCGGCAGCGCGGCCTTCGTCTTCTCGGCCTCGAACACTCGTCAGGAGTTCGTTGGGTCAACCGGACTGACACACCAGGGCATCGGCGTGCAGGCTGCGTTCAGACGCGCCCTCTCTGCCGCTGATATGCTTGCCGTGCATACTTACGTCTCGGGGGTTTACGCATGACAGCGAACAGCACGAGGACGCGCGAACTCGACATCCAGACGATCGTTTGGCGCGCGTACCAACTCGCCGGGCTCACTCCGGCCGAGCAGGGCAGCGTCTCGAACGAGAAGGCGAGCCTGGGCCGCGACCTCCTTGAGCTCGAGATCGATGCTCTGCAGGCGGCCGGAATCGTCGTCCGCGCCGTCGACTTCTACTCGCTCACCGTCGCGGCTGGGACCGCGTCGTACACCCTGCCGACGTACACGATCGACCTGGCCGGCGTCGGGATGTACCTACCGACCGGGCAGACGACGGGAGAGGCGCGGGTCGAGCCGATTTCGCGCGAGGAGTACCACGCTCTCACCGACAAGGTCTCGCGGGGCAGGCCATCCAGGATGTACCTGCACAGGCTTGCGACCATGACGCTTTACGTCTGGCCGGTTCCGGACGCCGCCGGCACGATCAACCTGCAAGTCCACAAGCTGCTCGGAGACAACGACGATGGCAGCAAGACGCTCGACCTCGAGCGGCACTGGGTGGACTACATCATCCACGCACTGGCGTCGAAGCTGGCGTTCGCCCACAGCCTTCCGCTCGACCGTGTCGGCTACCTTCGTGGGGCTGCTGAGGCTAAGATGAAAGCGGCGATGGCTCGTAGCAAGAGCGGGCTCCCGTCGCAAATGGTCGTACAGCACTCGACGGCCTGGAGGCGCTGATGCATTTGATCGAAGCACTTGTTCCCGGCGTCGCGGGTTGCGAGAACGGAACGGCGGTCATCACGCTACGCGGAACGGCGACATCGACCACGGTCTACACTGACTTCGAGGGGACCGGTTCGTACGCGAGCAACACGATCACGCTCGACGCTCGCGGCGGCGCCGTCGCGTACGTCGACAACGTCCTGGTGACCGTGGCCTGCAAGGACAGCAGCGGCAACACCGTTCGGACGTTCGTCTCCGGCGTCGGAGCGGGGAACATCGAGGTCAAGAGCGACAGCTTCACCGGGACGGCGTACTCCGGGGCGCCTACGGCGACGAGTCAACCGACGACGCTGAAGGCTGTCCTGGACAAATGGGACAACAGCGCTGGGGCTGACGACTTCGAGGTTCTTTTTGAGGGAGCGTCAACTCCACTGTCGTCGTTCGCGTCCCGACTCTCCGGGATGCTGTACAACGTCAAAAGCACGGCGTACGCAACTGGCGCGACGGGCGACGGAGCAACCGACGACACGGCGGCGATCAACGCTGCTATCTCGGCGGCGAGCGCGGCGGGAGGCGGCACCGTGTACTTCCCGAAGGGGACGTACAGGATCACGACGACACTCAACGTGCCTGGGACAGTCTCGTTCGCTGGGGTGTCTCCGAAGGTCTCACTAATCAAGATGGACGCCGCCTCCGCGGCTCACGTCACGTTCACGAGCGGGACAACGAACCGGAGTCAGGTGTTTCGCGACCTGCGCTTCGAGAATGCGCAGTCGAACAGCAAACCGATCTTCCTGCCGTACTCCGTAAGCAGCACGCATTTTCTGGCACAGAACTGCGTATTCGGCGATTCGTCTTACACGAAATACGTGTGGGACGATCCGGCGTCCGCCGTCGTATCCACGGCACGCTTCTCCTTCTGCCGCTTCGACATCGGAAGCACGTCGGGCGGACACGTTGTCACGAGCGACAGCACGAGCGCGCAGATCTGGCTCGACCACTGCTGGCTGACCACGCCGAACTCGTTCTCAGGCGAGATGGTCAGGTGTCCGCGGCTCACGGTCGTCGGCACACGGTTCGAGCCTGGGCAAGGTGGGACACAGAGTTGCATCGTCATTCCGAACGTTGCCAACGCTTATGCAGCGATCACGGGAAATGAGTTCAACTACGACTCGTCGGGCACGATCACTGGGATCGAGATCGAAGGAACTCTTTCGTCCACAATGCGCATTACCGAGAGCGGAAACGTCTTTCACTCCAGCGTCACGCCTTACGCATACACTCCGGCGTGGGACGCGACGCGGGTCGTCCTCGGTACTCGTCCCGAGATGTACTACCGTACGTCTGACAACACGACGCCGCTCACGATCCCGGCCGACCAGTACGGCGTCGTTGTACTTCGTCGCACGGGCGGCGCGGTGCAGACGTTGAACTTCAACAACGCGACTCCGGGGAGCGAGTTCACGCTAGTCATTTACAACAACTCCGGCGTCACGCCGCTTGGCGCGATCACCTGGGGAAACAACGTGCAGGTCGACAGCGTCACCGTTCCTGACGACGCGAAAGTAACGGTCGTGCGCTTCGTCTGCGCGTCGCACGACGGATCAACCCTCGTGTGGCTCCAAGCGAACGGAACGAACTTCACGCCATGAGCACCGCGCCTGTACCGCTGACGAACAACGAGGAGTCGAACGACGAGGAGCTCGCCGGGGCGAGCCCTGTCGCGATCAACGTCCTCGCGGATTCTCGCGGGGCTGTGCGCCTGCGTCCCGGAATCGTCGCGCACTCCTCGTTCTACTCCACGGCGTTCTCGACCGACGAGATCTCCGGCCTCAGATACACGAACGGTGGAAAGCTCTACGCCTTCGCTCAGGGAGCAGCGAGCGGCGAGATGTTCCTCGTCGGCAGCGGTGGAGCAGCTTCGCTCGGGAGCATGCCCGGGCTCTTTCGACCTAGCATCGTGGAGACGGAGGCGATCCTTGGGATCACAACCGGAAGCTACCCGTACAAGGTGGTGCTGGCGACGGACGCTATGTCCCCGCTGGCGGGAGGGCCTGTCGAGTCGACGCACATCGCCACGATAGACACGCGGCTTCTCACGAACAACAACGCTGCCTATCGTGGCAGGATTTACTACTCGCAAACGCAGGAAGGGTCCACGTCGTACGCCGGACACGAGGTGTGGACGGGCTACGAAACCGGAGAGTTCTCCACTTCTGCGCGACCCGACCCGGTAATCGCAATCGCAGACACGACGTCAGCCATCTTCGCCTTCGGGACGTCAACGACGTCAACTTTTGTCCCGGACAGCACTCAGGATTTTGCCCTTGTCGGAGCGATCGAGATCGGTTGCTCGGCAAGGCACTCGATCGTCAGGACGGACACCGGATTCGCCTGGCTCGACGACCGGATGCGTTTCGTTTCCTTCTCCGGCAGGGAGCCGGAGGTGATCTCGAACGCGCTCTCTCTCGACGACATCACGACGCCCAGCGACTGCTTCGGGTATCGCGTCGCCGAAGGCGCGTACGACCTTCTCGTGTGGACATTCCCGACCGACGGGCAGACCTTCGTGTACTCGAACGGGACGTGGTCTAGGTGGTACATGTACGACACCGGGACGACGGGCTGGACCCGCTTCCCCGTGTCGAGCCACGCGGTTCGCATCGGGTACGGCGACAACCTCGTTGGTCTGACAGACGGACGTGTCATGAGCCTCTCTCGAACGGCGTACTCCGACGCTGGAACCGTCCTCAAGGGATACGTCGAGACCGGGTTCATCAACCGTGGTACCGACGCTATGAAGCACTGCAAGGCGCTCAGGATCGCCCTGCGGCGCGGGCAGACCGGCGGGACAGCTCCGACGCTCCTCGTCTCTTGGCGCGACGACCTCGGAAGCTGGTCGAGCGACGTCCGCGTGTCTCTTGGCACGACGGGTGATACACTCCCAGTGGTCGAGCTTCGGTCGCTCGGATCGTATCGCCGCAGGCAATGGCGGTTCACGTTCATGGACACGGCGGAACTCGTCCTAGCCGGCGTCTCAGAAGATTTCGACGTCTTGGGGGTCTGATATGGGAATCTTCGGAAAGAGCGACGATCAGAAGAAGCTCGAGGGTTCGCAGCGCGAAGTGACGCAGCGAATGAACGAGGCGTCGCTGCAATATCAGAACATGCGCAGGCCGGCGAGACAGGCGGCTCTGAACGCCGGAAAGAACACGGCCGAAGCGTACGGCAACATGGACCGCCTGCTCACAGAAATGACCGGCGGAAGATATCAGGCTCCGAACTACGACACGCTCTTTGCCGATCCGTACCACGGAACAGGGTTCGACGAGGTGTCCATGAACCCGCTCACGAATCCAGAGACGGGAGAAAAGATCTTCGCTCCGTCGGTCGAGGAGACGATCAAGTGGCAGCCACGCGAAGACAGGTACCTCGGCCAACAGTACCAGGGTCAAACGGCTCCGCCGGGCATGAGCCAGTCGCAGTTTGTGACCTGGCACATAAACAGCCAGCCGCAGGGGTATCCTAGGAACACGATGGCAGCGTGGCAGTTGTATCAACAACAGCAAGCCGCAGCGCGCTCCCAGGCGCCCGGACAATCGGAGTTCTACTGATGGGAATCGGAAGTTCGTTCAAGAAAGCTGGCTTGGCCGGGGTCGCCAAGAGCGCTGCCGCGTCTGCTCCTGCGTGGAACAATGCGCGCCGCAGCGCATGGCTGTCGCCAGAGCAGACGTCGAATCGCAACGTGGCGAGGGTAGGCGGGCGGTGGGGTTCGTCCGGCATGTCGTCGGCGAATGATGCGCTCAACAAGGTGTCCGGAACGGCAGGCGGACTCCGCGACGGCGGAGCGTTTGGCGGCGGAACGGCCACGGCGGCAGCGAAGGCCGCCGGATCCTTCGCGTCGGGCACGACAGGTACGGGGAAGCCGATCACGACGAGCGGGACGGATCTGCTCGGAGACACCGCGCAAGAGAAGGTCGTCGCCGACCTGTCTCCCGGCCTCAACGACAACAAAACGACGACGTCGACCACGTTTTCTGCTGAGCAAGGAAGCCTGAACGAGAATCGTCAGGACGCCGCGTTTGACGCGATGATGCAGCAAAGCGGCACGCCGACGTACTCCGCTCAGCAGTTCGACGACGCCAGAGGATCGGGTCTTGCGGCTGACGCCTCTGGCTTCTACGATTTCGAGAGAGACGACATGCTTAGGCGACTGAACGCCGAGGCCAGGGCCAAGGGCATGGGCGGGTCGTCTCGCGCGCTCGAAACGAATATGCAGGGACTGGCTCGCCTTGGCGCAGAGGAGGCGAAGTACAACGCAGAGTACGGCCTTCAGCGCCAGGACATGCTCGGACGACTCGCGGGTCAGGCCGACTCGTCCTCGAATGCGCGGTTCTCGACCCTCGGGAACCTCGCCGGCGGAGCGGACCAGTTCTCTCTGGGTCGCTTCGACGCTCTCCTGGGTGGCGCGGCCGAGGCGGACAAGTCGATCGGCAACGAGAAGGAGTTGCTCGGCAGTCTTGCGGCCGGGGCCGACGCATCGAATCTCGCCGCGAACACGCTTGCGCTCAATGCCGTCGGAGCGCAGGGCGACAGGTATGCCGGGCTGAGCGGAGATGCGCAGGGTCGCGCGCAGGACATCAATCTTGCGATGACAGACGCCGAGCTTTCGATGTATACGGGGGCGCCGCAGGGGCTGATCGCGGCGTACAGATCGGCGGTCGAGTCGGGCAACACGGGGCTCGCGCAGGAACTCGGAACACTCATCGGCGGCGCCGCTGGCATGTACTTCGGCGGCCCAGGAGGAGCGGCGGCTGGAGCGAGCGCTGGCGGCTGGGCAGGACGGGTACTGGACGAGAGTTGAGGTGGACCTGTGGCGTATATTCCTGGCAGCAATCTTCGTGTTCCGGACGTCTCCGACGCGCTGAATAGGCCGACGAGGTATCCTGACCGCCTCGGCCCGGTGCTCGACATGCTTCAAAGCGGCATGCGCGAGCAGGGGGCCATGGCGCGCGAGAATGCCGGCAACATCGCAGCGATGGAGCGCGAGCGGTTTCAACAGAACGCCATTACCGGTCGCGACAACGCGCAGATCGCGGCGAACGAGCGAGCGGCAGCGGCCGAGATGGCGGCGAAACGCGCGGCGGCTTTCGCTCGGGCGCAGACGAGGTTGGCCGAGGCGAAGGCGAGCGGCGATCCCGTTGCCATCGCTCAGGCGCAAGCCGCCGTTGACGCGCTGGGCGGACAGGAGCAGCCTCCGCCGCGACTCGGCGGGCTCGCGGGGATGGTCGAGCGGCCAGGAAGCAAGGCCGAACCGCTTCCCCTCGTTCTGTCTCCCGGCGAGCTCGATCTGTCTCCGGGTGCGGTCGACCGGGCGATGCAGGCGCCGGCAGAGGCCGCGAAGCCGACTCCGTCTGCTCCTCCGACGCTCGGCGGCGTCGGTGGGCCAGTAGACGGTCCCGACCTCGCGTCCAGCATCCCTGCTCTCGCGGAGAGTCTCGGCAGGAATCCGGAGGACGTCGCAAAGATCGCGGCGCGTGGTTACGCACTATTGCAGAGCGCGGAGAAAACCACTGGGTACGCAGACAGAGAAAAGATCGTTCGCGAGGGCATGCGAGGCTACGCAGAGAAACTCGCGACGCAGAAACGATTTGGATCTGGCGGCGGCGGCGGTTCGTTCGACCAGGACAGCCTCGACAGCTACGCGCGATCGGTCGCTGGTTCGCCCGAGGAAGCCGACCGGCTTATTTCGGTAGGACGCTCCGCTTTTGCGGTCGCTCGCGGACCAATGGCGCAACGTGCGCACGACGCCATCGGAGCGATCGATCGCGCTGCCGGCAGACTGGCATCGGCGGGAGCGCGATCCGCTGCCGCGGAGGCAAAGGAAGACAGAGACCGAGTCTCTGACGATCGAATGTGGTTCGCGAGAGGAAAGGCAAACAGCAGCAGTCTCGCCGCGGACATCAAAGCGGCGGCGTCGGGCGATCAGGTGGCGGCCGGTCTGAGGTCAGCGGATCCTTATGTTCGCAAGGCAGCGATCACGCAGATGCAACGCGACTTCGGCGGCGTCGGCACGCAGACAGAGCGCGACTTCCAGACGTTCTACACAAACGTCCTCGGCGATCCTAAGCAATGGGAGGCTCGGATGCGCCAACTGTTCGACATGAACGCATCGGAGGAGATTGAGCGTATCGCTGGCCAAATCGCCGAGTTTCGAGCGATGATGAAACACGAACGCATCGGCAACGCGATCCGCGTATCTCTCGCGTCCGCTCGCGAGCAAGGGGCTGGACCGGACGCTGGGCTCTCGTATTTGTCCGGCCTTGCCTATGGACTTCCGCCGTCTCGGCAGATGGACATGCTCTCCTCCGTGTGGACTCCAGAGGAAATGGCTACGCTGCGAACGAGAGACGCTTTGTCGCAGAAGGCGGCGCCGACAACTCCTGTAGATGACATGAGCAACGGAGACGTCGAGGCTGAGTTTTTGCGCGCTCGAGGCGCGGCACCGGTGGCACGCAAGGGTTCGGAGCAGAGCCATGAGTGATCGGGAGCTCGAGCTTGCGCAAAGGATCATGCGCGACCAGGAGCATTTTCGTCCGGAGACGGTGGCGAAGGCGCGCGAGGTCGTCATGGCAGAGGTTGCTCGTCGCGGTGGCTCTGCTCCGAAAGACCCGGATCCGTACCGACCGCCGCTCGGCGTTTCTCCTGCCATGCAGGACAAAACGACGATGTTTCTGCCGTTCGTGAAGAACGAGGCCGGAGAAGATGTTCCTGCGGACGTCGGCGGTCGAGCGATTTACGACGACCCCAGCCCGTTCGCGACGTACGGAGAGAAGCAGGCGGGAAGGGCGCACGCGGTCGCCAGGAGCATCGAGTCAGGACAACCGGCGGTCTTTCTGGAGGGGCGAGAGGCCGAAGGAGCCTCCGACTCGGCGATGCTCGCGGCCGAGAAGGTTGCGAGCCGCGCTCCGGCCATGGTGCGCGGGCTCGGATCGGCGGCAACGCTCGGTCTTGGCAACATGCTCTCCGACGCAACGATCTACGCCCTAGAACAGTCCGGGGCGATTCCGCAAGGAACACTCTCTCGACTGCGCGAGGAGGAGAGCCAGCACCCCGGCACAACGCTCGCAGGCGCAGGAGTCGGAGCTGTGCTCGGTTTTGGCGCCGGAGCGAAGGGGGCTGGCTCTCATCTATTTGCCCCCACGGCGACGGTCAAGGAGACCGCCAAACAGGCGGCGGCTGGAGGCGCTATTGGGCTGAGCACGAGCGCCGCGTCGAGGGGTTTGGCCGGCGAAGACGCCGCTCCGTCTGGCATGGAACTTGGACTCGCTGGACTCGGAGGAATGCTGCCCGTCGGCCTCTCCGCTCTACGAGGCGCGTCGCGCGGAGGAGCGAACCTGCTGGAACGATCTCCTGCTGTGCGCGCCGCCACCGAGGCCGAGCGCACCGGAGTCTCCGTCGGGCCGTTTGGCGGGATCGACGAGTCGACGCTCGACCCGGACGTGCTTCGGGCGATGAAACACCCGGATCGGCCGAACGCTAACACCTCGGAAACGCTCGCCGGCGAGCTCGCGGCGGATCCGAAGATCGGGGGCGTGGCGAAACGGCTCGTGGCGCAGGAGAGTCGGCTCGGAGGACTCGGCGACCTGGCCGATCAGCCACGGCCGATCGATCTCGCGCCCACTGACGTCCGCGAGGCGTCCGCGATCTCGTCCGGCAGAGCCCCGGCGGAGGCTCTTGGTCTCGAAGGCGCTTCTCGGTCCATACCGCGTGTAACGTCGTCGCTCATGACGCAGACGGGACGACCGTTACGCACGTCGATCGACGCGGCCGAGGTCGAAGTCGCCAGGTCAGCGATCGGCAGCGATCTTCCGGAGGAGCTACAGTCCGCGTTCATCGATCTTGTTCGCGCTGGTGCGCCGCGAGCGGAGTCGGCGACAGCGGTCCGAAAAATAGCCGCGGAGCAGGGCGTCGACGAGGCGCTGCGTGTTGTCAGATCGGAGATCGCCGCTCGGCTTGACGAGGTCGCAGGGCCTTACGCAGCGTCGGTTCAGAAGTCGTTCGAGGACGCCGGCGGCGTCCCGTCTACTGCCACGCGGATCGCGTCCGAGGCCGCGGTCGATCCGGTCGGAAAGCACCTTCTCGCGGAGCACGCCGGAGCCGTCGGACGTTCGAGCGCAAGACTAAACGAAGTTGCCGACGAGCTTATCTCAACTGAGGGTCTGGCTGAAGCTATCGCGGCCCTTCGCGACAGGCACCTCGGAGGCATTTCCGGCGTCGCCGCTGGTCGAGCTTCGTACCTTGGTAAGGCTCTCGGTAGGCTGGAGCTTCCGGGACCGGTGCACGCGGATACCGGAAACGCTCCGACGAGGCCGCTCTCCGTGCGCGAGCTAGAGCAGACTATTCGGGAAGAAAACGCGCGAATCGACCCGAGTACATTCGATCCGAGCAATCCGGGAGATCCGGAATACGTCAAGAGTCTTGTCGCGACAAGACCGAAGCATGTTGCTGATATTCAGCGGGAGAACGCGGCAGACCTTGGTGCGGCGAAGGGTCGTCTCGAGCTGTTCGGCCTCCCAACGGACATGGCGGTGATGCCGGAGGAGAAGTCGCTGCCTCTGATCCGACAGCCACTGGAGCGAACGCTGGTCCGCGTCTCGACGGAGATGCCGGCCGGAGGGTTCACCCCACGGGAAGCGGAGGAACTGCTCGCTGCCATCCGAGAGAACCCGCAGGCCGCAGACGCGCTCCGCGCGGCCCTCGCGACGGGGAGGGTCGCAAAGGAGGACGCGCCGGAGATTGCGCGAACCATCCTCGGAATATCTGGACCAGGGTCGCTCGGTGCGCCAGTGGGCCGGTCGACGAAGAACGTAGACGCGGCATACCGCGCCATCCTCGGGTCTCCAGACGCGCCACCGGGAGCGGCCGAGTCGCTGTCCCGAGCGCTCCCTGTGGAAGTCGGGTCGCAGCGCGCACTGAAGCGGGCGGGAGAGGCGCGTTCTCCCGTCGCCGAAGCCCTCGGGTACGACGTTGGGAAACGCGCTCCAGAGCGACTCAGCGAGGCTCGCGAGGGCCTCTCGAAGTACGCGGCCGGGTCGCCTGAGAAGCGGGCAGAGATCTCGGAGTTCGTCGGCCCTGACGCGGCAGCCACCCTCCGAGCCGCCGGCGCCGCTGAGCGGGCGGCGTCGAAGTCGGAAAAGCTGTTTGGCTTCAACAGGACGTCGCCAGAGGCCGTGAAGTCCGAGCGCGTAGCTGCTCACGTTTCCGAGCGATTCAGAGACGCGCCCGTCTCCGTCGCGCGCCGCGAGGTCGATCGCTTCGCCACGCTGTTCGGAACGGACCCACGGAAGACAACGCCGGAGCAACTGCGCGAGAGCACGAGAAAGAGGCTTCTCGAAATGGCGAACGGAAGCCAGAGGATGCGAGAAGACCTGTCCGCGTTCCTCGAGGATCACGGACTGGGCGACTACGTCTCGAAGCTCGTGCAGGCCGGAGCCGTCGACGAGCTCACCGCGTCGAGCGAGCAGGCGGCAGGCGCACTCACGATGGTGATCGGTTCGATGGCTCGACGCATCGCGAAGGGCGCTCCTATCGCGACGCACAGAGCGCTGCGCGGAGCGGCCGACGTGGCGGGGCAAGCGGCAGAGACAACGAAGCCGATCGGGCGCCTTTCTGCGGAGCGCGACCGCGGCGGAAAACAACGCTGAAAGTGATAGGATAGCAACATGGCACACCAGTACGAACAACCGGCCGTTGACGTAGCGCCTCCCATGAGCGGAGCGATCACGGGTTCGAGCGGCAACTTCTGCGTCGCGACGACCGCCGCGAGTCAGCGATTCGATATCCCTTCCAGTTGGAAGGGGAAGTACGTGACTTTTGTCGCGGTGACCCTGGACGTGCAGATCAGCTTCGGCGGGTCCGCTGTCTCGGTCACGCTGAACCAGACGAGCGGCGTCGCATCAGAGGTCATCACGACGAACAACGCGACGGGGTTCCCGATCGTCGCCGGGACGACGGTCAGCTACCGCATCCCGAACGACGCGAGCGTCACCGACTTCGCGATCATCTCGTCGGGGACCACCGGGTACCTGTTCGCGTACATGAGCGAGAACCGTTTGTGAGCAAGATCTGGCGCAGAACCGCGGCCATGGCGGCGTTTCTCGTCGCCTTTGGCTCGTCATGCCTAGATGTGTCGGTCGAGGCCCCGGTCCTTCCGCAGAACGTCGCGGTTCTCCGAGCGCTCGAGGAGTGGGAACACGCGGGCCTCCCCGACGTCTCCGGCTGCCTCGCCAGTTCGTTCGTACTCCCCGCGCAGGGGCCGGAGACGTTCGACCGCGTCTGCGTCGCGTTCAAGGAGGAGCAGGGGTGCGTTGCTCCCTTCAACGGCATCTTCCTCATCGTCGTCGCTCCGGGCATTCCGCGCGAGGACTACTACGACCCGATCGCGCACGAGGCGCTCCACGTCATGGCGGCGTGCATGCGCGGCCGGGTACCCGACCCGTACGACGCGCAGCACCGCGACGCACGGATCTGGGCTGCGGAGGCCGGGCTATGAGGCGGATTGAGCGAGGTTATCGCAGGTACGTTGTCCGGGCGATCGCGGGATTGCCCATAGGAGCAGGTATGTCTTGGACAATCGATGAGTTTGCCACCGCTGGCGCGCACACGTGGACGTGTCCGACTGGGGTTGATCTCGTTTACGTGTACATCCGGCCTGGGGCGGGAGGAGGCGCTGGCGGAGCTGGCGGCGGCGGCGGATACGCTGGCGCATCGGGCGGCGGTGGCGGTGCTGGCCGCGGCGGTGGTCCGGGAGGATCCGCGTGCCTGAGCTGCGTCCCTTTGACGACTACCGCGGGGGCGTACGATCTCGTAGTGGGCGCGGGTGGCGCGGGTGGCGCGGGTGGCGCGGGTGGCGGCAGCGGGGCCAGCGGTTCCGCCGGCGCGGCGGGCTCTCAAGGCGGCGTTTCGTCGATATCGAGATCCGGGAGTTTGATCTTCCAAGCCTGTAACGCCGATAACTCGCCAACGCCCACCACCGTGGCCGGCTGCGGAGGGGGCTCGTCTGGTTCCGGCGGGTCAGCTGGGACATCCGGAGGCGGCGGCGCGTCGGGCGGGAGCCCTAGTATCGGCACAACCTGGGCTGCGGGGCAGGTTTTGGGTACAGGGTCGTTCAATTCAGGTGCAGCTGCCGTGGCGGGCGCCGGCGGTTCCCCCAGCAACGCCGGCAGTGCCGGCACGAGCGGTTCCGGTTCTTACTCCCAGCTACAGGCATCCACGGGCTTGCTGCTGTCTGGGTTGGCCGGTGGTTCCGGCGGAGCGGCAAGCGGCACCACGGGAGGTGGCGGTGGTAGCTCGGCCGGAGGCACGTCGGTGCGCGTGAACGATTTTCAACCATTCCCTGGCATGCCCGTTGCTGCCGGCGGTGTGGGCGGCGCTTCGGCCGCCGGCGGCGCTGGCGGCGGGGCCGGTGCTGGTAACGCCGGGTCCAACGGCGGAAACGGCACGGCCGGTACCGGGGGCTTGGGCGGCGGCGGTGGTGGCGGCGGCGGTGGTGGCGGGTGCGGAGTCGGTTCGGGCGGAGCCGGTGGCAACGGCGGTAACGGCGGCGCGGGCTCGGACGGCTACATCGCGATCGTGTACATCACGCCATGAGCGATCTGCTCGTCTCCGTGGTCGAGCGCGTCGAGGCGGTCGGAGACCGTGTTGCGGAACTGCGCGCCCTCGTCGAGCGGATGGACGAGCGGCTCGAGGCGCGGCTCTCCGTGTGCGAGCGGACCGACGAGCGCGTGGCGTCGATCGAGAAGACGCAGGCGTGGATCCGCGCGTGGGCGGCTGGAGCGGCATTCGTTGTCTCGGGCCTGCTCGGCGCCGTCGCGTGGGCCATCTCGGCGCTAGGGGACGTGCCATGAGAGCGACCGGGAGAGTGCAGGGGCTTGCCGTGAACTCCGTGGTACGCTCTCGTGAGGAGGAAAGAGCATGACGAACGAAGAACTCGCGGCTGTTACCGGCGCGGTGCTTGGAGCCGCGATCGCTCTGCGAACGACCCTGAGCCTCAGCGTCGTGGCGATTCGGGCGATCGATCTGGCGCTCGACGGGAAGGTCGACTGGCTCTGGCCGGAGAAGCTCGCTCGCGCGCTCGAACGCGCCGATCGTGTTCTCGATCTTCTCCCCGTGAAGCCTCCGGTGGTCAGGAGTCGCCGATGACCGTCGCTTGGTGTTGCTGGTTCTACCCGACAATGCACATCATCTATCCCGAGATCCACTTTCATTGGATGGTCGCATGATCACGCTCATCGGATTCGGAATGATCATCGCGATCGCGGCGATCATCGCAACGGAGGCTGGGCGGTGAACATCGTCTCGATCGTCAGGGCAGTTGTCGCGGTCGCCAAAGGGATCGCGGAGATCGTTGTCTTCGCCAGGCGAAGGCGCAGGAGGGAAGAAGAAATGAAGAAGAAGAAAAAGAGCGGCAAGGGTAAGCCGTGCTGACGTTCGGAGAGCTGCTCCTGGTCGTCACGCTGGGGACGACGATCGGTAACCTTGTCGCCGGCGCCATCTTCTCGCTACTGCCCGATGATTGAGCGGGCGGCGGCCTGCGCCCTCTCCTTGCTCTGGCGAGTCGTCCGCAGGAGCTTCCCGTCCATCGAAGAAATGCTTGACACGCTCGAGGAAATGCGAGACGTTGACGGTGATGGACGGTCAGAAGGACGACTCCGGTAAGGATCGATGGGAGCTCGTGCCGTGGTCGGCGCTACGCCAGATCGTAGCGGCGATCACGTACGGAGCGCGGAAATACTCGGCGGACAACTGGAAGCGCGTCGAGCCAGCGAGGTATCGCGCCGCACTGATGCGGCACGTATCCGCGAGCTTCTCCGGCGAGCGAGTGGACGCGGAGAGCGGTCTCCCGCATCTGGCTCACGCAGGAGCGTGTCTCCTGTTCATCCTGTGGCACGAAGCGGAAGGGGAAGAAAATGGACGCTGACGACGAAATCGACACCCTCCTTGCCGAGGCGTCGTCCGCAGAAACCAGAGTTGTCGTTCCCGAGATCGTGGTCGAGAAGCTCAAGCTGATCTGCGCGAAGAATGATGCGCTTCCGGTCGACATTCGGATCAAGATGCACCAGATCTTGCCTTGGATCAGAAAACAGGGCGTGCTCGGTGGTCGTGACAAGATCAACATGATCTGTCGACAGCATCTGGGTCGCCGGTCGTTCGGGGTGCCGTGACTGACGAAATCGACGACCTGATCCGCGGCGACCTCGCGACCGACCTACGCGAGAAGCGGCTACGGGCGGAGCTCGACGGGCAGAAGAAGCTCGCTGCAAGCTACGCGAAGCACATCGACAGGCTCGAGGCGGCGCTCGGGCTACGCGACGCGCTCCTGTCTGCCGAACTGCCCACCATCGTGGCCAGGCCAGCGAGCGACAAGCGCAGACGCGCAACGGCCGTTCTCCTCTGCTCCGACTGGCACGTCGAGGAGCAGGTCAAGGCGAGCAAGGTCGTGGGGCGCAACGAGTACCATCCTGGCATCGCCGCCGTGCGCGCCGCCGAGTTAGCC
>Ga0075472_10000383_pt1 | contig 18341 bp, 21 predicted proteins | sample DEB19_08_DNA_3_FD_77014 | JGI IMG/M metagenome (GOLD analysis project Ga0075472, IMG submission 77014) | Aqueous microbial communities from the Delaware River and Bay under freshwater to marine salinity gradient to study organic matter... | ecosystem: Environmental > Aquatic > Marine > Coastal ...
AGATATTTTTGAAAATCCACAGAGCATTCAAACTTTGTTTAATTTGCCTGTGACAATTCCAAAATATAAAAGAGTTGCTCCTTTTTATGATGATGAAATCATGTTGATAAGCAAAGAACAATTTAACACACAGTATAACCGAATATCGCAAGAAATATTAGGAGAAGTTATATGAACGGCAAAGGTGATACACCTAGACCTTTAAGTATTAGTCAAAAAGAGTTTGAAAGTAACTGGTAAAGAATTTTTAATATAAAGGAGAAAGATGATGTTACATCCCAACGAAGTGAAGTTGACACCACAGAACATCCCAGAGTGGATGAAGATGGCAACCCAATTGAGTGGACAGCATGTTGAAGCACTTAAAGAACAAATGATTCGTCAAGGAGTAAATGATGCCACATCCGCATAAGAATCGTCCTAGAAAGGGACGTAGAAAACTTGGTAGCAAAAAACGTAAGGCTCGTTCAAATAGGAGAAAACGATAATGGCTCAGCGTAAAGCTCATGTGCGATACACAAAAGACAAATATGGTAGTCAAAAAACGGTTCGTGTAAAGAATACTACAACCAAACCTAGAAAAAAGAAGAAGTAATTGTGGATATTTCAGCACCATCTGAAAAATCTATCGGAGTATTTTTGTCAGGAGGTATGGATAGTGCATTGCTTCTATACCTTCTGGCGCAACGCTCTGATAAAATAAAAATTTTTACAATACCAAAGTATGATGGCGCAGAACTCTACGTTGGTCCAATAGTATTTTGGATAAACAAAAGACTGGGATGTAACTTACCTGACCCCATCATTATTGGTGACCCCAACGCCAATCATGAACTTCAGGTCAACACAGGGTTGTATAAAGTATACCATACCTGTGATATTTTTTATTTTGCTGGAAATTCATATCCCGAAGATATATTACCCAATGGACCCAACAGAACCAGAAGAAAAAATCCAAAAGAGAAACAACCTTTTTTTGATTTATATAAAACAGACATTGTAAAGATGTATGTTGAACATGATTTAATGGATTTGTTGACATTGACTCATACCTGCACCGAGCAATCTTTAGGACGATGTAATAATTGTTGGCAATGTCGTGAAAGACAATGGGCATTTAAAGAATGTGGTATAGAGGACTTGACAAATACGTAGATATGTGTTATATTTCAGTATGACTTCAAGTGAGGTATTATGCCACATCAAGTTGGATACTGCTGTATCAATCTCACATTAGGCAAAGACAAGATTTCCACTGGAAGGACGCTACGCCAGGCTTCATTTAAGGAAGACACGAAGCTGGAGCGTACGTCCTTGCTTGCCTTGCAGAATGCCACAGATTTGGTAAAGATACTAAAGTGGAATGTGGACAATAACATCAAGGTGTTTCGTATTGGTAGCAACATCTTCCCTTGGAATTCAGAATATGAAGTGACACAGCTACCCGATTATTTCACTATCGCGGAATACTTACATCTAGCTGGGCAAATCATCAAACAATCAGGACAGCGTGTAAGTTTTCATCCTGACCATTTCGTGAAACTGGCATCTAGTAAGCCTGATGTGGTACGCCGTAGCTTACACGATTTGAATCATCATAATTTGCTATTCGACATGATGAATCTTCCTGCTACATATCATTATCCATTAAACATTCATGTGGGTATGAATTATTCTGAGGAAATTACTGAAAAATTCTGTGAGCAATTCAACAACTTGAATCATAGCACACGGTGTCGTTTGGTGGTCGAGAATGATGACAAGGCCAATGCCTATTCAGTGAAAAAGTTGTATAAGCACATATATTCAAAAATCGGAACGCCTATCACGTTTGATTATTTTCATCATACCTTCAATGATGATGGGTTGACTAGCAAAGAAGCTGCCCACCTTGCCGCAGAAACTTGGCATGAATACAAGCCATTGTTTCATTACAGTGAAAGCAAAAATTTAAATGAGAATGTGCAAGGCAATCCACGAGCACATTCCGATTATGCTCTGTTAACATTAGATGATTACGGACTAAATATTGACGTTGATTTGGAAACAAAAGCGAAGGAACTGGCCTGGACACTATACGAGAGGAATAGACATGACAAAATGGTATCGTAATTCCAAGAAGGGAAAGTTGGGCGGAGTTTGCGCAGGATTAAGTGAGATGTGGAATGTAGATGTGACCTTGATACGGTTTGCATGGTTTCTGATGATTTGGATACCAGTGCCTGCTGTGATTGGATATGTTATAGCATGGTTCATTGTACCAGACAAGGAGGAGATCCATGCTGACAACATTAGCACTCGTACTACAACTACAAGCTCCGCTGGTAGTAAAGAATTTCTTGCCGGGTAAAACACTCAGAGACACAACAAGAAATTACATTGTAATACACAATGATGGCGCCAGTTTAAGTGCCACGGCAACTCGCGCCATCTTGAAACGAAGAAGATTGTCCTATCATTATTTCATTTCTCGAACAGGAGAAATACATCAATGGAAAGATTTGACACAGAAGGCGTTACACGCAGGAGTTTCGAAATGGAATGGAATAAACGATTGGAATACTTTCAGTATCGGTGTATGCTTACAAGGGACAAGCTTTTTACCTTACACGGAAAAGCAATATCAAGCCTTGAAAATATTAGTGAACTATATTAACTTTAGATATCCGGATAGCAAAGACAAACCAATTCTGGGTCATTCAGATGTTGCCTATCCGAAAACACGAAAGAAAGACCCAGGTGAACATTTTCAGTTATGGAGAATATACAATGACATTACCTACGACACCAGCCGACAAGTTAAAACTCCTTGATGCCTTGAAGGAAATTTCTGCGAGCATGGCAAGAGTAGAAGCAGAACGTGATTTGATGAAGAATGTGAAAAGTGATATTTGTGATGACCTTCAATTGAACCGAAAGGTATTGAACAAGTTGGCTCGTACCTATCACAAGGGCAACTTCAGCGAAGAAGTTGAGCTTCATAAGGATTTTGAGTCTCTTTATGAAACTGTAACCAAGAAGGTGTAAGATGCCTAGACATTTTGTTTTTCCTAAAAATCATTCGGATTCACAAAACTATTATTATTTTTCTGATGGTATTTCTACTGATGAATTGAAGAGGTTGTTTAATGATGTGGCTTTGATACCTGAACATCGTGCCACAACGGTTGCTTCTGATGATTCAGCAATCCGGTCATCTATTGTAAAATGGATACCACAGAATGACCAATGGTCTTGGTTATATGACAAGATGATTAACATGGCCACTATTGCCAACAATGCTTTGTGGAATTTTGATTTACAAACTGCACCTGAGCAAATTCAATTCACCGAATATCATGCTTCGCAGGGCGGACATTATGGTTGGCATCAAGATATTGGACCTGGAATGCTTTCTCTCCGAAAGGTTTCCATCACGGTTCAATTGTCTGGTCCCGAAGATTATCAAGGCGGGGATTTACAAATTTGGCAGGGCGGAGATAATCCAATTGATGCCCCTAAAGGAAAGGGAACTGTAGTTATTTTCCCTTCATATATGATGCATCGTGTAACTAAGGTAACATCAGGCGTTCGTCGTTCATTAGTACTTTGGGTAGGTGGAGAACATTACAGGTAATATTATGAGAAAACTTGATTTTGATGATGTATTAATTGTTCCTCAGTTTTCAGATATAACTTCACGCAGCCAAGTTGAAGTTGAAACTACCATTAAAGGTAAATGGGGTGCTGCTATCAAAGGCGTACCTATCATTGCAGCCAATATGGATGGTGTTGGAACCTTTAGTATGCATCATGCTTTAAAACGGTTTGGGGTATTTACTGCCATCACAAAACATCATACCATAGCAGATTGGACCACACAAAAAGATGTAAGCCATGCTTTCATCACTATTGGTATGAATAATGATGAATTATACCATGCCGCAGATGTTTCTGACATCTGGAAAGATAGAATTCATAATTACACACCAAAAATTGTCATTGATGTGGCAAATGGTTACATGAATGCCTTCTATGATTTCATTAAGCGTGTTCGTGACGAGATACCTGATGCCTTCATCATGGCCGGAACAGTGGTAACCCCTGAAGCTGTTGAAAGAACCATCTTGTCGGGTGCTGATTTAGCTCGGGTAGGTATTGGAACTGGTGCGGTTTGTACAACTCGGCGGGTTGCAGGCGTTGGTTATCCTCAATTCTCTGCACTTCAAGAGTGTGTTCCTGCTGCAAAGGCAGTTGGCGGCGGTGTTCAAAGTGATGGAGGATGTGTTTTTCCTGGAGATTTTTCAAAAGCATTGGCTGCTGGTGCAGAAATGGTGATGGCAGGTAGTATTTTTGCCGGTCATGATGAGTCGGAACAGGAAATTCGTCATGGAAAGGTCACTTTTTATGGCATGAGTAGTCATGCAGCACAACAAAAGCACAATCAAGTAAAGAAATATCGTGCTTCCGAAGGAAGAGTTGTGGAAATTCCATACAAGGGCTTGGTGGAGCACACAATTTCTGACATTTTAGGAGGTATTCGTTCAACTTGTGCCTATGTAAATGCCCTAAATATCTCGGAACTGCCTGAAAAAGCACGTTTCATTGAAGTAAATAACCAACTTAACCGCTCACTAGAGCAATATACCATCCGATGATGAAAATTATTGATAAAATTGTGGATGTAATTTTTCAATTATTGGTAAAATACCGCCAAAAAAGAAAAATTGCGGAGTTGAAAAAGCGTGACCCCTTCATTTATCGTTGATATACCTAGTGATAAGGTAATTTCTTGGATGAATGTTGTCCGAGAACACACAGGTAAGCAACAAAAAAGAATTTTAGAAAATTTTTGGGAAAGTCAATTAAAAAGTAAGGCCTGGGCCATCAATTGTTTGAAAGAACATAACGTTGATGGTCCGGGCGATGCTTATATTTTTGGTGGATGGTATGGAATATTGGCATCTTTGTTAAAAGATAAGTTTTTCTTCAATGAAATTTACAGCATTGACCTAGACCCTGAGTGTAAAATCATTGGACCAAAGTTTGATGATAGGATAAAATTCATAACCAGAGATATGAAACAATTTTTCTTTGATACAAAAAGAAAAATAAGTTTAATTGTAAATACTAGCACTGAACACGTTAGCCAAAATACATTTGATACATGGTTATCACATATGCCTTCACAAACCCCCATCTTGTTACAAGGAAATAATTTTTTTGACTGTGGTGAGCATGTAAGGTGTTCAAATAATCTAGATGATTTCAAAAAACAAAATCATTTAGATGTAGTATTATTTGAAGGTGAATTAGAATGTGGTAACTTCACAAGATTTATGACTTTAGGATATAAAATATAATGAATGTAATAGAAAATTTTCAAAAAACAAAAAGACAACTTGATGTCATTAGTCCATCTTTGTGTGTAGCAAAGTGGAATCAGGTTACTTTACATTTAGGAACAGGTACAACACATAGTTGCCATCATCCTACTGCACATCACATACCATTAGCTGAAATTGAAATCAATCCTTCAGCATTACATAATACCAACTTTAAAAAAGAACAAAGAAAGTTGATGTTAGAGGGCAAACGCCCTAACGAATGTGATTATTGTTGGCGAGTTGAAGATACTACCAGGTTAAAAAATGAATCTGATGTGTTTAGTGACCGCATCACTAAAAGTTCTGAGTCTTGGGCTCAATCACACATACAAAAAATAGCATCTCTTCCTTGGAATACTAATATCAATCCCACATATCTTGAAGTGGACTTTGACACTACGTGTAATTTCAAGTGCGCTTATTGTTCACCATCATATTCAACCACATGGATGCAGGAAATTAAGCAACACGGTGCGTATAACTTGCCATCAATTATTTTCAATAGTGTTGAAGGATTGAAAAAGGGCACTGGTTTACCAATATTACAGAGTGAAGAAAATCCTTATGTTGATGCATTTTGGAAATGGTGGCCTGATGCTGTAAAAGATTTGCATGTGTTTAGAATAACCGGTGGGGAACCTCTATTAAGTAAAAATACTTTTAAAGTTCTTGATTATATAATTGAGAACCCTCAGCCGCAGATGGAATTTAACATTAATTCAAATCTCGGCATCCCCAAAGAAGTTCTTGATAAGTTTATTGAGAAAATTTCAATTATTCAGGACATGAAAGCAGTAAAGGAGTTTAAACTCTTTACGAGTAATGAAGCCCATGGTAAAAAGGCTGATTATATTCGATTTGGTATGAAGTATGATTATTGGAAAGAAAATGTACACAGAATTTTACGTGAAGTTTCAAATAGTAAAGTAACTTTGATGTGCACGTATAATGCTCTTTCTGTAACCTCCTTTACAGATTTCTTAAAGGATATGCTAGAAATCAAATTAGAATATGCTGATAGACACACAAGAATTCTTCCTTTAAGTGTAGATGTTCCTTACTTACGACATCCGGGATTTTTAGCTCCATGGATTCTTACAGAAAACTTTTTGCCACACATTGAAAATAGTGTGACGTTTATGTATAGAAATGCAGAAACGCCTAAATGGGTGCCATTAGCTGCAAAGGGATTTTTTGATTATGAAATTCATAGAATGGAAAGATTGTATTATGTTGTAAGAGATAGCATGGGAAATACAGACTCAAATTTACGAGAAAGAAAAAACTTTGCAGCATTTATAGAAGAATATGATAAACGTAGAGGAATGTCATTTGTTGAAGTTTTTCCGGAACTTAAAGATTTTTACCATTATTGTAAAATATAATGTCTGATATTATTTGTGTTGTAGAATCATGGGATTCTATTTTAGATTACTGGAAACCGAACTGTTCATCTTCGAGTTGGTATGTAAAAGAATTGGGACAGCTTATGACCCCCTTTCCGCTTTTTACAGGAACGGTGCTTAATTGGTTTTCCAATCAACACAATAAAGAATTGATTACTCCGACATTTCCTAAGGTACGATATGTAAAGTATGATGAATTAAGCGACACACAACGGTATCTTTATTTGATTCCGGTGCATGACGGTGCATTTTTTCAAAAAAATGATAAGGTTGGATTTTCTGTAATACCATTAAAAATATTAGATGATATTAGATTAAAAAAAGCAGCTATGGTTTTTTATTTTCCATATGAAGGTTTTAGTGGGTGTGAACATGCAACAAATCAGACCGATTTGCTTCTTATTCAAAAGTGGTGTGAAACAGCTAATATAGCACCTGAAAGTATATACTTCATTCACGGCAATCTAAAAATAGAACAAATTAAAGAAAAACAAAATGTTAGGATAAACACCATTCCTATCTCTTTGTTTGAATTATGGAATAATATATTTGCAATACAAAAAGAAATACCTAATTATGTGGGAGATAAGATTTTTTTGTGCTATAATAGAGCACCTCGTCTACATAGAGCAATTTTTTGTTGTGAATTAATAAAAAATGATTTACTAGACAAAGGTATTGTCAGTTTTAATACCAATAAACAATGGACACCTGAGTTGTGGAGACCTTATATTCCACAATATGATGTAACACTTATGGATGCTTACAATAAATTAAGAGAATATGGGTCTATATACACAGATATAGAAACTACAGATAATTTGGCGATGAATATTAACGTTTCTCATTATGAAAATACATTTATTTCTGTAGTAAGCGAAACCCTTGTTTGTGACGATATACTATTTCTCAGCGAAAAAATTTGGAAACCCATTATTGTTGGTCACCCATTTATAGTGATAGGAAATCCTGGCACATTAAAATATTTGAAATCTTTAGGGTTTCAAACATTTGATAAATGGATTGATGAATCCTATGATGATATTATAGATATCAAAAAAAGGTATTCAATAATATTAAACGAACTTAATAAATTTTCTAATATGTCAAAGAGTCAACTATTGGATATCAGAAATGAAATGCGTGAGGTTTGTTTCCATAATAAAAATCATATGGTGAAATTTGTCAGAGAAAAATATCCCTCATTAAATTCTAATGAGTATGTCACAACACACGTATTAACTCCAATATGGAATAGATTGTATGAATAGACTTTTTACATTTGGATGTAGCTTTTCTGGCTGGGCTTGGCCAACATGGGCAGATATTTTATGCTTTGATGCAAACAAAAAAAATTTTTCGATTGTAGAAAATTATGGTAGAGCAGGTGCGGGTAATTTATATATTTTTACCCGACTTTGGGAAGCACATGCAAAATACAATTTCAATGAAAACGATATAGTAATTATTCAATGGACTTCATTTACAAGAGAAGATAGGTATGTAGAAGGACATTGGGTAACACCCGGAAATATCTTTACACAAAACATCTATAACAAAGATTTTTTAAATAGATGGTCAGACCCAAAGCATTTCTATTACAGGGATTATTCCTTGATAATAGCTACACAGAATGCATTAAAAAACATTGGATGTAAAACTATATTCCTGTCTATGACACCAATTTCTCAGGCAGACAGCAACGATGTGAATTTTATGTACGAAGAAACAAAAGATATTGAAGCTTTATTTGCACCACAAATAAAGCTAGATTGCCCTAGTATGATGGAATATTTAAATTTATTAGACCATTCTCCTATAAAAGCAAAATTAAGATTAAAGACTTTTTGGGGTCATGATAAAATACCAAATGTAATGCCAGAATGGCATCCTTATCCTGATGAACATTTTAAATATCTGACCAACAATATTATACCTTTATTAGACAATTATACGTTAGAAGAAGAAACTAAACAATTTGCTAATGAATGGGCTGAAAGAATATATTCTTGGCCTCAACCTATAAATTTAAGTGGTACATTATGGGGAAATGGAATTCCCTGGAGGAAAATAGGATGAAAGTTGCAATGATTGGGTGTGGTAAATTAGGCGCACCTTGTGCAAATGAAATGTTAAAGGCAGGTCATGATGTTAATGGATATGATGTGATAAAATCTACATTACCTATGTTTCCTCTGGCGAATAGTATTGAAGAGGCCGTAAAGGATAGGAAATTAATTTTTATTGCTGTGCCTACACCCCATGATAACTTATATGGAGGCGAAACTCCTACATCTCATCTAGAACCTAAAGATTTTGATTATTCTATTGTTATTGATGTGCTGAAACAATTAAACAAAGTTTGCACTAAAGACCAACTGATTGTATTAATCAGCACCGTTCTCCCAGGAACAACACGCAGAGAATTTATTCAACATACAAACAATTATCGTTTCATTTATAACCCATATTTAATTGCAATGGGGTCTGTGAACTGGGATATGGTAAACCCTGAAATGATTATTATAGGAACGGAAGATGGCTCTGTAACAGGTGATGCGAAAATTTTAATTGATTTTTATAAAACCATCATGCAAAATGACCCACGATATGAAGTTGGTACATGGGATGAAGCAGAAGGAATTAAAATTTTCTATAACACGTTTATTTCAGCCAAAATAGGTCTTGTAAACATGATACAAGATGTTGCCGAAACAAATGGTAATATGAATGTTGACGTTATTACAGGTGCATTAGAAAGAAGCACACAACGTATCATGGGGCCTTCATATATGAAAGCAGGTATGGGGGATGCAGGGGCGTGTCATCCTCGTGACAATATTGCCCTTCGTTGGTTATCTCAGAATTTAGATTTGGGATACGATTTGTTTGGCGCAATCATGAATAGTAGAGAACTTCAAGCAAAACGAGTAGCCGATAAACTTATTGAACTATCAAATAAACACAATTTACCTATTTTTATTCACGGTAAATCATATAAACCCGGAGTTGAGTACATAGAAGGTAGCTATAGTTTATTAATTGGTTATTATATTGAAAAGAAAGGGATTTCTGTGACATATATTGACCCCCTCACAGAAAAAGAAACACCCACTGGTATTAAAGGTGTGGTGTTAATGGCACATCACGCTCCTACTACATATAAACATAGTAAACTAATTGGATCCGAAAAACAAAACTTTTATTGTGAGATATTTAAAGGTTCAATTATTTTAGATATTTGGAGATTTATCACCGACACAGAAGAAGGAATTTCTTTAATACGTTATGGAGACAGCAGACAAAAATGATAATTTGGGGTATATCAGCCAATAGCCATGATGCTGCCATCACAGTGGTGGGAGATAAAGAAATCTTATTTGCATCACATTCAGAACGTTATTCAGGTGTAAAGAATGATGCACATTTAAATACTGAAATAGTAAATGATGCTAAAAAATATGGCGAACCAGATGTCATTGTCTGGTATGAAAAACCTTGGTTAAAATCTTTACGTCAATTTCGCGCAGGACAGGGGTGGGTAAATAACAACATTAGAAAATATTTGAATCAATATAATATTTCAACACCTTTTACCACCGTAGGGCATCACAATAGTCATGCAGCTGGAGGATATTACACTTCTCCTTATCAAGAAGCTGCTGTATTGGTGATAGATGCTATTGGTGAGTTTGATACCACAACAATTTGGCATGGCAAAGGCACAAAACTAGAAAAGAAGTTTTCTCTTGGATATCCACATAGTCTAGGATTATGGTATTCTGCCATGACCCAACGTGTGGGGTTTAAACCAAATGAAGAGGAATATATTTTAATGGGTATGGCAGCATATGGTGACCCATTAAAATATACTCCAATGATATTGGAAGATTTCTTTGATAGTAAACATATGTTGAAGATGAATCATAATCTTCATCGGGGATGTATGTGGTGGCGTCCTGAATTATGTTCTGAACAAGACAAGTATGATATTGCTGCCGCTACACAATTCATCTATGAAATGTGTTTTCATGATTTACTAGATGAAGCCAAGAAGTTGACAGGAAGCAAGAATCTTGTGTTGGGTGGTGGTTGTGCTTTGAATTGTGTTGCCAACAGTATTGCTTTTCAATATTTTGATAATGTTTGGATTATGCCGAACCCAGGAGATGCCGGCAATAGTCTAGGTGCCATTGCCGCATATCAACAAGAATTCTTGAATTGGCGTGGCCCTTATTTAGGGTTGGATATTGGAACAAAATATCCCACCGAACAATTGATTGATACGTTACAAACAGAGCAAATTGCAGGTGTGGCATTTGGTCGTGCCGAATTTGGACCTAGGGCATTAGGTCATAGAAGTTTATTGGCAGACCCTCGTGGAGATGACATCAAGGACAAAGTAAACGCCATCAAGAAACGTCAAAAGTTCCGTCCGTTTGCTCCTGCCATTCTTGCTGAACATGCTCATGAATATTTTCATATGCCAACCACAGAAAGTCCGTATATGCAATACACGGCTTTGTGTAAGCGTCCATTAGAGTTTCCTGCCATTATTCATACCGATGGAACATCCCGAGTGCAAACCGTTTCTAGAACGGATTCACCATATTTCTATGAATTTCTTCAAGAATGGTATCGTGAAACAGGATGTCCTATGGTACTGAACACCAGTTTGAACATTAAAGGCAAGCCTATGGTGAACAACCAAAAGGACGCAAAAGATTTCTCCAACCACTATTCTGTACCAGTATACACTTGACAAAAGTATGGTGATGTATTAGATTCATGGTAACTCTGGGAGGAACTATGAATTCTATTTTTCTTGACTTAGCAAACACAAGCAGTCGTTTGGAAAAAGAAGCCATTTTAAAGAAGCATCACGCCAATGAAACATTGAAGCGTGTGTTGTTTCTTGCTCTTGACCCATACACACAATTCTATATTCGAAAGATTCCTGTTTATATCCCAGACACCTCACCGACACATAGAAGCACCATGATGTTGGAGGGTGCCTTGGATAATTTGCAAAAGATTATCAACCGTGATGTCACTGGCAATGCTGCCATCAATCACCTGAAAATCATTTTGGAAAGTGTGCAGGCAGATGATGCCAAGGTTATCGAACGCATCATTGAAAAGGATTTAAAGTGTGGTGTATCCGAGGCCACTGTGAACAAGATTTGGCCCAACTTGATTCCCACCTATCCTGTGATGTTGGCATCAGGCTTTGATGAAAAGATTATGAATAAGATGACCTATCCTGCTTATGTTCAATTAAAGCTAGATGGGATGCGTTTCAATGCCATTGTGCAAAACGGTAAGGTGGATTTCCGTTCTCGTAATGGCAAGAGTATTGATTTGCTTGGCAATCTTGAACAAGAATTTCTGGCATTGGCAGGTGAATTGCCTGTGGTGTTTGATGGTGAATTGATTGTTCGAGAAAAGAATGGAGCTATCATGAACCGTCAGCAGGGTAATGGCATCTTGAACAAGGCTGTAAAAGGAACTATATCTTCAAGTGAAGCTGCTCAAGTTGAAGCTGTGTTATGGGATATTATTTTACTGAAGGACTTCAAAGATGGATTTTCCAAGATGCCATATGAAATGCGTTTCCAGATGCTTGAAGAGCTGGAAATGCCATGGCGTGTATCATTGATTGAAAACATTGAAGTAGCCTCCGAAGATGAAGCACATCATTTGTTCGAGGAATATTTCTCCAAGGGTGAAGAAGGCATCATTCTCAAGGACATCACCAAAGGCTGGGAAGATAAGCGAGTGAAGCATCAAGTGAAGTTCAAGGGAGAATTGGAGTGTGACTTGCTGTGTGTGGATTGGCAAGAAGGCACAGGTAAGAATGTAGGTAAGTTGGGTGCCTTGGTGTTGGAATCCTCAGATAAACTGGTGAAAGTGAATGTGGGTTCTGGATTCACTGATGAGCAACGAGATAAATATACAAAGAAGAATACGGTTGGCAAGATTGTGGCGGTGAAGTATAACGCCAAGATTCAGGATAAAAAGACTGGTGAGTTCAGTTTATTTCTTCCTGTGTTCATTGAACTTCGTGAGGATAAGGATGTTGCCGATTCTTTATCTTCCATCAAGTAGGAGGGTGTATGGAAAAGCATGATGAGTATTATGAAGAAGTAGATAACAGAATTCGATATTTTGTTACAGATATGAACGAAGAACTGGACAATATTGAACGATTAGTACGCGGAAATGAGTCTGCTGTGCTACTTCTTCAATGGGTGCGGGATACGATGCATCGTGTCGCAGAAAACTACGAAAGATAAATAAAAATATGCCAACATATGAATATCGCTGTGAGAAATGTGAGAACTATTTCACAAGAAATGTAAGTATCTCTTCCATGTATGTCCCAGAGGAGGAACCATGTACTAATTGTGGTGAAGTTGCAGTCAAGAAGGTGATTATGACTGCGCCTACTCTCGGTGACCCCGTTCGTCTAGGTATTCGACGACCCGATAATGGATTCAAAGAGGTCTTGCAAAAGATTCATGATAAAACTCCCGGCTCAAATATTAATACAACTAGCAGATATATGTAACACGGACTCTCCGTCCATTCTACTCCGGTAGGGCTTTACGGCCCGCCGGAGTTTTTTTACCCCCAACCCAGCGAGTGCTTTATGTCACGCAAAAAACGTCTGAAATTGGTTACTTCACAAACGTACATTGTCCAAGAGGAACAAGAATCGAAACACAAAATCAAACTCGCAGATTTAAAAGAAATTTATCCTCTCACACAAAATCAGGAGAATTTTTTCAACTACTATAGAAAAGGAAATACTGCATTGCTTTGTCATGGTGTGGCAGGTACAGGGAAAACATACATTGCCATGTATAACGCTTTTAGAGAAATTCTAGAAAATTCCATTTATAAAAAAGTCATCATTGTTCGTTCTGCTGTTCCATCCCGAGATATTGGATTCCTTCCAGGAAATGAAAAAGAAAAGGTGGAGATTTATTCTCAACCTTATCAAGAAATTTGCACAGACCTATTTCCAAGATTTAGTGAACGGGCCTACAACAAATTAAAAGAACAAAATCTGGTTCATTTCATGGTAACATCTTATGTTCGAGGATTGACATTAGATAACGCTATTGTTATTGTAGATGAGGCACAAAACATGAACGACATGGAATTAAATAGCATCATGACTCGTATTGGCAAAAATACCAAAGTGATTTTCTGTGGAGATTTCCGTCAAACAGACCTTCAAAAGCGTAATGATATGTCGGGATTAAAAAAGTTCATGGCAATCGCCAACCATATGCCCTCATTCCGCCATGTTGAGTTCGAAGTGGAAGATATTGTTCGTGGACCATTAGTGAAAGAATACATCATTGCACGTTTAGCGTGTGAGGAAATTTTAATAGCATCTTGACAAATTTGTGGTTTGATGTTAAATTTACATTATGAAAACATTCCTACATAATACAATAAAAATTGAATCCATTCAGGATATCACCAGTTCATCGGGAGATAGAGTTTATCAGACTCCAGAAGGTAAGCTCTATCCCTCGGTAACTACCGTTTTATCTGCCCATACAAAAAAAGGTATTCTTGAATGGAGAGAACGTGTTGGCGAAGAAGAAGCCAATAAAATTTCTCGCCGCGCTGCTTTTCGTGGGACCCGCTTTCACAATTTAGCAGAAAAATATTTGCAGAATAATTTAACAGGTGGTGACATTTCTTTGCTAGATTATGAAATGTTTAAGGTGGCACAACCTGTTTTAAATAGAATAGATAACATACGAGCCCAAGAAGTGGGATTGTGGTCACACCATCTTCGCTTGGCAGGTCGTGTGGACTGTGTGGCAGAGTTTGATGGCAAGTTGAGCATCATTGACTTCAAGACCGCCCGCCGAGAAAAGGATGACGCACACATTCAACATTATTATATGCAGGCAGCTGCCTATGCCATCATGTTTGAAGAACGTACTGGAATTCCTGTGAATAGATTGGTAATTGCCATTGCTGTTGAAGATGGATTCATGCAAATTTTTGAAACTCGTCGTGATAAACACGTGGAAGGGTTGTTGTATTATCGTGATTTATATGAATCTTTTAACAAGTGAAATAGTATCGTAGGACGATGATAAATAGTATTGTAGGATGGTAGTAGAACAGCTCAATTTGAAACATAGCTTGGACAGGGGTTCGACTCCCCTCACCTCCACTTGATGTATTGTAGTATTTTGGGGGTGCTTGGTTTCGACAGGTTAAGGATTAGATGCGAGAGCTACCCGAAAGGCGACTGCCGTAAGCAGAGCAAAAAATTTAACAGGCGCATATAACGCACCTCTTGCATTAGCTGCCTAATTAGGTAGCATGCCGGGTTTGGGGGTCTCCTGGGAACAGAAAACCCCACCAAATTTTATGAAAATACACATCCCTGATAATACACAGCATATTAATCTTCTTTTATCTGGTGGTGCTGATAGTGCTTTGTTGGCATATTTGATTTCTGAACAAACTGATAGGAAAATTTACTGCCACACATTAAGTACCCATCAAGAAAATTATCAGCATGTTGTATTACCAATAATGAGTTATTTAAAAACCATTTTTGGTGAACGATATGTATTCTCTTACATCAGACAACAAAATCCATTAATACGCCCATCTGTGGAATACATATTAAGCGTGTATCCTGGCGTGGTTATTTCTGGATGTAACAAAGTTGTGACACATTTTACCCCTTCGGTGTATATACCAGGTGATACTCCTCCAATTCGTGGCCCTGCATTAAATGAACACCATATCAGACCATTCATTGATATGGATAAAGTGGAGATTCTTTCCCTTTACAAAGAAAAAAATCTCTTGGACTTGTTAAGAATGACTCGTTCTTGTGGTCTTCAAGGGTTAAATAACTGCGGGGGATGTTATTTTTGTATGGAAAGAAACTGGGCCTTGAGTGTTCTTGATATTTCAGATATAAATAGTAATAAATCATAACCATTTAAAGGAATTTTACATGAAGATTTTTAATGTTTCATATACCGCAGAAGCTGATGTTGTTTCTTTATCATCTGCATTAAGTGAACTAGGAACCATTCAGTTAACACTGGAAAAAGTTCGTGTCATCTCTCTTTTAGTTTCAGATGAAACAACTGCTGCTTCTATAGAAGCCATTTCAGGTGTCGCCTTTGTTGAATTGGATGAAGGAACAATTGTAGTCTCTCAATCTGACTGGCATTTGCGCAGATTGGTTTCTTCCACACTTCCTAGTAAAGCAACATATTCTCCTTCCAATTTCGGTGAAAATTCCATTGTGTATTTGATGGATTCAGGTATTGATTCTTCACATACTGAATTCACTGGTTCTTCAATTGTAAATCTTTATTCCTATGACAATGATTTTTCTGACACCTTAGGTCACGGAACTATCATGGCCAGTTTAATTAATGGTCAAACTATTGGCGTTGCAAAAAATGCCACAGTCAAGAATGTAAAAATTCCTTTTGGTTCAGTAACTATAGCACAACTTCTAACAGCATTTGATACGGTATTGTCTGACCATCTATTAACTTCAACAGTTAAGGTTGTAAATTGTTCATGGACTATTCCCAAGAGCCAATTGTTAGATAATAAAATTCTTGAATTGCAAAATGAAGGTTTGGTTGTTGTGGCTGCGGCCGGTAACTCAGGAATTGCTGCCGACACATTATCACCTGTTGGGTTAAACACCGTCATAGGTGTAGCAGCTTCGGATGCATATGACCGAGTGATTCCTTGGGGGATAGAGACATCAAGTAACTGGGGTCCTGATGTGGATGTAACTGCTCCTGGAATTAATGTTACTATAGCTAACATATCTGGCGGATATTCTAATGGCTCAGGTACGTCTATAGCAGCTGCAATCGTTTCGGGTGTAGTTACACAATACATCACAGATGATCCCTCTCTTACTGCACAACAAATACAAAATTTAGTAATAGATTCTGCTATGGAAGATATGTTGTTTCGTAATGAAGAAATATATGGAACCACTCCAAACAAACTTATAAAGTCGCCATATTTATCAAGTAGAATAATTTGGGATAAAACGGTAGGCACTATGTTTCCCGTACAACGAAACCAAACTACAGTCCTAACATTTACTACATCAGCAACATTATCCAATGCTGTATATGCCGATGCTACGGTATATGATGGGGAAAGCAAAAACATTCCAGACATAAACTTTTTCCATAAAGCATTTTCTTGGATTACATCATCATATTCAAATGGTGTATTAACTCTTACTATTACACCTGATGAAACTGTTGAAGTAGGAAAATATGCTATCAATATTACCTCGGTTGACTCTAACAACAATGAGTATTATAGCAAATATACTATTGGTGTATATGATGTGTCTGAATTTGAATTAGAAACTATAGAAGTAGAAAGATATTTAACAACAGGTGAAACCGGAGATACTTTAGCTATAGTAACGGCCGCATGTGTTTACGGCAATGACTGTGGTAAAGGCGGTTTCTGTTGTGGTGGATTTTGTTGCTAAAAAAATCTATAGGATTTGCAGGGTGTTCGTTTACTGATGGACATGGTTTAGAATATTACGATGGCACCAATACTATAAGTAGATTTTCCGCCTTGGTGGGATCCCACTTCAATATCAATTCTATAAATCAATCATTTCGTGGGGGTTCCCACACCAAGATTATCTCTTGGTGGGATTCCTACCTGCAACAAAATAATCTAGATGTGTTTGTTTTTCAATTGACTAGATGGATCAGAAGTGATAGTACTGTAATCCCAGGTGTATCACATATAGATGTCATACAACATCATTTACCAATTTTAGAGAAAAACAATTTCACACTAGACGAATACATTGAGGAAGCAAAAAAACAAGATACACTGCTTGTGTTGAATTTTTTACAGAAATATGAAAACCGATTTCCTATATACATTTTACAATGGCCAGAAGATACATTATCCGAAGTAAAACAACACACTTGGATGAAAGAACGTTTGCTCCTGTTAGAATATGAAAATGAAAATTTTGAATGTATTGCAGACCTAATGGATAGACCCCTAAAACGGATAAAGTCAAAAAGACCTGAGTTGACAATCGCCACAGATTATGTTAACTTTAAGAAACCTAGGATGGATTATCACCCATCTAAATTGTGTCATAAGGTCATTGCAGATAACGTAATAAGGCGGTTAGAGAATGATAATATCTTCAAAAATAAATGATTCAAAATGGATTTGGGTAAAAATACCTAAAACAGGGACCCGTGCTTATTCTAAATTATTGGTTCCACACGAAGAAGATGAAATCATTCAGAATGGTGATAGATTTTTTCATTTTCACAAAACTTTTAATGAAATATACGTTCAACACCAAAAGCAACATTCTGGTTTTACAGTGGTTCGCCATCCCATTACACGTTTTATATCAGCGTTAAATCATTTGGCGGATTTAAATTCACAATGTACTGAAATTGATTGTGTAAATCATCCAGGAAAAATGCCATGGGATACCATAGACAATATGGCAAATTTTCTTGTAGAAAACTTTCACAAA
>Ga0075472_10000385_pt1 | contig 18250 bp, 7 predicted proteins | sample DEB19_08_DNA_3_FD_77014 | JGI IMG/M metagenome (GOLD analysis project Ga0075472, IMG submission 77014) | Aqueous microbial communities from the Delaware River and Bay under freshwater to marine salinity gradient to study organic matter... | ecosystem: Environmental > Aquatic > Marine > Coastal ...
CTGCTGCCGTTCCCACTTCTTCGGCTCCTATCAACGTAACATGGGCCAACATTTCTGGTGGATACCGAACGGATGAGCGTGTTTTCGTCTACAAAAAGAATAATAACGGAGTGTTTGGATACATTGGTGAAAGTATAGGCGGTTCATTCAAGGACGTGGGCACCGAGCCAGACACCCAGTACCAACCCCCGGTTGTTCAAAATATCTTTGGGGGTGTGGATAATTATCCGGGTGCCGTAGCCTACGCCCAGCAGAGACTAGGCTTTGCTAATTCCAACAACAATCCTAAAAAAACCTGGCTATCCAAAACTGGGCTCTACACAAATTTTACTGACTCAGTGACCAGCCAGGACGACGATGCCGTATTTTTCACACTACTGGCTAGACAGGTCACAGAAATTCGTCACTTACTTGATCTCAACGGGTTTATCGTTTTTGATAGCAATTCCGAAATCTATATCCGAGGTGACGCTGACGGGATTATTCGACCCTCGGCCATTAACCCAAAAACACAAAGCTCCTCTGGAACAAGTACCGTGGCACCATTGGAAGTGGGCGGCTCTGCTCTATTCGTTCAGTCACAAGGGAATATTGTTAGGGATCTTGAGTTTGAGTTTTCAGCGGACGGCTACAAGGGTAACGACCTGACCATTTTTGCTACTCACCTTTTCGAAGACTACACTATTGTGTCATGGGCCTATCAAAAGGTCCCTCATTCGATTGTGTGGGCCGTAAGAGATGACGGGGTTTTGTTAGGGCTCACCTACATTAAAGAGCAACAAATTATAGCGTGGCATCGCCATGAATTTGGCGGCCTAGTTGAACACGTTTGTTGCGTCCCAGAGGGCACAGAGACTGCCGTTTATTTATTAATAAAAAGAACCATAAACGGCTCGGAAGTTCGCTACATCGAGAGGATGAATACTCGCTTTGTGAGTGAAGAAACCGTTGTTGACATGAAGTATATGGACAGCGCTCTAAGCTATGACGGTAGAAACACAGGCGCAACAACGATGACGTTAAGCACTGGGGCAGGCTGGACTTACACCGATACGATTACTATTACGGCAAGCGCTGCTACCTTTACCGCTTCGGATGTAGGCAATGCCATTCACCTAGAGGATGCCTCTGGGAATATCGTTAAAATATTAATCTACACTTATACAAGCACCACTGTAGTGACAGGGCTCCCTGACGTGACCGTTCCATCGGCTTTACGCAACGTAGCTACAACCAATTGGTCACGAGCAGTCGATACACTCACCGGGATATGGCATCTCGAAGGCGAAGACGTTTCGGTTTTTGCTGACGGTCAAGTTGTTGGATCTCCAAACAATGAGCAATACACGACCTATACTGTAACCAACGGCTCAATTACTTTAGATCGACCTTATGCCGTCATTCATGTGGGTTTACCCTACACCAGTGACCTTGAGACCCTCAACATTGACGCGACCCAAGGCCCCTCTTTTGCGACCAAAAACATCAACGTGGGAGCCGTTACACTCTTTGTTGATAAATCGAGAGGCGGTTTTGTAGGTCCCAAACCGCCTTCTGACGACGACACCGATCCGCTAGAAAATCTTTATGAGCTTAAAGTTAGGGACGAAGAAGGCTATAATGATCCCGTTGCACTCCAAACAGGCAAGCAGCAAATCGTTACAGCAACGCAGTGGAATAACAATGGCAGGATATTTATCAGGCAAGTGGACCCGTTGCCCATTAGCATTTTAAGTATAGTACCTGACGTTTCGGTTCCAGTCTGAAGGAGGTAGCAAAATGGCAATCAGTAGCGCAATTATGCTCGGTGGGGCGCTTTTAGGTCAGGGGTTTGGATCTTTATTTGAAGGAATTGGAGACAGTTACTCTCAAAAAGCCCAAGCAGACTTTCAAGCCAAGATTTATGAGTCTAACGCCAAGTTGTCCGATGTTTCGTATCAAGATGCAATCGACCGTGGCGAAGAGGCTGTATCTGCTCACCGAATGGCAACACGTAAGTTTTTGGGAGACCAACGCGTTCAGTTAGCCGCTCAGGGAATTGACATTACTTCGGGCTCTGCGCGAAAGATCCAAGAGGACACAAGACTGCTTTCCAAAATTGATGAAATTCGAATTACAAACAACGCTTACCGGGAAGCTTGGGGCTATAAGATTGAAGCCATCCAAGCAAGCGCTTCTGGACAGTTTGTTAGAACTGCTGGGGCCGCCAATGCTCAATCAACGCTCTTAACTGGGATTTCCGGCTTTGGGTCTTCTATGCTCAGAGCAGGGTCAGCTTTTGCGGACGCTACCACTGCTAGGTCCAATCCCAAAAAACCAATAGGGTGATAAAATGCCAAGAGTCCCACAATATCAAAGCCCAACAATCAAAACGACAGGTATCAGTGGACGTGGACTTAACCCCCTTCAAATCCCTGGTAACCTAACTGGCAAGACTGGGGCTCTGCCTTCGGATCGAATGTTTGAAACACTGGCCGTTGTAGCCAAGGACCAGCTAGACAAAGCCAACCAACTGGCCGGACTAGGGTTTAATAACGAACTGACCAAGATTGAAAACGAACTGCTTTGGGGAAAAAACGGAGCCATGACCAAGCAGGGAGAGGACGTGTTTGGAATGCCCGAACAGGTCCATGAAGAATTTCAAAAACAGGCCGAAGCGATCGGGTCGAAGGCAGTCAACCGCGCCCAACAAGATATGTTTAACCGGGTGTTTAATGAGAAATTAAACAACATTGATAAACAAATGAATATTCATTTGTTCAATGAAAAGACTAAATACGACGAAGAACAGACATCTAGCTATGTAACGAACGAAATCAACACTGCCGGAAATAACTATCAAGACCCAGAGCGTATTCAAAAATCCATAACAGGAATTGCACATGCCATCATATTGCATGGTGCAAGGACTGGGAAACCAACAGATTGGATTGAACAAAAAACGGGTGAGGCAATCAGCAAAACCCACGGGGCCGTGGTCAACCGAATGCTCGCCAACGACTTAGACATAGCGGCAGAAAACTATGTCAAAATTCTCGATAGCAAAACAGATACTCCTGGCTTCACGGCAAGCGATCGCATCGCCATTGATAAGGCCATTGCAGAAGGAAGCTTGCGGGGAAAGTCACAAAGAACGGTTGATAGTCTATTTAATGAAAACCCTGGTATCTCTCGGGCTGAGGGAATGGCCGAAATAAAAAAGATCCAAAACCCAAAGCTCAGAGACTTGACCCAGTCTCGCTTTGAGGACCGACTTACTCAAAACTCAATGGCCGCCAAAGAGGCCCAGGACCAAATGTTTGGCATCGCATTTCAACAGGTTGCTAACCGTAATATTTCCCCGTCCGATGTGCGGACGACAGTGCAATCCGATGTATGGGCAGCGCTTAGACCAGACCAACAAGAGGCCCTACAGAAAATTGTGGCCAACCCCCCCAATGACAATGAGACCTGGCTCGATTTTAGAACCTTGCCCGTTGGCAAAATGGGCTCGATCTCTGCCGCTGACTTTAGATCGAAATACTGGGCAAATTTCGATGCGACCCATAGAGTGAAGGCTGAAGAGTTATGGACCGCTGCGAAAAAAGAAGTTGAAGACCCATCAAGCAGCGCTCACACCAACCTGACAAGCCCTTATGAGCAATTTGTTTCTCAACTCCAATCCAATGGGATCATTCCCCTTGGAAGCACCAAGGACTTAGGCCGAGCCAATCAGAAGAAACTGGTAGACCTTGAACGCGACTACTCAATGAGATTAGACCAGTTTGAAACGAATAAGGGCGGTAGGGCTACCTACGAAGAACGAAACAAGATCATTGATGACATCACAATCAACAAGGTCTTCATTCAAAAGCCGTTCTATCAGTTCGATGTCGAGAAGCCCACGGCCATAGTCAACGCAAAGGAAGCAGACAAGGCTTACGTCAAGATGGCCGACATTCCCGAGGACGTGCTTGGAAAGATTAAAAACCTGATTACGTCCAAAGGTAAGCCCATAACTTCCGACAAAGTCGAGCGAGCCTATGCCCTTTACAAGCTTTCCTCGACTGCCGTTAAATCAGAGGACAAAGCGAAATACCGTCAAATGTTTGACCAAGTGATTGGAGAATAACTTGAGCACAGATTTTGATTCGTTTTTGGAAACACCCGTCCAGAATTCAGCCGGATCAGAGTCCAAGGCTGTAAACCAGTTTTCGGACTGGTACACAGGCACCCAGGATGCCGCTCAACTGGGTTTTGCAGTGGATCAGGGACTAAAAAAAAGCCCGGACGTTGCGGCTCGTGTTTTCAGACTAGCGACTAAGACGGGGCTTCCTCAAGACCTGCTTGAAAGAAACCTCGATGAGGTCGAAAGACTATCAAAACGCTCTGACTTTGATCCAAACAAGTTCAGGCAAGAATCCCCCATTGTTGCCGCCTGGCTTGCTGAAAACCCAAACAACAGTGCGCTTGCCCAGGAGGATTTCACAAAACTCTGGTACATCGAGCGGCAGTTTCGGCATATCGGCTCGCAATTCCGCCAGGGCGTAGACACGATGAAGCTTGTGGGGATTGGGGAAAAGGCATTTTTAGGGACCGCCACGCCCGAAGACCGCAAAGAACAAACAACCCTTGAAGGCGAAACCCAAAAGGAAGCCGTCGAGCAACGAAACTTGGGGATCACTGGCTACGGGGAGCAGATCCCTGGTGCCATGGCCAATCAGTTACCTATCTTTGCCCAGACCATAGGCGGAAAGGCCGCTGGTGCAGTGGTCGGGGGTATGGCCGGGGGCCTGGCCGGACTAGCTGGGGGCTTAATCGGTGGGCCGTTTGCTGGTGCCACGGCAGTAGGTGGAACGGTAGCCGGGGGGACGTTTGGATGGCACTGGGGCGCAATGGCGGCAGCGGCTCGAATGGAGGGCGCACTCGGCTATCTTGATTTCGAAAAGATCAGAGACGCAAACGGAAACCCCCTTTCTCGGGAAGCTATGATTGGCGCATCCATGGTCACGGGAGTCGTCAACGGGGCTCTCGAAATGATTGCTCTTGAAAAAGTCATGCAGGGCTTTCCAGGTTTCCGCGCTCTCAAGCGTGACGCAATCAGGGAGGCACTTAAGAGCCCTACAGCGGCCAATGCTTTCGCGCTCTACGGCAAGCGAATGATTGAAAGCGGTCTGACCGAAGGCTTCACCGAAGGGCTTCAGGAGCTTGTCAAAACCGCTGCTGGAAATACGGCTAAGGTTCTACAGGACGACTCAGCCAAAACCATGACGGGCATGGAACTCATGCAGACTATCATCCCACCTGCTGCATGGGACCAGGCGTTACTTGAAGCTCGTGCCGGATCCCAAGCAGGCATTGGAATGACTGGGGCTCACGCTAGCGTCTTTGGGGGCGATAGCTTACGAGCAGACCTCAACAGAGCCAAGGAAGCAGGCCAAAGGGCTCAAGCCTTTAAAGAACTCGGAAACAAATCCAAAGAACTCACCTCATTGAGTAAGTCGCCCGAGCAGACACAGCAGGTCATGGGTCGCTTGGCCGATGCTAATAATACCCGTGAACTTTACACACCCATTGATGCTTGGAATTCCTATTGGGTTGAAAAGGGCGTTGACCCTCGTGAGATTGCCAAAGAGATTACGGGCGACACCAAGAGCTATGACGAGTCTGTGAAAACAGGGGCCGACCTCGTTATTCCCACCGAGCGCTATGCCGTCACAATCGCCCCCACCGAGCATAATAACTTTTTCTTTGAACGCATAAAAACCGATCCCTCGCAAATCAGCCAGGCCGAGGTGAAGGACATTATTAAACAACAGGTCCAAGCAATTGAAAGTGAGGGCAAACAACAACAACAACAACAGGAGCCCACACAACAACAGCAGCAGCAACAAGTCACAACTCCCGAACAACTTAGCCCCGAAACAATTCAGCAACAACTCGTAGCCGCTGGCTACAGTGAGTCAGATGCTCAACATGCCGTCACTGTCATGCAAGGGCTCCAACGTCTCGGTGAGCGTTTGGGGCCACAGGGCCAGGAGTTTTTAAATCAAATACGATTAAAAATTACACAAGGCAACAAACCCCAAGGTGAAACACCCCCCCAAACAGGCGAGGGCGGTCAAACCTTGTTTCAAGGTAAACCCGAAGCTCAACAACTGAACGTTACTCCCGAGGCCAAAGCCGCCTTAGAGCGACAAAAACAACTGGGTTTTTCTTCTCAACTGGCCAAAGAAATTGAGTTAATGGATTTCAAATCCATTCCGGCTAAAGACCTCGCAAATCGCATCAAAAACATACAGGGAATTAAATCTGAAGAGTTGGAGTTTTCTGGATTACAGGAATACTTACAACTTAAAGAGGCAGCAGGCCAAAAGGTCACTAAACCAGAGATAGAACAGTTTATAGCCAACAATGGTGTTAAAATTGATCAAGTCGTTCTATCCGAGGAACTTGGCTCTGGAACAATGGAGTCATTGGAATGGACCGAACCAGAGCGCGATTATTCGGTTGATGATGACTCAATTGAAAATGAGGCCCAATATTATTTAAAAGAATCAGATTTAGCAGAAGAACAAAAAATAAAAATTCTAAAGGAGCTTGAAGAAGAAGGCGTTACTGACCCTAACAAGATAGCCTCCGAACTGAATGAGCGTTTAAACACCTGGGCATATAATGCGGCTGAAGAGGACGTTAACAGCGATGAATACTACGGAGCCGTTTTTGTAGTAAGAGAAACTAATTCTGATTGGACCTTATCCGGCAATGATGAACAAGGCTGGTGGAGTTCACAAGCAGAGTATCATTTTGAAACTTCTTTAGAAGAGGCGAAAATACGCTTAGCTTCAATCATGATCGAAAAAGGAGTGATTGAGGGCGATAAGGCTAAGCTCGTCTTAGAAAAGAACGTAGAACTAAGATTGCCAATAGGTCACAAACCTAAGTTTGAGACGCTTAAAAGAAAGACCTCTGCCTTATTTAAGGCGAACGAACAAAGATTTTTAAAGGCTTCAAAAAATGATGCTGCTTGGTGGGGAGATGATAAACCCACACAAAAACAACTCCTAGAACGCGCTAAGTCTCTAGCCGAAAAAGAAGTAAAAGAATCTTATGATAATCCCAACAACTCAAAAAATAAAATCGAAGTCTCGATACAACACCCATTATTAAGCGCTACAGTTCTTGGCAACAATGTTAAAGGATATCGATTAGAATATTACAATGTTATTAAAGATAAAAGTAGACGAGAAGAACAGAAGCCATCTAGCTTCAAAACAGTTCAGTTAGAGTCAAAAACGCCAGAGACCGCTGGCAAAGAAGCTATACAGGTTTTAATTAGAAAAGGTTTAATTACACCTGACAACCCTGCGCCCGAAACAGTAAGAGATATTAATGCGCCAACCGGAGAGACCGAGTGGAAAAGCTACTCGGTGAAAGGTGCAGTAAATTACCGAGAATTTTTAATAACTCTCCCTTCAACTCAGGGCGGTCAGTTTGAATACAGGACTCACTTCAAAGAGCCAAACGTTTTAGCTTTCGTTCGCGTCTCTGACAGAAAAAACTCGAATGGTGAAAAAACATTATTTATTGAGGAGCTACAATCCGATTGGCATCAACAAGGCCGAGAAAAAGGATATCAGGGTAAAGAATTTCAAGACCTAAAAGAAGCCTCTCGCAGCGCTGAGGCGAGAGCCCAAGATTTAAGATCCGATTGGCTTTCCGCTCAAGAGGTGCTCAATAAACATCTTATTGAAATGTTTCCGAACGAAAACCTCGATGATGTTTCCTTAATTTTGTGGAGGCAAGGAAAGGACGCTCCTAGCTTTGAACAGGAGCGCGGCAGAGAAAAACTCGGAACAACTGACTACGAAAAGTTGGTTAATAATGAGAAAGCCCAGGAATATTTAAAGGCCGTTAAGGATGCAGCGGCTAAATACGACCAAGCCACAATTGAGTCGTCACGGGCTCGCGATGCTTTCAGTGATGTAGTCAATGCGGTGCCAAACGCTCCTTTTAAAGCAACCGACGCCTGGGCCACACTTGCTTTGAAACGTATCTTTAGGCTTGCTGCTGAACAGGGCTACAGTGCGTTGGCTTGGACACCTTCAGGGGTTCACGTTTCGCGCTGGGGGACCGACTCAGTCGGATGGGTTAAAAAAGAGGGAACCCATCGAAAATTTGTCGTTTCTCATGATGTTGAAAAATTCGCTTATGTAGTTCTTCCCGAAGACCAGCCCTATGGCAAAGCAGTTGAAGACGGTACATTTCGTTACGGAGCCACCATTCCAGAAGAAATTGCCAAGACCGCTGCCAAAGAAATGGCGCTCAAGCTTTCTGCCGAAGAAGAAAGCCCTTATTTCTTAGTGGGTGCCGTAGAGCAAAGAGGTGGACAAGCAGAAGGAATAAACATCGAAGAAGAGGCTCGTCGTCGAGGCTTGTTACTCGAAAGAAACGGTGAGAGGGTAAGAACCAAAGAAGAACTGCATTCTGTTATAGCAGGCACCCTAAGCCGTGACCGGGGACCCAGGGCCATTGAAAGCATTACTGAGTCCGTTTGGAAACAGATGCAACAAGGCATTGAGTCTGGCAGTAAGTTTCCAAGAAAAGAGGGGATGGAGTTTTTTTATGACAACCTCCTGCCTCGAAAAGTAATTCCAGCAATCCTAAAAAAGCTTGATCCAAAAGCTAAGATTGAGAAGACCGAAATAAAAACAGGTAGCGGATATTCAACGGGAGAAATGAGCGTCCTTAGCGTTCAAATCACCGAGGAGATGAAGAAAAAAATCGGTGAGGGGTTCACACTCTTTCAGCCAAGCGATTTTGGCCCAAGGGGTGCTATTCATTTTGGAAATAAGTCTTTCAACATTGAGCTTCTGAAGAACGCTAACAAAAGCACCTTCTTTCATGAAACGGGTCACTTTTATCTCGAAGTTCTTAAAGATGCAGCGGCATTAGAAAACGCTCAACCTCAAATCAAACAGGATTGGAACACTGTGCTTGATTGGCTCGGAGGGGAGGCTGGCAAGCCGCTCACGACCGAGCAACATGAGCAATTTGCCCGAGGCTTTGAAGCCTACTTGATGGAAGGTAAGGCACCCAGTGAAGGGCTTAGACAGGCATTCTATCGCTTCAAACGATGGCTAACGGAAATCTACAAGGATTTAAGAGCACTCAACGTGCAGCTTACCGATGAAGTGCGGGATGTGTTTGATCGGCTACTGGCTACCGAGGAGGAGATTGCAGCAGTCCGTAAGTCTCAGAATGTGGAGCCGTTATTTCCTGATCCGGCTTCAGTCGGAATGAGCGCCAAAGACGCACTGAAATACTCCCAAGCCGTTCAACAATCAAAAGACTCGGCCAGAGCCGAACTCGAACACAAGGCCATGGCTCAAGTCGTTCGAGAAGAAGCAAAACAATGGAAGCAGCGTTACAAAGACACGAGGGCTCAAGTATCCGATCAACTTTCTAGTGACCCTCTTTATGTTGCGCTCAGTGTATTACAAAAGGGGAAGCTTCCGAACGGGGCTGAGGTGAGTGCAGAGCTTTCAACGCTTAAGCTATCGCGCAGGGCCATCCTAGATGAATACGGCAAACAGACCCTGGACGCATTGCCCAGACCCTACGTTTATTCTCGTGAGGGCGGCTTTCATCCCAACTTTGTGGCCGAGATGTTTGGCTTTAAATCAGGGGACGAACTCCTAAAGAAACTCGCTCAAGCCGAAAACGTAGACAATCGCATCGAACGACTTACGAAAGAACAGTTAAAAGCAAAATATGGCGACATGATGACCGACGGCACGTTGCGCGCTGAAGCCGAAAAAGCGGTCAATAACGTGAGTCAGTCCCAGGTGTTTAAGAAAGAACTCGATCACTTAGTTTCCGATGAGTTCGCAGCGTTTAAGGGTTTGGTCAAAAAGATTGCTCGCTCAGTGCCAACCGTTGAAGCTATTCGCAACGAAGCCCAAGACGCAATCAATCAAAAAACCATTCGCAGCATCTCACCGATTTTTTACCAGCGCGCTGCTGCCAAAGCTGGAAAAACTGCACTGGACGCGCTGCTTAAGGGTGATATTGCTACAGCGTTTAAGGAAAAAGAAAAGCAGCTCGTTTCTCATGAAATGTATTTGGCAGCAGTAGACGCCCAGGAGCAATCTCAGTCGATTGCTGCCTATCTGTCTCGGTTCAATGACAACGCAGTGAGGGCTCGCATTGGAAAAGCTGGGGGGGAATATCTCAACCAGATTGATGCTCTACTTGAACCAAATGAGTTTCGGAATGTTTCGCTCAAGAAACTAGACAAACGAAAGTCATTGCTTGCCTGGGTGAAAGAACAGCAAGACCAGGGCGAACTGATCGACATTCCGCAAAGCCTCCTTGATGAAGCCAAGCAAAAGAACTTCAAGGAAATGACCTTTCAAGAACTCAAAGACCTTAATGAAATGGTCAGACAAATTGAGCACCTGTCTAAGCTTCAAAACAAGCTTCTGTCTGCTCAATTCAAACGGGATTATGCAGAGACAAAGCGAGAAATTCTCGGAAGCCTTGCGGCTAATAATGATCTGACGGCCCCCCCCTTAGATCGAAATCCTGGGATCATGGCTAAGCTCAAGTCGAATATTCTCAAAGGGGTTGCATCCCATACGAGGATGGAGTTTCTTTTCAAATGGCTTGATGGGTTTAAAGACCTGGGGCCTTTGTGGAGGAATTTATTTAAGCCTTTGGCCGATGCCGAAAACGCAGAAAACTTGATGCAGGCTGAATACATCAAGACCATGCGCGATAACCTGAAGCCCTACACCCAGGACGAGATTGCCGAATGGTCTACGAAGAAAATCTACATTGAGTCCATTAATGAAAATCTGACCAAGGCCCAGATTCTTTCCATCGCTCTGAATATGGGAAACGCTTACAACAAGGGTGCCCTCATGGACGGGGAGCATTGGAGCGAGGCGCAGGTTAACGACATTGTGTCGAACCTTGAATTAAGGGACCAAGAGTTTTTAAATAAAACCTGGGCAATGCTTGAGACCTTCTGGCCTGCTATTGCTGCTCAGGAAAAAGAACTCAGGGGCTTAGTTCCAGAAAAGGTACCTGCCGATCCGTTTAAGATCCGATCGAAAAACGGTGAGGTGCTTGAGCTCACGGGTGGATATTACCCGATTTCTTTTGACGAAAAGCGCTCTGCTAAGGCCTCGGACCGAAACGCGCAAGCCATCGAGCAGCAGCTTTTTGGAGGAAACTGGACTCGGGCAATGACCAAAAAAGGCCACACGATTGAACGCGTTGGCACCGGGGGTCAGCCGCTTAAGCTGGATCTGAATGTTTTAATGAACCACATTTCGAGCGTGGCGCATGATCTGACTCACCGAAAGGCAGTCATTGACGTGGGCAGACTTCTAAATGACCCACAAATCAGATCAGCCATTGAGGTCGCAGCAGGCAAGGAAATGTATCAGGAGTTGCGCCCATGGCTAAAGTACGTGGCCAACGACCGGCTCGTGAATGAAGCCGACCGCTACAGCGCAATATTAGCCAAAGCTCGCGGTGGGGTCACGGTAGCCTTTTTGGGTTACAAATTTGTGTCGGCATTAATCCAAACGACTGGCTACGTTGTGACCGTCAAAGAAATTGGATCCGAGTACTCCCTGAAAGCCATGCGCGATGTGTACGGAAGCTTTTCCCCGGCCAAGGTCAAAGAGCAATGGCAGTTTGCCGCTGATCGCTCTCCGCTCATGAAGTTTCGGCTCACCAACTTTGATAGAGACGTGAAGGAGTTCGCTCGTAAAAATGCGCTGAGCGATGTTATGGACCTCGGCCATTTGACTAAACTCAATCTGCAAATGCAGCCCGTGAAAGACTCCTTTCTCTATATGATCGGAGCCATGGATTTAGCAGTGTCGCTACCAACCTGGATGGGAGCGTATGCCAAGGCCATGGACGGCCACATTCAAAACATTGAAATGGGCAACGAAAAAGACGCAATCGATTACGCTGACAGCATCGTGAGACGCTCCCAAGCAGCAGGGGGAGCCAAAGACCTGGCAGCAGTTCAAAAGGGCTCACAGGCATGGAAGCTTTTCACCATGTTCTATTCGTACATGTCGCTTTTGTTTAATCAGTACGAAGAAGCGACCAAGCAATACCTTTCAGACAAAAATAAGTTAGAACTCCTAAGAACTATCAGCCTGGTCTGGTTTTCCCAGGTAGTCGTTGAGGAGATTTTTCGCGGTAACATGCCTGGGCCGGACGATGACATGGATAAGTGGGCAAAACGCTTCGGAACTAAAATGCTTTTTTATCCGGCTTCAAGCGTTGTGATTGTTCGCGACATTGCAAACCGGCTTGAGAAACAACTGGCCGGTCAAGCAGGCCACGGGAAAAGCTTTCAAATGACACCTGCCGAAGCGGCTATTGAGGCATGGATTGGAATGGCCTCAACTGGAGTTAAGGCGGCTACGGGCGACCGCATTACGCGAAAAGAAGAAAAAGAGTTTATCGAAGGCTTAGGCTACTTAACTGGAACTCCTACGCCTCAGATATTTAAAACAAGCGAATACCTTTATGACTGGCTTATCAGTGGAGATGAACAACCCGGCTCAGTTCCAGAGGGGGTTTGGAAATCTTTAGTGACTGGAAAAAAACCAAACAAATGAACCGAGAAGGGATTTAAACTACACCTATGACTATCTCCTCTACGACGAACCGCGTTGAGTACACTGGCAACGGATCTGTGAGCACTTACTCGTATACCTTCCGAATCATTGATGAGGAGCACTTACTTGTAACGGTAGCAGACACGGCAACGACCCCAGTAGAAACAACGCTGGCGCTGACGACTGACTACACTGTGACCGGGGTCGGGGCTTCTGGTGGGGGCACTATTGTTTTGGTGAACTCCGCTCAATCCTGGCTCACCGCTGGGGGAAAACTCAAATCAGGCTACGCACTCGTCATTAGAAGACAAGTTCCACTCACTCAAGAAACCGACGTGAGAAACCAGGGTCCCTTTTACCCGGCTATTCATGAAGACGCCTTAGACCTTTTGGTCATGACCGATCAGCAGCAACAAGACGAACTCGACCGCTCAATTAAACTGCCTGAGTCGGTCACGTCCTCGGATTTTGACACCACACTGCCGACAGACATTGAAACCGCAAACGCGGCCCTGGTTGTGAACTCCTCGGGCGATGGCTGGGACGTTGGCCCAACGACTAGCCAAATCTCTAGTGCTCAAACCTATGCCACAAACGCGGCCAATTCAGCTACCGCTGCCGCTGCTTCAGAAACCGCTGCCGCTGCTTCAGAAACTGCTGCTGCCGCATCGGAAACTGCTGCCGCTGCTTCTGCCTCAGCCGCATCTACTTCGGCAACGAATGCGGCAAACTCGGCTAGTGCGGCATCCACTTCGGCAACGAACGCAGCTAACTCTGCAAGCGCAGCGTCCACCTCTGCAACGAATGCGGCAAGCTCGGCAAGCTCGGCCTCCACCTCTGCAACGAACGCCTCTAACTCTGCAAGCGCAGCGTCCACTTCGGCAACAAACGCAGCTAACTCCGCTAGTGCTGCCTCAACCTCTGAGACCAATGCAGCTAGTTCAGCTAGCTCCGCATCAACCTCAGCGACAAACGCGTCCAATTCAGCCACCGCTGCCGCTGCATCGGCAACGACTGCCGCCAACACCGTGGCAAGCTTCTTTGGGCGAGACCTGTCTTACAAGACCTTTGCAGATAGCCCATTTAGCCCGATCGATGCTGACCGGGGGGTTTGTTTCTTGATTGATTGCTCGGGTGGAAACGTTGTTGTGAACCTTCCAGCCGTGGCAGGGTTGACTCTGAGCGACCCCTGGCTGATTGCGATTAAAAAGACAGACTCTAGCTCAAATACGATTACCGTTAACCGTGGCTCGACCGACACCTTTGACGACGCGACCACGTCAAAAACAATCCAGTCACAGGGAGAGGGTTTGCTTCTTATCCCTGATACCGACCAGGCTCCTGACCAGTGGGCTTTTATGAGCTTTGGGGGCAGTCCCTCACCGCTTACAACTAAAGGCGATCTCTATACCTTCTCGACCGTAGCGGCTCGCCTTGGTGTAGGCAGTAACGGTCAAGTTCTTATCCCCGACAGTAATCAAACGCTCGGGCTCAGGTATCAAGATAATTATCCCAAAAATTATATTCTCAACTCGGACGCCGAGGTCGATACGACGGGTTGGTCAACTTATGCTGCGGCCGGAAACACACCCGTGGACGGCACGGGCGGCTCACCCAGCGTAACATGGACGAGAACAACTTCTACGCCTTTACGAGGCACAGGAAGTTTCCTTTTCACAAGAGATGCAGCCAATCGTCAGGGACAGGGCGTCAGTTATGATTTTTCAATTGATGTGGCGGATCAAGCGCAGCCGATTGCGGTTCAGGCCAATTATTCGGTTGCGTCGGGAACTTTTTTTGCTTCTGACGGCATCACCGCTCCATTAAACGACGGAACAACGTCACAAAATGCTGGGATGTCCGATCTTGAATTTTTCATGTACGACGTGACGAATGCAAGATTGATCCCCATTCAGCCGCAAGTATTAACTGGCTCGAGTTCAAATTCGTTTATTTTTAAGGGTATATTTCAATCTGCCGCCAATAGTACCAGCTATCGACTTTGTATTCACGTTGCGAGGTCAACTGCCGTAGCGTTCACAATGAAGTTCGATCAGGTCTTTGTTGGTGTAATGCCCGTGTCGTTTGGTATTCCCGCAATTGATACGACCGCTTATACACCCACTTTTACGGGCTTAGGAACGGCTGCGAATGTGACCTTTTCTTGGAGCCGTGTTGCCGACAAACTCTTTATTTTTGGTCGCCTAGATGCTGGAACCGTCAGTGGTACGACGGCTACATTTACACTTCCAACGGGATATACGGTTGCAAGCTCAACTTTAATTAACTCTCCTCAAGGCATCGTTGGACATGCAACGAAGGGTGGCGTTGCTGCTGCTACTTGGGAAATTTTGGCCGCACCCGGTGATACGAAGCTTTCCTTCGGTCTTCAAAACTCAGGAAACGCTGGCTACAATCCAGTTGCCGGAAACACAGCGTTTGCCAACAGTGACACGATTACCGTTTTTGCAATCGTGCCCTGTGCAGGGCTCAGCTCTAACACTGTTATGAGCAATGACTCTGACTCAAGAGTAGTGGCTTTGAGTGTTTATCGAGGAAGCTCTAACCAGACCATAAGTAGTACGTCTTTAACAGATATTGTGTATAATACCGTTGTTCTAGACACTCACGCTGGTTTTAATACCAGTACCGGTGTTTACACAATTCCAGTGAGCGGTCAGTATTGGATCAGTGCAAATGCTAGGCTGTCAGGGGCAACCAGTGAACTGTTTGATTTTTGGATTTACAAAACAAGCGCTGGAGCCGCTAAAGCGAGCATTAATCCAACGATTCTGTTTCCGACAATTGGAAGACTTCTCAACTGTGTTGCCGGAGATACGATAAAGATTCAAATTCAATCCTCAACGGATACGTCCTACGATATTGTAAATAGCTCGACTGATTCGTTTTTTAATATTTACAAAGTTCAAGGACCAGCTGCAGTTGCGGCAACTGAGAAAGTATTTTTAAATTATACGGGGAATGCTGGCACTGCTCTAACCGCTGACACCACAAACATTGATTGGTCCACTAAGGTCGTAGATAGTCACAACGCATGGGGGGTTTCCAATACAACGTTTACTGCGCCAAAATCCGCAATGTACTCAATTACTGGTGGGATGCGAATCACGGCTGGAACGGCATTAGAAATTAATGCCTATGTGGGTGCAGTTCAAAAGCTCATGTTTGGGTCTGGTTATGCTGCTACTCCTGTTCGATATAATTTTGCTGGTGGAATTTATTTAAATGCTGGGGATGCTTTAACTTTTAGAAGCACAGCTAACTGTACACTTTCAAACAATGCAACACAGCATTGGATTACGATCATGAGTCAGGGTTAAGGTAAGGGGTAAAAAAATGAGGCTAGTAATTTTGCTGGGTGTGGCTTTCGTTTGTTTGGCCGGGTGTGCGAGTTCTAAAAAGATGATGAAAAATTGTCACGCAGTCGGAGTCAATACCGCTGGGCAAGTGCTTTCTGAGTGCGAGAACTTATGAACGTAGAGCCTGAGACGCTCCTCAAGCTTGGCGCTCCTATTCTTTCGTCGATTGCTGGTGCAGGGTTCACCTGGGGTGTAATGAGTAATCGGATGCAGTACATCGAGCAAGAGGTGAAACTCATGAAGGATGCCGTAAACGTAGCCAAAAGCGCAGTCGCAGCACTTAAAGACGAGCACGAAAAACACCGAGCAGACACCGAACGGTTCAATAACGAGAGGTTTGTCAGTTATAGACAATTCGAGTCTATTGTTGAGCAATTCAATAAGAACCAGGCAGAAATTAAGCAGGATTTAAATCAGCTTTTGCAATTGGTCACTAATCTCAAACTTAGGGGGGGAATGTCATGAGGGAATTCAAAATCAGGTTTGCCGCGTTTGTCGTAGTGTTCATGTTGATCTTTGCTAGTGGGGTCGCTCTTGCTGATGTGACCGATCCCATTTCGACAATGGAGTTTTTGCAGCTTCTTATCTCCTCGGTCGGGGGAATGAAGGGGGCTTCTGCAATGGTGGTAGCGACCACAATCACACAGCTAGCAATGGCCTTTTTTCGGACCGACATGGCCCTTTTTGCTGGCAAGTGGAAGCTTTTGATTGTTACCTTTTTATCCATTGTGAGTGGTGTTTTGGGCTTACTGATGACGGGCGTCCCGGTGTCTGTAGCTCTACTTCATGCCTCGACGCTGACGGCCATGCAGGTCTTTGCTCACCAGATTGTGAAACAGTTTTTGCTAGACGATAAAGGACAGATTAAGAAATGAAAACCGCGTTATCTCTGTTTGCGTTGTTGATCGGATCATCCCAGGCTTTTGGTGCAATGTCTCATGAGGACATTGTTATTCAACTAGAAGAGCCGGGACACTTTCCGCAGGACGTGCCCATTGCCCTTTACCAGAAGCTTGAAAAGGTTATTCCCCCAGAGACCCAGGCCAAGCTGAAAAAAGAAAAGCGCATTAGAAAAACACAGGTCAAAGCATTTGATGATCTTTTTAAAGATCACCCAAACGGTGTAGATTTCACGGCCTTCAACGAGCCAATCGTAAGGCAGTGGAATGGTACCTGTACAGCGCATGGTGCTGCCGCTGCGGTGGAAAACACTCTAAATCGAGACGGCAAACATGACAAACTTTCAGAGCGTGCGCTTTGGTCAACTTATCGCCAATACTCAAGCGTGGCGGCCATGGACTCGCTTCTTAAGTTTCCCCTGGTCTCTGACGCTGCATGGCCCCACGAGAAGGCTCGTAAACCCGTGGGCTTTCATTTTGAAAAGGATAAGTCCGCTAAGGTTTTCAACGTTCAATACCTTGGATCTGACCCTAAAAAGGCTGCCCAGGCCCTACTCAAAGGATACGCTGTTAACGCAGCTACTAGCGTCCCTAGAGACATGGCGGCTTGCCGCGCTGCAATCCGCCCAGGGGCAGGTAGCGTTGACGGGGGCCACGCCTACGCGCTCATGGCAGTACACCCTTACGGTGAAGGTCGATTTTACTTTACCCTCAAGCAGAGCTGGGGCGCGCAATGTGGTGATCAGGGGCTTCAGTATTTGCCAGCCGCTTATTGTGAATTACCCGAAAGTTTTTGCATGTTTTGGGCTATAGTAAAGGCTGATCGATATTTGAAATAACTACCTCTTAAAAAAATCCTTTTGTTGGTTGTCCTTGTCCTCAAATGTTGATGATATCCACGGTGAGCCTCCTAGTTGATACGAGCTAGGGGGCTTTTCGTTTTGGGGATAAGAGTCTCGCTTAAGGTGGGTGTATTATAGTGGCCCGTCCAAATCTCAAGCTTTCCGGGCCCGTAAAACTTCCAAAGCTTCTTTTTAATCGGCCAGGTAGGGGCAGCAAACCCCTTTGCTTCAACCCAAAACAGTTCACTCGTTCTAAGATCCATGCACTTGAAATCGGCCACGTAAAGGATTTCTGCGTCACTGAGTTTCACGTGGTCCTCTACCTGAAGCATGACAATCTCTCGGGCCTTTTCCCGAAGAAACAAGACCTGGCAAACCGAGGCCTCAAGCTTGCTCCTATGAGAATGCCCCTGGGTGCATCCCACCTTTTGATTGCCGTACTTGGCCGCTACGCGTTTGCTTTGAGTTCGAAATGACATAAGTCTTTGAATGTTTTC
>Ga0075472_10000388_pt1 | contig 18171 bp, 26 predicted proteins | sample DEB19_08_DNA_3_FD_77014 | JGI IMG/M metagenome (GOLD analysis project Ga0075472, IMG submission 77014) | Aqueous microbial communities from the Delaware River and Bay under freshwater to marine salinity gradient to study organic matter... | ecosystem: Environmental > Aquatic > Marine > Coastal ...
GCTTGAAATTCCAGGTTCCGGAGCACCCTTCCCGCGATCTGGAAGGGTAGCGGAAGGGTAGGAAGGGATGCAATCGGCCGACGCCCTGCGAAAATTGCACGACGCGACACGATACCCGAGAGGACTTGCGATGGACACCGAGATTCCCGATCGGCTGATGACGATCAAGGAGGTCGCGGAGAGGCTGGCACTCAGCGTCTCAGCGATCGAGAAGTGGGTTGCCCAGGGATTGTTCCCTGCACCGATCCGTCTCAACGGCAAGGCGAAGCGGTTCCGGCCCGCAGCGGCGCGTCAGTGGTTGCGGAAACAGCCGCCCGTGAGGTGAGGATCACATGACCGCAATCTTCGCTGCGACGTCCGCATTGAACGCGGCCACGGCCACGCCGGAGGAGTTCGACGCGATCATCCAGGGCCTGCTGGGAGTGCAGGAGCGGAATCGGCTGGTAAGCGTCGCGTACCGGCTCGGGCTGTCCAGCTACCTGCAAGGGAACCCGAGTCGATCGAAACTGGCGGCCCGCATCGTGGCCGTCCTGAGGGAGCAAAGAGCCATGACCGAAGATCGCACGAACGGGAAGGTCGACTACATCCGCAAGCTCGAAGCGGAGAACGCGAAGCTCCGCTCGCAGGCGAGCCTGACGGCCTCGCTCGCGGAGGCCCTTCGCGGCCTGATCGAAGCGGCCCCGGCGTTCCGGTCGCATCGCATCGGCTTCGATGGCTCGATCGCCCGGCAGCGACAGGAAGCCCACATCGCGGCCGAGGACGCTGCGAAGAAGCTGCTGGCCGACGTTGAGCGAGCGAAGGACTGAGGAAGCACCACTCCCTCGCGTAGCCGCAAGGCTCTTGATGGTGAGCCGGAAGACCAAATCCGGGCGAAGGGGACACGGCCCACAACGGCCCCCGAGCGATGTTAAGTGGGTGCCGGGTGCCGGAAGAAACGTGGCACGGGCGTCACCTGCTGAGTGGTGAGCAAGCCGGGGCTGACCGGCACCTTACACACGAGAGGCTGGAGTGATCTACCTCAACGAACATGACGCCGGGGCCGCTGAGTGGTGCCGGGAACTGATGCGAGCAGGCGTGATACCAGAGGGGCGAGTCGATGAGCGATCAATCTGCGACGTGCAGCCAAGCGACCTCGAAGGCGTCCACGAAGCTCACTTCTTCGCGGGCATCGCAGGTTGGCCGTACGCTCTTCGACTCGCTGGATGGCCAGCAGGACGAAGTGTCTGGACCGGAAGCTGTCCCTGCCAGCCCTTCTCGTCAGCGGGCAAGCGGAAAGGGGAAGCGGACGAACGCGACCTCTGGCCCGAGTTCTTCCGACTCATCACCGCGTGCCGCACTCCTGTCGTGTTCGGCGAACAAGTCGCGAGTGCCGACGTTGTCGGAGCGGCTGGCGGCAAGCCTCGAAGCGATGGCAAGCGAGTGTGGCTCGATCGAATATCGGCAGACCTGGAAGAAGCGGGTTACACCGTCGGGGCGTGTGTTGTGGGCTCACACAGCGTCGGGGCTCCGCACATCCGACAGCGATTGTATTGGGCCGCAAGGCTGGCCGACTCCAAAGGCGAACGAGCGAGCACAATCACCGGAGGCACATGCGAAAGGATTTCTCAGCCTCATGGAGGCGGCACAACTGACGGGCTGGCCGACCTGCACAGCAACGGACGCGATCAAAGGCGGCTCAGTCTCACCGCGACCGGGAGCGATGGGGCTGAGCGAGACAGTGGGGCTCACGGGCTGGAGCACACCGCGAGCGACGGACGGCAGCAAGGGCGGGCCGGGGCAGACGGGCGGGGCGTTGCCAGCGGATGCGGCCCTGGAGGGGCGGGGATCGCCACAAGCCTCGGACTGGAAGGGAGCGACAAGGCAGGGGCAACGGCGGGGGCAACTCTCCGAGATGCAATGCCCTGGACCGATTGCCGAGCCATCCTCTGCCGCGACGGGAAGTACCGCAGGATACCGACTGAACCCGCTTTTCAGCCTCTGGCTCATGGGGTTTCCCCCGGACGTGTGGGGCTCCTCCGGGGTGCGGGCAATGCAATCGTGCCGCAAGTCGCCGCGGCGTTCATCCGGGCGTTCCTCGAAAGCGAAGGTGAAGCATGACCGCCCTTGAAGCCCCCGCCTTCTCGACGTGCCCTGTTCTCGATCAGTTCACCTTCGACATGCCGCCGTCGCTGACGTGGGTGCGTCGCGAGGGCTTCTGGTGGCCGCCGACGGCCGAGCAGTACGACGCGGACCACCGACTCGGCACGCTGCGGATTCTGCTGTACGTTCCCAGGAAGGGTGGCCGCGGCTTCGAGATCGACGACTACGCCGTGGAGCGGGTGGACCAGCAGGGCTCGAACCGCCTGGGCTTCTACCTGGCGAACCTGACCGATGACACGCAAGAGGACGTCTACGAGTGCCACGTTCCGGCGGGGAGCGGATTCTCGTCCTGCACCTGCACGGCCGGACGGGTGAAGCGGTTCACCTGCAAGCATGTCGACGCCCTGCAAATCCTTGTGAAAGAGGGGGTACTGTGAGCATTCCACGCTTCCGCCACGCGGTCGATTCCATCGTGGCCCTGAATCAGCCGGTCCCGCGAGTTCGCGTCAGCGGCTCGTCCAGGACGCGGATTGTGCTCGATGCCGGGCGGCAATTCAAAGTTATCGGGCACAGCGACTACGCCGGATCGCCGGAGTATTCGCTGCTCGATCCCACGACCGGGGATCGCTGGTCCGGAGTGCCGGAGCACTGCCTGGAGGCAGTCCAGGACACGCGGCCCGCTGGCCTGTTCACATGACGAGACAGCGAGCCGGGGGTGAGGTCGAAGTGCTTGGCCTTCCGGTTGTGTAGCCGATACCCGGCTCGCGATTTTGGTCACGGTTGGGATGGCGGCCCCGGCTCGACTCCGGGCGTGACCTCTGTGTTGTTTCTTTGTGTCGCTGGGGAGATTCACCATGTTCGAAGTTCGCAAGGCGAAGCGGTCACGTCGCCCGTTGAAGATCAGCCTCGAAGGGCTTTCCGGGAGCGGGAAAACCTTCACGGCCCTGCGTCTCGCGTTCGCCATGCGGCGGGCGGGGATCGGCAAGCGGATCGTGGTGGCTGACTCGGAGAACGAGTCCGCTGGCCTGTACGACGGCATCGAGATCGACGGCGAGAAGTGGGAGTACGATGTCTGCCCGCTGCCGCACGACAAGCAAAATCCGGCCGGGTACACGGAGGCCTACGGCTATCTCACCGGGCAAGGGTACGACCTCATCATCATGGACAGCCTCTCCCACGCCTGGCACGGGGCGATGGAGCAGGTCGACGCCCACGCGAAGCGGAACCGGGGCGACAAGTTCGGAGCCTGGGCGGAAGTCACCCCGGCCCAGCGAACCATGCTGGCCACGCTCACGGACGGACGGGCTCACCTGATCGCCACGATGCGGGTGAAGAGCGAGTACGAGCGGTACGAGAAGCAGAACGGGAAAGAGGGCATCCGCAAGATCGGCACCAAGACCGACCAGCGGGAGGGGGCGGAGTACGAATTCGACGTGGTGCTGCGGATCGACGCGGGCCACGAGGCTCTTGTGGAGAAAGTCCGCGGCTGCACGTCGATGGACGGCAAGTCCGCCGTGAAGCCCGGCCCCGAGTTCTGGAAGCCGCTCTTCGACTGGTGGCTGAGTGCCGAGCCGGTCAAGTCTGAGGAGTCCATTTCCGGGAAGATCGCGACTGCGGCCACGCTCGCAGATCTGGCGAACATCTGGAATGCACTCACCACGCAGCAGAAAGCCCAGCATCTCGCCGCGAAGGACGCCCGCAAGTCCTTCCTGCTGGCCAATTCACCACCGGCGGCACCCGCGACGGAAACCGAAGCGAACCAGTCTGCCGTGCCGCCGGTGGGCGACTCAGAGCGGCCCGGCCTTCTCGCGAGGCTCCAGGAGGCCGCAACCTGCTTCGCGATGACGGGCGACGAACTCCTCGCGAAGTTCCGCGGTCCCGCGGGCATCAAGACGCCCACAGCCAAGGTCGGCGACCTGCGGACGGACCAGCTACAGGAGTTGGTGCTGGCGGCGGAGACGGAACTCGAACTGCTCGCGAACGCGGGCGAAGGAGCGTAGCGAATGGACGCGGACCTGGAGACGTTGAGGATGGCCGACGAGGGGTGCCCGAACGATCCCGAGCCAGCCGAGCCAAGCCCTGACCCGACCTGCGAGACGTGCGGCGGCACCGGCGACGTGTGCCGCCTCATGGGCTGGCGGTGGGCGACGGTGCGGTGCGACTGCGTGCGGTATCACCACGACCTGGGAGGCGAAGCATGACCCTGCCCCTGATTGACCCGATCGACTGCGAGTCGGCCCTGATGGCCCTGTGCCTGATCCTCGCGGCGGCCATCGTCGGCGTACCGCTGCTGGCCCTGTGGGAAATGCGGAGGGAAGAGAAGTAATGGAGCCTCTCGCCATCGGCGACGTGATCGAAACGACGGAGCCGAATCAAACCGACTCGCTCAACCGTGCAGTTCATAAAGTTCGCGTCCAACTTTTGACTCAGGATAGCGTCGATTATGCCCGTTGCCTTGTGGCTTGGGGCGTATGGAGAAAGGTCGAAAACCAGAAAGGTGACTGAATGGGATTCCTCAACGGCCGCGTGACGGCCCTGCGTTTCAAGGTGAGTGGCCACGCTCCCAAGCTGTTCGACTCGGAGCACATCGACCGGCTGGGCGATCGTGCGGCGGGGCGGCAGAAGATCGCTTCCGCCGACGGCATCGAGACGGGCTGGAGTGCCGGCGACAGCATCCTCGATACCAACTTCACGCTCGAAAAGAACATCGTCAACGACGCCCTGCTCTTCGAGCTTCGCATCGACACCGACAAGATCCCCGCGGACCTTCTGCGAGCCTACTACGACGTCGAGTTGAAGGCCCTCACGAAGGACAACCCGAGCGGCTTCGCGAGTGCCCGACAGAAGCGGGAGGCGAAGCAGATCGCCCACGAGCGGCTCGAAGAGGAAGGCCGCGACGGGCGATTCAAGAAGCGGAAGTGCATCCCGGTCATGTGGGACCGACTGACGAACGAGGTGCTCTTCGGGGCGTCGTCACTGTCGCAGGTCGATCGGCTCTGCGGCCTCTTCGAGCAGACCTTCGGCATGAGCCTGGAGTGCATGACCGCAGGGAATCGAGCCTACAGCCTGGCGGAACCCGTTCAACGGACGCGGGCGGTGGAAGACGCCGCTTGCTCGATCTTTGTGCCGGGAACGACGCCAACAGAGACGTACTGGATCTGCGACGACGCGAGCCGGGATTTCCTGGGCAACGAATTCCTCCTCTGGCTCTGGTTCCAGACGGACATGCTGACGGACACGTTCAAGCTGGCCGATGATTCCGAGGTCGCTTTGATGTTTGCTCGCATCCTTGCTCTCGACTGCCCACGAGCCCAGACTGGCAACGAGGCCTTCGCGAGCGAAGGCCCATCACGGTTGCCGGAGGCTCGCCGCGGGGCTCAGGCGGGGAAGCTGCCCCGCAAGGCCGGGTTCACGGCTGTTCGGCACGATCAGCAGTACGAGTTCAAGCTCCACGCCGAGACGATGGCGATCGCGAGTGCGAAGCTGCCACCGCTGCCCGAGGGCATCACGGGGTCACGGGCCAAGCTCGAAGAGCGAATCACTCAGGTGCGATCTCTCCATGAGACGCTGGACTTGCTCTACAGTCACTTCCTCGATCGTCGGCTGACGGCGAGCTGGGTCGACGAACTATTTGAGATGCAGCGTTGGCTCAAGCGTGAGGAGCGGAGGGCTTCTGCGTGACGCTCGCCTCCTACCGTGCCCTGATCCGGGCCTACGTCGATGGCAATCACGACCAGTTCCGCTCGGTCGCCCTGCAGATCGCGGCGAGCCTCCGGGGAACTGGTTTATTCCCGGAGATCAAAGCCATGATCGACCGACTGCCACCCATGACGCACGCCCTGACCGCCCTGCCGAAGTCGGTCAAGAGCGGCGACGAACTCCTGGACCAGCGGGAGCCGACGCACGCTCTCGGCGACCTCGTGCTCGGTCGGGAAGTCGTCGCCGCCCTCCGGGGGCTGGTGGAGGAGCACGCCCTCGCCGATCGGCTTCACGAGATGGGGCTCCTGCCCTCGCTCAAGGTGATCTTCGACGGCCCGCCCGGCACCGGCAAGACATCGGCGGCGGGGGCGGTCGCCCGGACCCTGGGCTGGCCGTTCGTCGTGGCCCGGCACGATTCGCTCATCTCGTCCTACATGGGGGAGACGGGATCGAACCTCCGCAAGGTGTTTGACTTCGCCTCCTCCACCCGCTGCGTGCTTCTCTTCGATGAGTTCGATTCCTTCGGCCTCAAGCGTCGCGGCGGCTCACAGTCGGCCGAGGGCGAGATGGGCCGGGCGCTGAACCTGATCCTGCAGCAGATGGACCGGCACCGCGGCCCGTCGATCCTGATCGCGGCCACGAACCTGCCGGACGCCCTGGACCAGGCCCTGAACCGCCGCTTCGACCTGGCGGTGAAGTTCGAGTTGCCGACGGAGGACCAGCGGCGGGAACTCATCCACCGCGTCCTTGGCGAACCGGACGGCCCCTTCTCGGGCTCGCACGCGGAGATTGTCCGCGACGCCATGAGCGAGCGAAAACGCCGCATTTTACAGTCCCTGCGGCACCCTTCCTGAAACCCTGGAAGGGTAGCGGAAGGGTAGGAAGGGATGCAATCTGCACCCTCCGCGAGAGAATCACAGCACACCCGCGAGGCGTAATTTTGAAGACCTTCATCGCAAAGCGATGGCCTGACCGCCTGCATCGATGCAGGCTCGCGAATCGACTTATCCGAACGATTGGCGATTGCGGGAGGCGGTTCTTCTGGCACGGTCGAACGCAAAGCGGAGTTAAGCCGAGACGATGCGGGTTCTTCCTCGATCGTTTTGGCATGGTCCGCTGGCGAGACGGGTACAGCGGGGCGAAGCTGACTTGCCATGTGAGATGGATGGGACGCGGATTCACGAACGGGGGCACCCTGAACGCCTTCGTTCGTGCGATCGCCAAGTGGATTCACAGCGGCAAAGGCGGGCTTGGCGTTTACGCCTTCTGGCAGCCGTCATGGTACTCCGGAGGCAAGGGGAATTGCTGGGGCTACGACGAGGCGTCAATGGAGAAGGTCCGCGACAAGGCCATAGAGATTGGTGTCCTTCAAATGGGGCCGAAGGAAGTCATGGCCGTGCAAGCCATGCTCTACGGATGGACCGACGCGGATCTTGTGGCAGTCGAAGAACACGGTGATCCAGTTGGCTAAGGGGAACTCAGTGACCACGAATTACGAAGAGTTCATCGCGTCCAAGCTACGCCACTCGCCGCCCGCCGGGTTCGACTGGCCGACCCGCAAGCTGCCGAAGCTGCAAAAGCTCTGGCAGAAGAAGGTCACGCAGTGGACCCTCCGCCGCGGCCGGTCGGCGATCTTCCTCGATACCGGGCTCGGCAAGACGGGCATCGAACTCGGCTTCGGATCGGCCGTCGCAGAGCAGACCGGCAAGCCCGTCCTGCTCCTGACGCCGCTGGCCGTGGGGCCGCAGGTGATCCGCGAGGCCGAGAAGTTCGCCGTCAAGGGCGTGGCGATCGTCGCCTCGCAGGAAGAACTGGACCGGCACGCGGCCGACGGTGGGCGGATCGGTGTGGCGAACTACGAGAAGCTCGCCCGCTTCAACCCGCACGCTCTCGGCGGCATCGTCGAGGACGAGTCGAGCATCGTCAAGAACTACACGGGCAAGATCCGCAACCAGCTACTCGAATTCGTGCAGCCGATCCCGTACCGGCTCATGGGCACCGCGACGCCGGCCCCGAACGATTACGAGGAACTCGGCAACCATGCCGAACTCCTGGGCATCTGCACGCGGGTGGAGATGCTCGCGACCTACTTCATTCACGACTCCGGCGATACCGAGACGTGGCGGCTCAAGGGGCACGCGGAGGTGGCCTTCTGGGAGTGGGTGGCGTCGTGGGCGATGGTGGCCCGCCGTCCGTCGGACCTGGGCTTCGAGGATGAAGGCTACGACCTGCCGCCGCTGGAGATCGTGGAGCACGTCATCGAGACGGAGCGGCGGGGCAGCGGGCTCTTCACCACCGAGGCGGAGGGGTTGCAGGAGGTGAGGGCCGCTCGCCGCGAGACTCTCGACGCTCGCGTGGCGAGGGCCGCAGCGATCGCCAACGGCATCACCGGCCCCTGCGTGATCTGGTGCGAACTCAACGACGAGGCCGACGCCGCGGAGGCACTCATCGAGGGAGCGGTGCAGGTCGCCGGCAGCGACAGCGACGACGCCAAGGCCGAGCGGCTGACCGGATTCTCCGAGGGCCGCATCAAGAAGCTAGTGACCAAGGCGAAGATCGCCGCATTCGGCATGAATTGGCAACACTGTTGCGAGACGGTGGTGGTAGGTCCGTCTTACAGCTACGAGCAGTTTTACCAGCTTGCCCGCCGGTTCTGGCGGTACGGCCAGGTGAACAAGGTTCGCGTCCACGTCGTGATGTCCGACCGCGAAACGGGCGTCTGGGACGACGTGAAGAAGAAGCAGGGCAACCACGAAGCCATGTTCGAGGCGATGCTCAGGCACACTCGCCGGTTCAACCAGTCCGCCATTCAGGAGGGATACAGGCCAATGAGCGAGGAAACGACCGTCCGCCCGGCCGCATCGGGCGAAGACTGGAATCTCATCCACGGCGATTGCGTCGAGGAGGTCCGCAAGTTCCCGAGCGACAGCGTGGACTACTCGATTTACTCCCCGCCGTTCGCGTCGCTGTTCACCTGCTCCGCCTCGCCGCGGGACATGAGCAACTGCCGTGGCCTGGAGCAGTTCACCGAGCACTACCGCTTTCTTGTGGCGGAACTCTTCCGCGTGCTCAAGCCGGGGCGGCTGGTGTCCTTCCACTGCATGAACCTGCCGACGTCGAAGGAACGGGACGGGTACATCGGCATCCGCGACTTTCGCGGCGATCTGATCTGGCTTATGCAGCAGGCCGGATTCATTTACCACTCGGAGGTCTGCATCTGGAAAGATCCCGTCGTCGCCATGCGGCGGACGAAGGCCCCGTGGCTCCTGCACAAGCAGGTCTGCAAGGACTCCTGCATGAGCCGGCAGGGCATTCCGGACTATCTCGTGACCATGCGGAAGCCCGGCAAGAACGCGGAGCCGGTGGCGGGGGAGTTCGATCACTTCGCGGGCGTCGACGGGCCGGAGCCGATCCGGATCACGAAGCAGGCCGACGGCTTCGGCAAGCGGCTCGAAACAACGCGGTACTCGATCGAGGTCTGGCAGCGGTACGCCTCGCCGGTGTGGATGGACATCGACCAGAGCCGGACACTCAACCACCAGCTTGCCCGCGAGCAGAGCGATGAGCGTCACATATGTCCATTGCAGTTGGATGTGATCGAGCGGGCCGTGGAAATGTGGTCGAACCCCGGAGATCTCGTGCTCTCGCCGTTCGCGGGCATCGGCAGCGAGGGCTACCAGTCCCTTCTGATGGGCCGGAAGTTTCTCGGCGTGGAGTTGAAGGGCAGCTACTTCGACGAGGCGGTGAAGAACCTCCGCCGGGCCGTGCGGGAGCGGGCCCGAAAGGAGTCGAGCCTGTTTGATTCGACCCCGGAGGAAGAGCCGATGCTCGTGGAAGGTGGTGCGGCATGAGGGAATACCGCAAGCACTGGACCGTTGGCCGCGTGCGAAAGACGCTCACGGCTCGCTTTTGGTGCGTCGGAAATCCGCTGCGAAACTTGCTGCGGTGGCTCCGCGGCGAGCACTGGTCGCGCCCGTTCTTGCTTGGGCTTGGACGCAATGGTACGGGCGATTGCTACTGCGACCAGGGCACGACAACGGACTATCGATTTGAGTTCTTCGGACTTGGTGCGTGGGCCTGGATCACACGCGACCACACGCCGAAACCGTGCTGCTGCGACAAGGTGTTATGGCTGTGCTTCCCTGACAGCCACGCAGACGAGATCGAGGAATACGGGCTCGATCGGCTGCAGGCTGAATTCCCTGGTGTGAAGCCGGTGGATGGCTAATCGCGGCTGCCGACTGGACATCCACACGAACGAGTTTGCCGCATGAAACTTCCCTTTATCAAGTGGTTCCCAAATGACTGGCTGGCCGAACCGAGCGTCAGGTCGCTTTCGTTGTCGGCCCGCGGCCTCTGGATCGACATGCTCTCACTGATGCACCTATCCCCACGCAGGGGCTACTTGCTTGCGGCGACAGGAACGCCTTACTCCCCCGAACAGCTTGCTCGATTGACCGGCTGTTCCGCGGACGAGGCGACCCGGCTGCTTGCGGAGCTTACTACCTCCGGGGCGTGTAGCTGCACGGATGACGGCACGTACTACAGCCGCCGCATGGTCCGAGAAGAAAACAAGCGAGACTTGTGCTCGTTAGCCGGTCAGAAGGGTGGGGGCAACCCAAACCTCAAGCAGAAGGGAGAGGCGACCTTTAAAGGTTATCCCAAAGGTGATGGCAAAGGTGAGTCCAAAGGTGGTTCCAAACCACTAGAAGCTAGATTCCAGACTCCAGAAGATAACTCTGCTTCGCAGAGTTCCGCGGGCAAGCCGCGGCCGCCTTCTTCCGAGTCATCTCCGGACCCGTCGCCCAAAAAAACCAGGCCGCCGGACACGCCGCATCACCGGGCGATCGCCTGCTTCTCGGTCCTGTGGCTGTCGAAGTACGGGATGAAATACCCGTTCAACGCCGGCAAGGACGGCGAGCACGTGCGATGGATGCTGGCCCAGGTCGGCGGCGACGACGCGGCCCTGAGGCCGATCTTCGAGCGGTATCTGGCCGACTCGGACCCGTTCTACGCCCAGTCCGGCCACGACCTCGGCACGCTGCGGTCGAAGTTCACCCGATGGCTCACAGGAGGAATTCCGCATGGCAACGGCACCGCCCGATCCGCTGGTGGCGTGGGACGCCTTGGTCGAGCAGAGCCGCCGCCGGGCGAGTATGACGCATTCCGACCTGGGGCAGATGGTCCGGCTGTCGGTGCGGCCTGACGTCTCGGCTCGAGCCCGCCGGGACGTGCGGCGGGAACTCGGCCGGGTGCCGGACATGGTGCGGCAGACGGCCCGCGGGCTGATCGCCGGCGAGCGTCCCTGGCCGCTGTACCTCTACGGCGACTCGGGCGTGGGGAAGACCTCACTCTCGCTCCTGATGCTCGACGTGTGCGGGCCGGAGGGCCCTTCCTCCGGCAAGCGGCCGGAGAAGGTCACGGAGTGGCTCTGCGGCTACTGCGACGCCCGCTGGATACCGGGGCTCAAGATCGACGCCGACAAGCGGCGTCTGGCCTGGAGCCGCGAGGGGGCGGGCGGCGAAACGACCTGGGAAGACCTGCTCTCGGCCGCGAGGCGGGCGAGCCTGTTCGTCGTGGACGAGATCGGCGTCGGGGCCGACGTCGCCGACTTCCGGCTGGACTCGATCCTCGAAGTGATCGCGGAGCGATGCACGAACCCCGTCCGGCCGTTCGTCGTGACGGGCAACGTGGCCCCGCAGGATCTGGCTCGAATTTACGATCAGCGTGTGGCCCGTCGGGTGACGTGGGGCACGGTGATCCAGTGGAACCGTGGCGGCGTGACCGTGAAGGCCCGGATGCCGTCGGGTGAGTTTGTGCTTGCGAATCCTCTTTAAATCCAGGAGTTGAGCGATGAAGCTGAAGATCGACCAGAAGAAGCTGCTTGAAGCGGTCAACGCCGTGAAGATCGCGGTGCCGGGCTCGAAGGTGAAGCCGATCCTCGCCTGCGTGAAGCTCACGGCGACGGTCGGCGACCATCCCGAGAACGGCGAGCTTGCGATCGTGGCCACGGATACCGAGGTCCACATCGAACGCACGCTCAAGGCGGAGGTCACGCGCCCGGGCGTGGCCTGCGTGAACTGCGAGCGGCTGCTGTCCACCGTCTCCCTCGCCGACGAGGGCGAGATGGAGATCGTGCTCGGCGATGCGGGGCTCGACTTCCGCCAGCTTTTCAACGAGCAGACGCTGCCGGTGCAGATCGCCGAGGAGTTTCCGGACTGGCGGGAAGACTCGGGGGAGTTCGTCGCAGTCGAGGGGGCCGACCTCGCCAGGGCTTTCAAGTGTACGGCCTTCGCGAGCATCGGGGCGGAGGACAAGAAATTTGCGGTAAAAGAATCCACGCTCGTTCAATTTGACAAGACTGGCATTGATATTGCAGCGACAGATACCAAGCGACTGTCACTCTACAAGATCCCTGGAAGCTACCCGAAGATGGGCGGCATCATCCCCATGAAGTCGGTGCGTCTGGCGTCGGCGAACCTCACGCCGGGCCGGGTGGAGATGTGCATCACGGCGAACGCGGCGGTGATCCGCGGCAACGGCTGGACGATGACCTCGCGGCTCGTGTCGGGCCGGTTCCCGCCGTACGAGAAGGTCATTCCCAAGGACGCCAAGTTCCGGCTGTCGCTGATGTCGGGGCTCTTGCTGGCCAAGGTTCGCCAGGCGTCGGCGGCCACGGATGCCGAGACGATGGCGATGGATGTGGAGATCGGCGGCGGCAAGATGAAGTTCCGCTCCGAGTCCTCCGGCCGCGGCAAGGCCCACTCGGAGATGCCGCTGGCCGACAGCGAGGCGGAGTTCACCGCCCGGCTCGATCCGTCGTACGTGATCGACTTCCTCCGCGTCGCGGACAGCGACTCGGTGATGATGGAACTGGGCACCGAAACCCAGCCGGTGATCTTCCGCTCGGGCGAGCGGCACCGCTACATGATCCAGCCAATGGAGCGATAGCCATGTCCGATCGTGACTTGCTGCGGGCGGCGTTGAAGGTGCTCAAGTTGTGGGCCGAAATGCGGCCCATTGAGAAGATCAGCAGCGCCATCGAACTCATCAACGAAGGCGATGCGGGTCTGGATTACATCGAAGGCGAGCTTGAGATCAAAACTCACTGGCTCGCCCGCGACTCGATCGAGCACGACACGGATGACCTCGTGCGGAAGATCGACAGCCACCTGAAGGAGCCCGGCGATGGGGATCCCCGAAAACCATCCGGCAATCGCCATCGCAAGGGCCAGGGGGCTGATGCCGTCGGAGCCGGTGAAGCCGCGGGCGGGCTCTTCGCGAAAGCCTGAGTTGGTCGAAGCCTCGTTCACCCTGCCAGGAACGTGGGTGATCCCGCTGTACCTGGAGCCGCTTACGAACGCCAACAAGATCGACCGATCGGCGTTCGGGCGGGCCGGGAAGCATCGCCGGGCCACGGCGAAGGCACTGGCCCCGACGCTGCGGTATCTGGCCGAGTTCGTGGGGAAACCGGTGCAGTGCCGGATCACGCGGCTCGGTCGCACGATGGATGACGACAATCTATCCGCGTCCGCGAAGTACGTTCGCGACACGATCGCGTTATTCCTGGGGTGCGATGACGGCCCGCGTGGCCCGGTGGCGTGGTCCTACAGCCAGGAGCTGGGGCCCGTTGGCGTTCGGGTGGAACTCAAGGTGCTGCAGTGAGGTGCTCCAGTGAAAAGCGGAATCACGACGGCGGAGTTCCGGGAGGTCAAGCGGCTGCGGCTGCAGGGCTTTCTCCTCAAGGTGATCGCCCGTCGGCTCGGGCTCTCGCTCGCTCAGGTGTCGCGGGCGGTGCGAAAGATGGGGCTGGCCACCAAGCCGCGTCGACTGTGGACGGAGGAGGAGATCCGCCGGCTGATCCGGATGCGGGAGGAAAACGTGCGGCTCTTCAAGATGGCGGAGCAACTCGGGCGGCGGGATGGCACCGTGTACCGCAAGCTGAGCGAACTCAATATCCCGCTGCCACGGAGGACGAAGGCGTGAGTCGCACGATGATTCGGAGGCAGATCGCCGAGTTACAAGCCAAGCTTCGCGGCGGCGTCGGCGGCGTTGGCCGCCCTCCATACGGGCGAGATCGAGCCGCGTTGTTTATTCTGGCCTTTGGCCCTGCAACGACAAAGAGCGTGGGCGAAAACTGCGGAATCGCAAGTGCCTACAAGACGCTGGCATGGCACTCCGAGTGGTTCAAACGCACGGCGTCGGGTCGATGGTCACTCACCGATTACGGACGCAAGCAGGCGGAAATCCTGCGGGCTCAACGCGAGGAAGAATCCGCCCATCGCTGCGATCTCAAGGAGTAGACGCCCATGTCCGCTCGCCTGTTGAACGATCCCGGCAAGTACATCCGCCGCGTGAAGGGCGGACGCTTCCAGGCTCGCCCGTGGTGTGACGGCGAGCGGTATGACCTGGGGCTCTTCGCCACGATGGGCGAGGCCCGCAAGGCGATCGAGGACTTCTGGTGGGGCCGGATCAAGGAGAAGCCGCGGTTCGTCCGCAAGATCCGCACGAGCCAGGGCGACCGCTTCATTGCCGAGATCGTCTGGACCAAGGCGATCGAGGTCCGGAAGTTCCGGGCCCGTATCGACCGGGGCGGCACGTTCCACGAGATGCGATCCCTGCTGGAGCAGCAGGTGTGCCGCGAGGCGGGCCGCATCCAGAAGTGCCGCGTGCTGTTCGCGGGCGGGAAGTTCCACGGCTGGGTGATCTACACCGTCGTCGTGGACGAGATCCGCGAGCGGCTCGGCGACGACTTCCGGAGCCAGGAAGAGGCGGCGGAGGCCGTGCGGGAACGGCTGCGGCAGACGTGTGGACTGTTCGCGGAAGCCATGCTCAAGAGGGGGTAAGCGTGCCCATCGACCTGTACGAACTCATCCGCTGTGGAGCGTATGCCAGCACGATCGACCACCCCGAGCGGCCGAAGCGTCCGCCCTTGCTGGCAAAGGTCGCGGGCGACCTGACGGCGGCGGAGATCGCTCAGCTTCCGAGACTTCAGGAGGAGTACGAGCGGGCCGGCGTCGCTTATGCGAACGCGATGCGGCAGTGGTGCGAGGCGAAGAAGGAGTCGATTCAGCGATTCCGGAGTGACCTCCGGGAGGCCCACAAACTCCCCGCTGGTGATCCGTTCGTCGAGAAGATGCTGGGGCTGGCCTGGGATCGCGGCCACGCCCACGGCTTCTGCGAGGTGGTGCTGGCCTTTCAGGATCTGTTGCCGCTGTGGGAGATCTACAAGGCGTCCTTGATGGAGAGGAGGGGATGATGCCGGCTTGCGACGTGTGCGGGAAGGAGTTTGCGAGAGAGCCGAAAGCACGTTCGCCTCGGTGCTCTGATGAGTGCCGCTTGGAGAAACTTTTAGAGAAGAAACGCAAGCACTACGAAGCGAACCGAGAGAGGTGCTTGGAGAGAAAACGTAAGCACTATGAAGCGAACCGAGAGAAGTGTCGGGAGAAAGGCCGGGAGAATTATCGCAAGCACTATGAAGCAAATCGGGAGAAGTGTCGGGAGAGGAAACGCAAATACTACGAAGCAAATAGCGAGAAGTGCCAAGAGATGAAGCGTAAGCACTATGAAGCGAATCGGGAGAAGATACTGGAGAGTTCTCGCAAGCACTACGAAGCGAACCGAGAGAAGATACTCGAGGGTTGTCGCAAGTACCGCAAAGCAAATTGGGGGAAATGCTTGGAGAGAAAACGCAAGCACTACGAAGCGAACCGAGAGAAGTACCAGGTGATTAAGCGCAATCACCGATCTCGCACCGCTCTCGCCAACCTGATGAAAGACACCACAACCCTAACGGAGATGCTCGATGAGTCAGCTTGCAATCAAACAGCCTGAGTTCGACCTGGACCGGCTCAAGACGATGGACACGGATGGGCTCAAGCAGGAGCTTGCGAACTCGCTCGCGATCACTGCACGGCACCTGCTCTACCTCGCGGCCGTGTGGGCCGAACTGGAGAGCCGCGGCGTGGACCTCGCGGGCGTCCGCAACGGGCTCAAGAAATACCTGCCATTCATCGCAGCCGGTTCGCTGCTGCCGGAAGTGGTGATCCAGTTCGCAGGGCAGATCACAACCCTGAACGCCGTTCGTGCTCTCCCGGTTCGCGAGCAAAAGTCCATCGTTGACGGTGAGCCGGTGCTGTATGTGGTTCGACAGGGCGACCGCTACACGCATCGAATGCTGCCCGCTCACGCCCTCACGGCCCAGATGGCCCAGCAGGTTTTCAACGACGGCACGATTCGCACGGAAGCGGAGCAGATTGCCTACCTGGACGGGCGATCCAATCCGGCGATCGCTCCCCACAAGGCCCCGCGAAAGTACGGCAACTTCCGGGCGGATCGCGAACGCGGCGTGATCCTGATGGGCCGCAAGATGCTGATCCCTGCGGATCTGTTGAAGGCCCTTTCAGAACTTACAAGCGACAGCGACGAAGCCCCCGGTGCGGATGACCCCGAGGCCCGCACACGGCTCAAGCCGGAGGAACTGGACACGCTCAAGCGTCGGGCCGCCGACGGCAAGACAACCGTGGCCAAGCTGATTCGCAACGCCCTCCGAGCCTCAGGGGCGATCTAGCACCAGATGACATCGGGCAACTGCCGCACGGAGAATGCACACCATGAACATCAGAGATCGCGTGATTGACCAGCGGAAAGTGCCCGCGTCATCTCTCCGCCCATCCCCGTTCAACTGGCGAACCCATCCCTCCGAACAGAGGGACGCACTTCGCGGCGTTCTCGCCGAAATCGGCTTTGCTGGAGCCGAACTGGTCCGCCAACTTGAAGACGGCAGCCTCGAACTCATCGACGGCCACCTCCGTGCCGAGGAGATGGGCGGCCACCTCATACCCGTGACCGTCACCGACCTGACGGCCGACGAAGCGAAGAAGCTCCTGGCCGTGTTCGATCCGATCGGCGACCTCGCCGGCTGCGACACGGAGAAGCTGCAAGACCTGCTGGACCAGATCGACATCGAGAGCCCGGCCTTAATGCAGATGGCCGAGGAACTGGCCCGGAAGCACGGGCTCGGCGGCGACGACGAGCCGGAGGAGCCCGGCGGCGAGGAGACGATCCCCGAGAAGTATCAGATCCTGGTCCTCTGCCGCGACGAGCATCAGCAGGCGTCGCTGCTGGAGCGGTTCGCGGCCGAAGGGCTGGAAGTCCGGAGTCTGATGTCATGAATCTCACCATCAACCGCACCGCCGCCGTCAAGCGGACGGCCCGCGTGCTCCAGTTGGAAGGCCTTTTCGACATTGCTCCGTCGCAGCGATCGGAGCGAACCTGGCAGGTCGCTCTGCCGCTCGACTCCGAGCCGTGGCAGATCGGTCTGATCGTCGGACCCTCCGGCAGCGGCAAGACGACGCTGGCCCGCGAGGCCTTCAAGGACGCTCCCTTCGTCTCCGCCAACGTCGGCTACGACTGGCCGGCGGATGGAGCCGTGGTCGACGGCTTCCCTGCGGAACTGTCGATCAAGGACCCTCCGGAATCGCCGGATGGTTGCTCGCTTCATTTCTGCTGTTCCCATCGGGCAACCCAACCTCCGATCATGTCACTCCGGAGGCAATCTTGGCAGGACGAAAGGGGCGTAGTGGGCGACCGCCCGAACTGACGCCCGAAGTGCAGGCCAAGATCGTCAAGGCGGTCGCGGCTGGCTCTCCACGGAGGCACGCTGCCCTCGCTGCGGGAGTCGGCGAGACGACCATTTACACCTGGCTCAAGCTCGGCAAGCGGCAAAAGAAGGGCAAATATCGGGAGTTTCGGAAGGCGATCGAGTTCGCAGAGGCTGACTGCATAAGCCGTTATGTCGCCGTCATCAAGGACGCCGCCGGGCCTCGCAAGGTGCGAACCACGAAGGTCATCCGGACGCCAGACGGCGATCGCACCGAGGTCACCGAGAAGGACGAAATCGACTGGGGAGCGGCGGCCTGGTACTTGGAGCGGCGAACCGACGAGTTCTCCAGTCATCGCCGTGAGGTCAAGGAACTGCAGAAGCAGGTGGCGGAACTGATCGAGATCGTGAGGACTCTTGAGCGTGCAAACGCTGCACTCCCTCCGGCGAACGGTCCAGCGGCTCTCCCGGAAGGTGGAGGCGTTAGGGGTGCGATCGCAGGATCTGCGGCATCCGACGCTCGCCCGGCTGCGGGACGATCCCGCCCTGCCGATGCGGGTCATGGGGCTGACGCCCGACCCGTGGCAGGAAGCCCTGATCCAGTGCGAGGCCCGGCAGATCACCATGCTCTGCACCCGCCGGGCCGGGAAGAGCCGGACGGCGGCCTGCCGGGTGCTGGCTCGATCGCTGACGACGAGCCGATTTAGCACGCTGATCTTCTGCCCGACGGAGGACCAGTCGAAGGAATTCCTGGGCTACGTCCGCGAGATGAATGAGGAGATCGGCTGCCC
>Ga0075472_10000394_pt1 | contig 18066 bp, 16 predicted proteins | sample DEB19_08_DNA_3_FD_77014 | JGI IMG/M metagenome (GOLD analysis project Ga0075472, IMG submission 77014) | Aqueous microbial communities from the Delaware River and Bay under freshwater to marine salinity gradient to study organic matter... | ecosystem: Environmental > Aquatic > Marine > Coastal ...
CTCCGCGGCGGCGCGAAATCAGCCGAAGTTCGCATCGGGGACGAATCCGCTCGGCTGGAGGCGGACTCGACGCTGGTGTGCGGTGGTACCGTCTCGGTCACCGCCGAAGGCGCGACCCTCGTGGTCGCGCGCATCGCACGACGCTGAGCCGCACATGAAGCCGATCTCCCTCGCCGCCGCCCTTCCCATCATGCTTTTGGCCTCCTGCGCCGCGCCGACCGCGGGATCCCGCGTGTCGGACGCAGAGCCGGGCACCGTCGCCTACGACCGCGATGTGTTCCAGACGCTGCTCGGCAACCACGAGCTCATCCGCCGCGAGGTGCGCGAGGTTCCGAACGGCGTCGAGACCGTGACCGAGTCGGACAACGCCGAGGTGGCTGAACTCATCCAGGACCATGTGGCGGCGATGAAGGTGCGCGTCGAGAACGGCTACCGCCTGCGCCAGTGGGACCCGATGTTCGTCGCGGTGTTCGACCACGCAGAGAAGATCCGCATCGAGTTCGTCAAGACCGCGCACGGGATGTCCGTCCGCGAGGTCTCCGACGACCCGTATGTGGCCAGACTCATCCAGGCACACGCGAGGATGGTGAGCGGGTTCGCCGCGCGGGGCATCGAGGAGTCGAAGCTCGCCCACGAGCCGCCGGCGCGCTAGCGCGGCCGCGCGTAGATCACCGCGGGAATCGCCTCGCCGCTGGCCCGCGCGTGGTAGACCCACTCTCGCCACATCGTCATGCCGAGTTTCCGCATGACCGCGATCGATGCGTGGTTGGCGCCAAACGCCACCGCCGTCACCCGCGGCGCGTGCATGGCGCGAAGCCCATGATCGACGAGGGCCTGCGAGCCCTCGGTGGCGAGCCCCCTGCCCCATGCGCGCCGCACCAGCCGGTAGCCCAGTTCGAGATCGCCCGGCTCCGCGGGTTCTCCCTCGCGCGGCGGCTTCAGGTGGAACCAACCGACGAAGGCGCCGGCTTCCTCGGCGATCCAGAAGCCGAGCGCGGGCGTCGCCTCGTCGATCGAGCGCATGCGTGCCACCACGGCCTCGCACATCGCCATCGTCGGTGGCTCGGGCTGGTCGACGAAGCGGCGCACCTCGGCGTCGGCGTCGAGTTCGAACAGCAGCGCCGCGTCGTCGGCGCGGACAGGCCGCAACACGAGTCTCGCGGTGGCGAACGAAGGCTTCATCGGATGGGTTCCAGGCGGATCTAACGCACATTGACGACGGCTTCGCCGGGCTTCGACATCGCACGAAGGGTCACCGCACGGTCCTCCTCGCCCACGACGATCGTCCCGAGATCGCGTTCGTTGTAGTCCTGCCAACCACCAGTCCCCTCCACTGTGAACTCGATGCTCGAGGCGCCGCACTCGAGCCGCGCCCTGGCGCCCGCCGACTCGGACTTGCAGGCCAGCGTGGCGAGCACGCGATACGAGCCCGCACGATGCCCCGCGATCGGCCACGAGGCGAACTCTGCGGGATCGAGCCAATAGCCGAGGTTGTACTTCACATCGCCGATCACTCCGACCTGCTCGACCTTCAGCGACTTCCCCTCGAGCGACTTCCCATCGAGCGTCGCGTCGTGCGGCAGAAGCACGAGCGCACCGTCCTTCGACGGAAACACGGCGAATGGCAGCGGATCGAGCGTACCTTCGTAGCGAACGCGTACGACCGTGCACGCGGGATCGACGGGAGGCGGCAGCATGAGCGCCGCTCCTTCACCGGAAGTTCCGCGGGTAAAGCTGCACTTGGCGCCCGAGCCAAGCACGGACACCGACTTGATCTCATTGCGGATCGGCAACCACAGCACGCCGTCGGCAGGCCGGTCGAACACCATCATGTAAAGCGTTCCCGGCTTCTGCGTGGCGCGCCCCCACGACAACCGCGTGAACGGGCTCGCGGTCGTGCCGTAGATCGCCTCGGAATTCACCTTCATCCACGCGCCCACGCCGCGCAGCGTCTGCTGCGCCGCCTCGGGCACGCGGCCGTGCGCGTCGGGCCCGATGTTCAGCAGCAGGTTCCCGCCCTTCGACACGATGTCGCACAGCAGGCGCACCACGGTCGTCGTGTCCTTCCATCCCACATCGTGGGCGCTGAAGCCATAGGACTCGTTGAGCGTGTGGTTGACCTCCCAGTCCATTCCCGGCAGGCCCGTCGGCGGGACATACTTCTCGGGGGTTCCGTAATCGCCGTTCTTGTTCTCAAGGCCGAAGAACAGGCGGTTGTTCACGAGGATCTTCGGCTGCTTCGCGCGCATGTCGGCCATGAGGTCCGCGGCGCCCCATGCCGCACCCTGGTGGGTCGGATCGGAGTAGTCGAACCAGATCGTCGCAAGGTCGCCGTAGCCCGTGAGCAGTTCGTTCACGTGCCCGCGCACATACGCAAGGTAGCGCGGGTGCTCGCGCGCGTGACCATCCTTCGGATAGCCGGGCAGCGCCATCTCGTAGGCGTCGGGATGCTGCCAGTCGAGCAGCGAGTAGTAGAAGCCGGGCTTGAGGCCGCGCTTCCTCATGGCGTCGGCGAACTCGCGCGCGACATCGCGGCCCTTCGGCGAGATGTTGGTGCCGCCCGCGACATCATTCTTGAGCGAGTACGGCTCCTTCGAGTTGAACAGCGTGAAGCCATCGTGGTGCTTCGAGGTCATGACGGCGTAGCGCATGCCCGCAGCCTGCGCGAGCTCTGCCCACTTCTCCGCGAAGCCGCGCTCGGGCTCGAACTTCGGCTTCATCTGCCGCGCATACTCGGCGCACGGCACCGCGGCCCAGTGCTGGATCCACTCTGCGTAGTGCTGCTCGTAGCGCTTGCCGTCCCAGAAGCCGCCCGCAGGCGAGTACAGGCCGAAATGCACGAACATCCCGAAGCGCGCCTCGCGCCACCACTCCATGCGCGCGTCGCGGTCGCTCGCCCAGAGCGCGATCTGCTCGCTCTCGGTGGGAGGTGCAGCGAGGGCGAACGAGACGGCGAGGAGCGCGCTGAGCATGCGCGCAAACTAGCGCATTTCGTCGCGCAGATGCTCGAGTTCGGCGAGGTCGATCGCGCCATTTCGCCGGCACGACGCGTGCAGGTGCGGCGAGATCGCGAGCCAGCGCCGCGCGTTCGCGCCGCGCACGCCGCCGCCGGGAATCACCTCGATGGGCGCGCGGCCGAGGCGCTTCGCCTCGCGCTCGGCGTTGGCGACATCGCGCGCGACCACGGCGATCCGCTCGTCGAGCGTCGCGACCGATGCGTCCCATCCGAGCACGCCCGCCGTGATGAAGCGCGTGAAGCCAAGCGCCGACAGGTCGCGCATGCCGCGCTCGCGGTCGACCAGCAGGTCGTAGGTGCGCAGGAATGCCGCGACAAGGCCGAATTCGCGCGCGTGGGCGATGAGCCGCGCGTTGGCGTCCATGTCGACGAAGCCGTCGGGAGTCAGCAGCGAGACTCCCACCGAATGCGCGCCGGCGCGGGCGGCCTCCTCGATCTCGCGCAGGCACAGGTCGAGGAGCCTCGGCGTGGTGGCGAACGCCGCGACATCGAGCGCGCGGCTACAGCCGGGGAATTCAGGCCGGATCATCGCCACGACCGTGCAGGGCGTGCCCTCGACCGCCTCCCGGCACGCGCGGACGAGGTCCATCTTGGGCGTCCAGCCCTCGGTCGACAGGTCGTGGCAGACCTCGAGCCGCGTCGCGAACGGCACGGCCAGCCGCGCGCCTTCGATGGAATCGATGGGGACCTCGAGCGTTCGCTGCGTCTGCATGCACGGAGCCTACAGGGTCGCCTCCATGTCGGGGCGCAGGCGTGCCGATAGAGCCCACATGCCGCGCGCTGCCCCGACCAACCACCCCTTCGCCCCGCACGCCGTTCGGCTGGCCGCGTTGTGGGTGCTCGCGGGCGCGGCAAGCAAGGCCGCATCGGGCATGCCGACCGACCTCCCCTACTTCTTCGCGAACCTCGAGATTGACCCGACCTCGGTGATCGTCGCGGGCACGCTTGTCGAAGGCGCCGTCGCTGCCTTTGCGCTTGTCGCCCCGCGTGCAGCGCGCGTTCCGCTGGCCGCGCTGCTGGCGCTGTTCGCGGCGCTGCTCGTCCACCATGTGACGCATACCGACGCGTCGTGCGGATGCTTCGGCGGCGCGAAGATCCCTGCGCCGGCGATGCTCGGCGCCGACCTCGCCTTCCTCGGTCTCGTCGGCTGGACCTTCCGCAAGCCTCCTGCCCACACGGGCGCCACGCGCATGCTCGCTGGCGCGCTCGCGGGGCTTGCCGTGGGCGGCGGCCTCGCCGCCTACGCGAACGCACGGCTCTCGCACGCGGTCGCCGGAGAGCAGCCGACCGCACCAGTTGCGACGCCTCCGTCGCAGGCGGCGGTCCCGCCCGCCCCGCCTGCATGGAGCATGCCCACCGAGCTCCCCGAGCAGGTCCTGCTTCGCCCGCTCACCTGGATCGGCAAGCCCCTCGCGCAGACTCCGCTCGGCACCTGGGTCGACACCGCGCCATTCCCCGCGAAGGCGCGGATGATCTTCTTCTACAAGTCGTGCAACCACTGCGCGGCGCTGCTCAAGGAACTCGCCGAGCAGCAGACCGCCGATCCGGCAGCTGCGCCGACCTATGTGCTGGTCCAGCTGCCGACGCCCGCCGCATACACGGGCAAACTCTTCGTCGAGACCGTGCCTAAGCACGCGCTCTGGGTCGAGCTTCCGTCGGTCATCAAGGCGTATGTCATGACGCCGCCGTGGATCGTCGACATCGACGGCGGCAAGGTCGTGCACGCCGAGCGCGTCCCGTGGCCCGGCGAGAAGGCTGCGGGAAAGTAAAGTAGGCCCGTGCGCGATTTCACCACCATCGTGTCGGGTCTCCCGCGCTCGGGCACGAGCATGGCGATGCAGATGATCGTCGCAGGCGGCATCGCGCCCGTGACCGACAATCTACGCGTCGCCGATGCCGACAATCCGCGCGGCTACTACGAGTTCGAGCGCGTGAAGAGCCTGCGCACCGACAAGGCGTGGATCGACGATGCGCGCGGCAAGGTGGTCAAGGTCATCCACATGCTGGTGCCCGAGCTTCCTGACGACCGCGCCTACCGTGTCGTCTTCCTCGAGCGCGACCTGCGCGAGGTGGTGAAGAGCCAGGCGACGATGCTCGCGCGCGGCGCCAAGGCAGGCGGCGCGCTGCCGCCCGAGCGGTTGATGGCGATCTACGAGCAGCAGCTGAAGCAGGTGCAGGCGTGGCTGGCCGCGCGGCCGAACTTCGGCGTGATGCCCGTGCGCCACGCCGATTTCATGCGCGACGCGGCCGCGCAGGCGAGGGCGATGAACGAGTTCCTCGGCGGCGACCTCGATGTCGCGGCCATGACCGCCGCCGTCGATCCATCGCTCCATCGCAACAAGTCGTGACGGTCAGGTCGCGGCGAGGCCTTGCTTCTTCGCGAATTCCGCCGGCCCGAATGGCGCGTCCTTCGGACGGAACGGCATCGACGCGACGGCCGCGTCGACGCGTGCGCGCGAGCCCGCTGCCACAGCGCGATCGCCGAGCTTCTCCGCGACGAGCACGAACCAGCGCTCCGCATCGAGCTGCCCCGGATCGTGGCGCAGCGCGAACTCAAGGCTCGTGCGCGCGTTGGCGAGGTCGCCGTACCACGCGAGCGCGGCGCCCAGGACGAGATGCGCCTCGGGCAGCGACTGGGTGATCTCGAGCGCGTCGAGCGCGTGGCTCGCCGACTCCTCGAATCCGCCGAGCGCGAGCTGCATGCGCGCAAGTCCGACATGCGCCGCAGGATCGCGCGGATTGCGCTTCTTCGCGGCGTCGAAGTAGCCGCGCGCGTCGGAGTAGCGGCCGACGAGCGCGAGGATGTTCGCGAGCGGAAGCGCCATCTCGGGGCGCGCGCGCACCGCGCGCTCGACGGCGCCGATCTGCATGCGTGCGGCGGACTCGTCGCCCGAAAGCGCGAGCGCTGCGCCGCGGATCATCTGCATGTCGATGTGATTCGCGTCGGAGCGCAGGAAATCCTCTGCGACCTTCGCGGAGTCGGCGAAGCGCCCGACCGACATCAGGCAGTTCGCAAGGCAGGTCGCGTAGCGCGCCTCGCCCGCGCGCTGCGAGACGAGCCACTCGAAATGCGGGATCGCCTCGTGCGGCCTGCGCCGCGACATGAGCGCCACGCCGAGGTTGAACAGGCTCTCGCGGCGCACGAGATCGACCTGCCCCTGCACATCGGTCGGCAGCGCGGCCATGTAGCCGAGGTCGACGAGCTGCTGCAGCGCGTCGGCCGCCTCGAAGGGATCCTGCCGCATCTCGGGCGGATGAAGGCCCGCGTCGCCCTCGACCGCATCCCAGGAAGGGACGCGCGCGGGCGCCGCGCCCGTCAGCGCCTCGACCAGCACGCGTCCGTCCATATCCTCGCCGGCGCCCAGGCCAAGCAGCGCGAGCGCCGTCGGCGCGAGGTCGAGGATCGTGGGCGACGCGATCTCAGCGCCCTTCCTCACACCCGGGCCCGACATCACCAGCACGCCTTGCGGGCGGTGCCAGCTCGCCTCGAGCTCCATGCGCCGCTCGGGCGGCAGCTCGGAGAGATTCGGGCGCAGATGGTCAGAGTGGAAGCCGTGGTCGGAGAGGAGCAGCACCGTCACATCGCTGCCCGCAGCGGCCAGGATCCGCCCGAGCGCAGCGTCGTGCCACTCGTAGACCTTGTCCATGACGCCGCTGAACAGGCGATGCTCGCGCTCGGTCACATGCGCCATGCGCGGCGCGACAAACTGCATGAAATGATGCCCGACGGTGTCGATGGCGTCGAAGAAGACCATCGTCGCGTCCCACGCGTCGGCAGAGGTGAGCGTCGCGACAGCGGCGCGCTCGATGCTGGCCGCGTACGACATGAGCTTCACGAGCTGCTGCACGCGCGCGTCGCCGAGGCCGACCTCGTCGACCTTGGGAAGGAGCTCGCGCAGCGCCTCACGGGGAAATGCCCGCGCCCGCTGGCGCGCCGCCGCGACGGCATCGCGAAGCGACTCGGGATGGACCGCGGCCGCCGGCAGCGCCCACCCAGCGGATGCATCCGCAGGCTCGCCTTCCTGCAGGAGGTTCGTGACGACCGCGCCGCGGATCGGCTCAGCGGGGTGCGACGCGTACCAGCCGACGACATTGGTCGCGAGACCGCTCTGCGAGAGGATGTTCCAGAGCGCCTTCGTCCTGCGGGTGGTGCTCGACGAGACCTGCAGCCCCGAGCCGTCGGGCTTCGGCTCGACGAAGTTCAGCACGCCGTGCTTGTCGGCGGTCTTGCCCGTCGTGATCGATGTCCAGAGGAGCGGCGAGAGCTTCGGCTCGAGCGTGCCAAGGTCGGCGCGCGCGCCAGCGTCGGCGAGCCTGCGGAGATTCGGCAGCCTTCCAGCGCCGAACAGCCTGTCGACGATGATCCAGTCGGCTGCGTCCCAGCCGACGATGAGGAGGCGCTTCGCAAGGCGAGCCGACATGGAGGCGATGCTAGCAGGACAAAAAAGCAACGTGGGCGACCCATAGGATCGCCCACGCGATGCTTTCGTGAGAACTCTGGACGCGAACAAGTCGAGTCCAGGGTGCCGCTGGGACTACCGGATGTCGCCGGAATCAGCGACGACGGCGACCGGCGAGGCCAGCGAGGCCGAGCAGCGCGATGGCGCCCGGAGCCGGAACGACGGTGATCGCGGTCGCGGCAACATCCTCGAAGAAGATGTCGGTGATCATGCGATCCGCTCCGCTGATGGAGCTGCCGATCTGGAAGTAGCCGTAGCCGTAGTGGGTCAGACCGTCAGCAGCCACGAAGCGGAAGCCAAAGGTGTTGACCGAGTTCAGGACCCAGTTGCCCGGGAGCGCGCCGACGGTGACAGCGCCCGAACCGTAGGAGCCGGTGGCGCCGACGACGGTGCCGGCAGCGAGGTTGCCCGCCGAACCAGTGGTCGCGCCGGGGTAGCGCATCATGCCGGTACCAGTGGCGTTGAACCAAGTGAGCGAGGTGGCCGAATAGGGATTGATGTCCCAACCAGCGACGACCGAGCCAGCCGAACCCGTGGTGCGAGTCTCGACATTGATGTAGAGACCGTCGATGGTGTTCGGGATGACAAGGTTGGCGTTCGCCCAGTGAACGATGGCCGCATTGGCGGCGCCAGCGACGACAGACGCGGCAGCGGCCGCGGCGAAGTGCTTGGCAAGACGATTCGAAAGCATCTCTCTTCTGCCTTTCAAGCAGCGTCCGCCATCTCGATGCGAGCTTGTTCATTGCCTCGACTAGGAAAGGGACCCTAGTACTGCGGACTGACAGTTGTCCGCGGACAAAGAAATGGGGGACAGGGACGAGGCAAAGGTGCACCGATATGCACGGAAGGCAAATCCTCGAAGACGAATTTGGCGCGCTTTCTTGGCGATCGTGTCGGAACCACCCTGCTTTCCGCGCGACTTAGGTGCGATCCTGCTGGCCAGTACTGTCATAAGTTCTTTCTGAGAAACTACTTCCGAAATGAATGGGGTCGGCCTCCCTCCGCAAGCCGAATCGTTCCGGAAGCCGGAGTGCGTCGAAGAAAAACACCGCGAGCGCCCCAAAGGGCGCCCGCGATGCAAGCTCAGTGACTGTTTGCCAGGCTCTCAGCGGCGACGCCGCGACGCAAACCCAGCGAGGCCGAGGAGGGCGAGCGCGCCCGGAGCGGGCACGGCGCCGACATTGATCGCAGCGGTGGCCACATCCTCATACGCGAGTTCCGCGAGAGTACGGGTGGTGATCGCAGCGCCCACATCCATGCGACCCCAACCGTAGTGTGTGAGGCCGTCTGCAGCGGTGAAGCGGAATCCAAAGTAGTTCGAGGCGTTGAGCACCCAGTTGCCTGCGGCTGCGCCGACGGTGACCGCGCCCGAGCCGTAGGAGCCCGTGGCGCTCACGGCGGTGCCGAGCGCAAGATTGCCCGCCGAGCCCGTGGTGACGCCCGGGTAGCGGAGCATGCCGGTACCAGTGGCGTTGAACCAGGTGAGCGAGGTGGCGGAGTACGGGTTGAGGTCCCAGCCGGCGACGGCGGAACCAGCCGAACCCGTCACGCGGGTCTCGACATTGATGTAGAGACCATCGATGTTCGCGGGGATGACGAGGTTGGCGTCAGCCCAGTGAACGACCGCCGCGTTGGCGGCACCAGTAACGATGGTCGCGGCGGCAGCCGCTGCGAAGTGCTTCGCAAGACGATTCGAAAGCATGAATCCCTCTTTTTCCTCTTGGATCCGAGTTGGATCGACTTTGAAACCGCCCTGCTGGCTGCTCCATGCAGCCTGGCCCTCTCGCGCCGCAAGCGAGGACGATCTATCCTTCTGCGTTGGAACTTGTCACGAGTAGCAATTGCAGCAACCGCGCGGGTTCGGAAATCCAAAGATTCGAACAGATCTTTGAGGTTACAAGTCTAGTAACGAAAGGACTTTATGAGAGAGTACCCGGAGCGCGAAAGCGCGCGCGCGCGGCCTGAAGCGTGCATTTCTCGGCGCGACGCGTGCCTCGGGCTTGCCGTCGTGGCCGTACAAGGCTGCACCAGTACAACGCCCGATAGGCAATTCGGCTTAACCGCGACGGCGTCGGCACAGGCGACTGCCGCGAAGCGTCCGCACGCTGTGGCCCTTTCGACTTGGTCCCACGGACTTGCGGCAAATCGCGCCGCACTGGCGTTGCTCGATCGTGAATCGTCGGTCTCGGCGATCGACGCGGTCGAGGCTGGCTGCCGCGTGGTCGAGCTCGATTGCCCCGACATGACCGTCGGGCTCAGCTCCCGCCCTGACCGCGACGGATTCGTGACGCTCGATGCATCGATCATGTCCGACGACGGCCGCGCGGGCTGCGTGGCGTTCGTCCGCGGCGTCGCGCACCCGATCTCACTCGCGCGCCTGGTCATGGAACGAACGCCGCATGTGCTGCTCGTGGGCGCCGGCGCCGAGCAGTTCGCCCGAGAGAGCGGCGTCGAGGTCGTCGCGCCCGCGCTCACCCCGAAGGCCGACGCCGAGTGGCGTGCGTGGCTCCAGGAGCGCAACTACAAGCCGGTCATCAACATCGAGAACCACGACACCATCTCGATGCTGGCGCTCGATGCGAACGGTCGCATGGCCGCGGGCTCGACCACCAGCGGCCTCGCCTACAAGATGCACGGCCGCGTGGGCGATTCGCCGATCGTCGGTGCCGGAATCTTCGTGGACGCACCGGTCGGCGGGGCGATCTGCACGGGGCTCGGCGAGACCGTCCTCCGGACCCTCGGCGCACACCTGGCCGTCGAGGCGATGCGCGCGGGTGCGACGCCGCAGCAGGCCTGCGAGGCCGCCATCGCGCGGATCATCGAGAAAAATCCCCATCCCGAGAACTACCAGGTGGGGATGCTCGCGCTCGACTATCACGGACGAGTCGGCGCGTATGCAGTCCAAAAGGGATTCAATTTCGCGCTTCAGGACGAATTGCGCGATGCGCCCTCGAAATTCGGGTGAAATGCAGTCTCGGGGCGAAGCCTCCCCCGTCCGCGGCGCCCGAAGTTCGCCTCGGATCCATGCGCCGACAAGGAGCGATCGCCATGTTCTTCCGACAGATCTACGACGAGAAGCTTGCCGAGGCCGCGTACCTGATCGGCTGCCAGAAGACCGGCGAGGCGATCGTGATCGACGCCGAGCGCGACATCGACCGCTACGAGAAGCTCGCTGCGGAGAACGGCCTGCGCATCGTCGCGGCTGCCGACACGCACATCCACGCCGACTACCTCACGGGCATGCGCGAGTTCGCCGAGAAGGGTGCGCGCATCTACCTGTCTGACGAAGGCGACGCCGACTGGAAGTACATGTGGCTCGACAAGAAGTCGGGCGGCGGCAGCTACGACGCCGTGCGGCTCAAGCACAACGACACCTTCAAGATCGGCAACATCCGCTTCCGCGCGATCCATACGCCAGGCCACACGCCCGAGCACCTCTGCTACGAGGTCACGGACCTCGGCGGCGGTGCGAACGAGCCGATGGGCGTGGCCACGGGCGACTTCGTCTTCGTCGGCGACCTCGGCCGTCCGGACCTCCTCGAAAGCGCCGCGGGAATGCGCGGCATCGCCGATCCATCGGCGAAGCGCCTGTACCAGACCGTGCGCGACTTCCAGACCTGGCCGGACTACCTGCAGATCTGGCCGGGCCATGGCGCGGGCAGCGCCTGCGGCAAGGCGCTCGGCGCCGTTCCGCAGACCACCGTGGGCTATGAGAAGCGGTTCAACTCTGCGGTGCGCGCAGCGACCACCGAGCAGGCCTTCATCGACTTCATCCTCGAGGGCCAGCCCGAGCCGCCGATGTACTTCGCGCGCATGAAGCGCGACAACAAGATGGGTCCGCGCGTGCTTGGCGCGCTGCCGAAGCCGAAGGCGCTCACGGCGCGCGAGGTCGCCGCGCTCGATACCCGCGCCGTCGCCGTCATCGACACCCGCGACTGGGCCGCGTTCCGCGACGCCCACCTCGCTGGCTCGCTGTTCTGCCCGCTGACCAAGTCGTTCAACTCCGACGCGGGCTCGTTCGTGACCGAGGACGAGGACATCGTGCTGATCGTCGACCCCGCGCGGGTCGACGAGGCGATGCGCGACCTGGTTCGCATCGGGCTCGACCGCGTGGTCGGCTTCCTCGACGCCGCGAAGTTCAGCGAACTCGCGGCCGCGGGCGCGACGATCACCAAGACCCGCGAAATCGCCGCCGCCGACGCGGACAGCGAGATAAACACCCGCGCGCCATTCGTCCTCGATGTGCGCCGCGCCACAGAGCATGCGGCCGGCAACATCGCCGGCGCGCTGAACATCGCGCACACGCGGCTTCTCGGCAAGCTCGCCGAGGTGCCAAGGGACCGCGAGCTTCTTGTCCACTGCCAGGCCGGCCTGCGCAGCGCACGCGCGTGCGCACTGCTCGAGCGGCACGGCTACACCGTGACCAACATGGGCGGTGGATTCGGTGCGTACTCGAAGACGAAGTCCGCCGCACAGACCTCTTGCAACGCCCGCTGAAGGAACCATCGATGACGACCGCGACTGCATCCACAGCTTCCACCCAGCATGAGATCGATCCGCGCGAAGCGCAGGCCCTGCTTGCGCGCGGAGAGGCCGTGCTCATCGATGTCCGCGAGCCCGACGAGCACGCGCGCGAGCGCATCGCGGGCGCGACGCTGATGCCGCTCGGCACGCTCACTGCCGAGAAGGTCCAGGCGCTCGGCGCAAGGCGCGTGCTCATCCACTGCAAGTCGGGCCGCCGCGGCGGCGACGCCACGGCCCGGTGCGGCACGCTGGCTGAATCGGGCATCGGCGTGAGCAACATGCGCGGCGGCATCGAGGCGTGGCGCGCGGCCGGGCTTCCGACCGTGATCGACGCGGCGCGCCCGAAGCTGGGCGTCATGCAGCAGACGCAGCTGACGATCGGCTTGGGCGTCCTCGCGGGCACGGCGCTCGGCGCGTTCGTGAATCCCTGGTTCCTCGCGGTGTCGGCTTTCTTCGGCGCAGGCCTCGTGTTCGCCGGCGCGACGGGCTTCTGCGGCCTCGCAACGCTTCTCGCCAAGGCGCCGTGGAACATCGTCAAGAGTCAGTGCAGCACCGGCTCCGGGGCGAGCAAGGGTTCGTGCTGCAACTGAGGCGGCCCGTCACGGGCTCTTCTTCCCCGTGCCCCTTACCTTGGTCTTGGCAGGCGCCGCGCGTTTCGACGACGGCGCCTGTTTTTCGGGCGCAGCCTTGCGCCGCGCCGCCTCGCGCGTGCGCGCATCGGTCTTTGAGATCATGCCGCCATGACGGGACGCTGTCTTGAACGCGCGGCCGACCAACGCGAGGATCTCATCGATCGACTCGCCCTTCCGCGGCTTCACGGCGATGCACGACTTGCCCGACATGTACGGCTTGAGCTCCGCACCCATCTCGGCGAGCGTCGCGGGCGAGCAGCAGTACGCGACCGGCCCGCTTGCGCGCATCGCGAAGCCTGCGATCCACTCCATGTCGCGCACGACGATCGGGAAGCCCGAGTAGATCTGGATATCGCCCGGCTCGAACGCCTGCTCAAGCATCGCGCACAGCTTCTCGGCAAGCGCACGGTCTTTGCCCTCGACCGTCGCAAGAAAGGTTGCACGCCGATAGGGAGCAAACTTATTGGCAGGCTTCATGGCCAAATCCTACCCGCGCAGCGAATTCGTACGACTGCTGCACGACTCGCGGCGAACCGTGCTACCATTGTCCCTTCTTTGCCGGTGACCTCAGGGCGGACCTCGCGTCCGCCGCAGATGACTGGGACCCTGCCGGCCGCACGCATCATGACCGCCCCGACGCGTTGTCCGGGCGCTCCGCGCGCGCCAAATGGCTTGATCCCGTCGACTGGCGCCGCCACTCGAACGCGATTCCGCCTCGACGAAGCCCGCGATTGCCCCGCGATTTGCATGGGGGCGCCGCTGGGCGAAAGGTTTTTGTGACGACAGCTGCCCCCGCCCCCGCGACCGACCGAGCCACCGCTCAGGTCTCGTTCGCAAGTCTCTCGCTCGCCCCCGCCATTCTCGACGCGCTGGTTGCCGACGGCTACCAGCACCCCACGCCCATCCAGGCACAGGCGATTCCGCCCGCACTCGCGAAGCGCGATGTGCTGGGCATCGCTCAGACCGGCACGGGCAAGACCGCAGCGTTCGCGCTGCCGATCCTGAACCGCCTGTTGTCGGAGATCCCGCGCGGCGTGCGCCTGCCCACGGGCCGCAAGGCGAAGGCGCTCGTCCTCGCGCCCACGCGCGAGCTTGCTGCGCAGATCGCGGAGAGCTTCTCCGCCTATGGCCGCCACACGCCGCTGCGCTTCGCCGTGATCTTCGGCGGAGTCGGCCAGGGCCCGCAGGTGCGCGCGATCCAGCAGGGCGTCGACATCCTCGTCGCGACGCCCGGCCGCCTGATCGACCTGCTCGACCAGCGCATCGTGAACCTCTCCGAGATCGAGTTCTTCGTCCTCGACGAGGCCGACCGCATGCTCGACATGGGCTTCATCGAGCCGATCCGCCGCATCGCGAAGCTGCTGCCGTCCGCGCGCCAGACCATGCTCTTCTCGGCGACCATGCCGAAGGAGATCCGCCATCTCGCCGACTCGCTGCTGCGCGATCCCGTGACCGTGACGGTCACGCCCGTGTCGAGCGCGGTCGACCGCATCGACCAGAAGCTGTACTTCGTGCTCAAGGCGCAGAAGACGCAGCTGCTGGTGCACCTCTTCGACACGCTCGAGATGGAGCGCACGGTGGTGTTCACCAAGACGAAGCACGGCGCAGACCGCCTCGCGCGCAAGCTGAAGGCCGCTGGCATCCACGCCGAGGCGATCCACGGCGACAAGGCGCAGAACCAGCGCATCCGAGCGCTCGATGCGTTCCGCTCGGGTCGCTCGCCCGTGCTCGTCGCCACCGATGTCGCCGCGCGTGGCCTCGACATCGACGACATCACGCACGTGGTGAACTACGACCAGCCGATGGAGCCCGAGGCGTATGTGCACCGCATCGGACGCACGGCGCGCGCGGGCAAGTCGGGCCACGCGATCTCGTTCTGCGATGTCGAGGAGAAGGGACTGCTCAAGCAGGTCGAGCGCCTGATCAAGTTCGAGATCCCGCGCGAGCGCGTGCCCGCGCAGGTGCCGAAGTCGGACGAGGCCGCCGCGAAGGCGGGCCTCGCGCCGCGCACACGAGAGGACGAGCGCGGAGATGAGCGCCAGCTCGAGCGCGAGTACGACTCGCGCGCAGCGGAACGCCCGATCATCGAGACGCGCCCGGCTCCCGTTGCGCGGCCGCGCATGAACGCGTCGGGCCGGCCGATTCCGCAGCAGAAGCAGCAGCCGCTCGAGCGGCCGCGTGGTCCGCGCGTCGACCGCCGCATGGACGATGAGCCGCGGTATGAGCCCCGTGGTGAGTCCCGTGGTGAGCCCCGCGCCCCGCGCGCGCCGCATGGCCATGGCGCGCGTCCGCAGCATCCGAACCAGGGCCAGCGCCCGTCCGGAAAGCCGGCGAGGCCGACTGCCTCGCCCGGTGAGCAGCGCCCGGCTCCGCATCAGGGCGGCCCGAAGCAAGGTGGACCGAAGCAAGGAGCACCGAAGCCTTCTGGACCGAAGCACGGCGGCGCATCGCGCGGACCCGCGAAGCACGGCGGTCCCTCCCGCTTCGGGCAGAACCCGTTCGGCGGCGGAAAGCCTGCCCGCGGGACGAACTTCCGCGGCGGCACTGGCTTCAAGGGTCCGAAGCCGAAGCGTTGACCGCTCGGCGACGTGCGCTTACGGGCACGGTCCCCACGCCGACAGCAACACCGCGATGTCGGAACTGGCGACCTGCCCGTCTCCATCGAGGTCGGCGCTGCCGCCGAAGGATCCCCACTGGCTGAGCAGGCTGGCGATGTCAGGCGCACCGACCTCGCCGTTTCCGTCGAGGTCCGCAGGGCATGGCTGCGGCGTGGGCCGCAGGTCGAGCACGAACGGCGACCACGCGAAATCCGATCCGCGGATCGCGTACCCCGTGATCGTCAGGCCATCCTCGGACATGCCGAACGGCTGGAAGCCCCAGTCCGTCGTCAGCGTGAAGTCATGTTCCGAAGCCCAGTCGCGTAGCGGGATGTAGCCACGGCCAGCGATCCAGATGCCGCCGCCCATGAGCAGCATCGACCCGTCGTAGTTCGACATATAGACCGAGCCGACTCCGTCCGTGATCGGCTGGTAGCCGGTCTCGTAGCTCCAACGGTAGGGAACACCGCCGTCGATTCCGGCTCGCCCTTGGCCGTACGCCCACTGTCCGTTGCCGCTCACGCAGGAAACCTCGCGGAGTTTTGTGGTCGGTACGCCCGTATGCAGAAGCGTTCCGACATAGTTGCCCTGCTTGTTCTTTCGCCAGACGCAGCCCTGCCGCCAGCCCACATAGTCGTCGTTCCAGCCACCGACGAAGGAACCGTCATCGCTGACGCCGTTGGCACGGGTAGGCTTGTAGAAGTAGCTCGAGGGCAGCAGGCGGATCGAGTCGGTCGCCGCATCCCAGACAAAGCCCGATGCCGCGCAGGTCGCGTACCAGATGAGTCCGCACACATGGGCGCCACTCGGAGTGAACCCCCAGGGACCGCAGCGCTCGATGTCGCAGTGAGCGCCCAAGTTTCCGATCGCCGGGTCGTAGGCGTTGAGCTCACGGTCGTAGATGGTGGCCTCGGTCTTTGGCGGCGTACCTTGCAGCGTGCTGCAGGTGATGTAGCGTCCGTCTGCGGTGACATTCGGCTGTCCGCCGACGCCGTTTCCGGGCGGCACCGACTCCTCGAGTCGAACCACCCAAGTCTCGCGGGTCCAGTACCAGGCGCTCGCTCCGTCATAGCCCACCGCCACGCGCCCGTCGTCGCTCGGCTGGATCGCGTACGAGTAGGGAACAAGCCCAAGCAGGAAGAGTTCGCCAGCCCGAGCGCATGGAGCCGCCAGCAGCGCGGCGGCTGCGCCCGTGATGCGCATGTTTCGCACAAACCTGCCCGCGCAGGTCACGGGCACGGACCCCACGCGCCCAGCATGATCGCGAGATCCGCAGACGCGACCTCGCCGTTGCCGTCGAGGTCGGCGCTTCCGCCGAACGCGCCCCACTGCCCGAGCAGCGTCGCGACATCGGTGGCGCCAACCTGGCCATCGCCGTCGAGGTCGGCGGGGCACGGCTGCGCGGTCGGACGCAGGTCGAGCACGAAGGGCGAAGTTCCCTGAGGTCCTGACGCGGTGCCGACGATCGTCAGCCCGTCATCCGACATGCCGAGCGGAAGGTTGAGCTGCCAGCCGTCCGGGATCTGGACCCCCGCGTTGGCCGCGAGCGTTGCGAGCGAGGTGTAGCCGTTGTCGGCGGTCCACATGAACGAACCGCTGCTGCCCATGATGCCGTAGAAGCAGAGAACCTTCGATCCGTCGAAGTTGGTGGCGACGGCGTAGCCGTTGCCTGTCGACGGGCTTGTGCCGACCGGCTGCAGACCCGTCTCCACGCTCCATCGCCACATGGTGCCGCCGGAGTATGCGCTGCGGCCGATGCCGAACACCCACTGCCCGTTGCCGCTGACGCAGCTCGCCTCGGACATCTTGATTGTGCCCGCAGCAATGTTCGTCTGGGTGTAGGTTCCGTCAGTGTTGCGGCGCCAGACGGCGCCCTGGCGCCAGCCCACATAGTCGTCGTTCCAGCCGCAGATGGTCGAGCCGTCGTCGCTCACATCGTTCGCGCGCGACGGCTTGTAGAAGTACAGCGTGCCGAGGTTGACGAGCTGCCCCGTCTGGGTGTTGCGGTAGTACGCGATGGCGTTGCAGAACGCCTGCTGCATGAGGCCAACGACATGCACCGCATCGTTGCTCATGCCCCAGACGCTGTTGCGCTCGATGTCGCAGTGGAAACCCAGGTTGCCGAGCGGGTGGTACTTCGTCGTCTGGATGTCGTACTGCGTGCCTTCCGCCTTCGAGAGACCATCGAGGTCCTGCAGCGTGCTGCAGCTCATCGTGCGGCCATCGGCCGACATGCAGCCCTGGCCGCCGACACCGTTGCCGGGCGACACGGTCTGTCCAATCAACTGCACCACGCCGGTCTCACGCGTCCAGTACCAGTACGACTGCGGGTCGTAGCCGACGACGACCTTGCCGTCCTCGCTGCAGTCGTCGGCGTAGGCCTGAGGCACAAGGCCGAGAAGGAAGAGTTCGCCCGCGCGCGCCGTGGGCACGAGCGCAAGGACGGCGAGGGAGACGGAGACCGAGCTGGCGAGTGTCGAGCGGTTCATCATGGTGTTCATCGGGAATCGGATCCGTCAGAAGTGAAAGTGCCGACCCGCGATCCGTGCGGGTCGGCAGAGGTTCAGTTCGAAAGGCACCGACTTACGGGCAGGCGCCCCACGCCGCGAGCAACGCAGCGAGGTCGGCTGCGTTGACGGTGCCGTCGCCGTTCAGGTCGGGGCTCGAAGTACCCCAGCCAGCCAGCAAGCCCGCGAGGTCGGCCGCATTGACCGTACCATCGCCATTGACATCAGCCGGGCACGCATTGCCGTTCGGGCCGACCTTGATGCGGGCGATTGAATACAGACCGGACACCGTGTCTGCAGCGCGAAGCGTCAGCCAGCCGTTCGAGCTGA
>Ga0075472_10000395_pt1 | contig 18062 bp, 16 predicted proteins | sample DEB19_08_DNA_3_FD_77014 | JGI IMG/M metagenome (GOLD analysis project Ga0075472, IMG submission 77014) | Aqueous microbial communities from the Delaware River and Bay under freshwater to marine salinity gradient to study organic matter... | ecosystem: Environmental > Aquatic > Marine > Coastal ...
CTGGTCGGTTCTCGCGCCTTCAACCAGGAATACCTCCTCGACCCGTCAGGCGGTGGCGTCAAGCACTTTGAGCCGTCTTGGATCGCCCGCTGGACTCTCCCCGCCCCCACAGACCGCAAGCGCCTGACTCGCCTCATGTACCTGGACCCGAGCCTGGGCCGCACCGCGCAGAGCGACTACAGCGCCATCGTCATCCTCGACTATGACGCCGCCGATCAAACATTCTGGGTTCGCCTCTGCGACATGCAGCGCCGCCGCCCCCAAAAGCTGGTCAGCGACTACCTCGACCTCTGGCAAGCCTGGCAACCTGACCGCCACGCAACCGAGGACGAAGGCGCCCAAGAGCTTCTCGTCCCCATTTTCGATACCGAGGTCAAGGCGCGGGGTCTCTCTTACCAAGCCATCCCCCGGCTCCAATCCTCTGGGGGCGTCCCAAAAGTCCAGCGTATCAAGCGCCTTTCCCCCCTCATGGAATACGGTCGCCTTCGTTGGGCCGACGACGGCCCTCACCGCGACCTCCGCCGTCAAGCCGAGAATTGGGGCGGCACCCCCAACGAAACCGACGACGCCCTCGACGCCTTGGAGGGCGCTACCCGTCTGGTCAGCGAGACCCCCGCCCAGCTCCGCGAGCAGCTCGCCGCCCTCAATACCATGGGCGGTCGTCGTCGGTAGCGAACAATCTTGACGGATTGTTCATCCGTGCTACCGTCTGCCCATGTACCTGCTCTCCTGGCTACGCGGCTTCTTCAGCCCCGCCCCCCAACTCGGCATCCCCGACCTGACGCGCCCGACGCCAGCACCGCCTCCGCCCGCCCCCACACCGCGCGCCCCCACCCTTGCCGACCGCTTCGATAGCATCCTCAACGTCATGTCCGGCCTGGGCGGCTCCAACGACAAAGGCGCGTCCGGGCAAGTCAATCCCAACCCTACCATCCTGACCACCGCCGAACTGGAGATCCTGTACTGGACCAACGGCTACGCCCGCCGCATCGTAGACATTGTCGCCACCGACGCCACCCGCAAAGGCTGGTACGTCCAAGATCCAAGCATGGATACCGACCCGATGGCCGATGAGGACCGCCGCCTCCAAATCATCGCCCGCTTCCGCGATGCCATCAAAATCGCCCGCATCTACGGGGCTTGCCGCATCCTGATCGTCACCGACGAGGACATCCCCTCCGAATACCATTCCCGCCCTACCCAATGGCTCGCCCAACCCCTCGACCCCGAGCGCCTTCTCCGCGTCCGCAACCTCGTTCCCCTGACCGTTGACGAATGCCGCCCCCTGGTCTGGGATAACGACCTTGCCAGCCCCAACTTTCGCCAGCCTTCCCTCTGGAACTTAGGCATCCAGAACAGCACCGTCACCGGCACCCAGGTCCATTGGACCCGGATCATTACCATCGACGGCGACTTTCTGACCCCCAACCAACGCCGCACCCAGCAAAGTGCAGGCGCCGCCGTCCTCCAAAGCTGCTGGGAGGCGATTCGCAACCTGACCACCATCGACCAGGCCGGCGCCACCCACTCCCAAGAACTCAGCATCCCCGTCCTCAAAATCGGCAACCTGCGCGGCATGTCCGCAAGCGACCAGGCTGCCACCCTGACCCTCAAGCAGCAAGTGATCGCCAAGTCCAAGAGCCTGCTCAACATGATTGTCACCGCTGAAGGCGACGACTACCAGCATCGAGAAATCAGCCTCGGCGGCTTTGATAAGGTCAGCGCCCGCGCCAAAGAGGCCCTCTCCGCCGCCTCCAAGATGCCAATCGTGATCATCTTCGGCGAGGCCCCCGGAGGGCTGAACACCGACGGCGCCTCCCACCGCACCCTTTGGAATCAAGTCATCGCCGGCGCCCAACTCGAATACCTGACCCCCGGCCTGACTCGCCTCTACACCCTCCTCTATCGCCAACGCTTCGGCCCCACCGAGGGCCGCGAGCCAAAGCGTTGGGAGATCGTCTATTGCCCCCTCGACGAACTGACCGAGGCCGGACGCCTCGACCTCCAAAAACAGGCCGCCGACATCGACGCCGCCTACATCGAAATGGGCGTCTATACTGCCGATGACGTCCGCCGCTCTCGCTTCGGCCCCCGTGGCTGGAACGCTGATATCCTCCCCCTCGTCACCCTCCCCGCCCAACCAGCCGCTGCCACACCGCCCAACGAGGCCGCTCCGGCAACCCCTGCCACCGACGCCCTGACCCAGCCTGCCGCCCCAGCCACTGACCTCCCCCTTCGCCTGGAAATCCCAGCCGGCGAGGTCCGGCGTGGCGTCAACCCAGAAACCGGCGTCCCGTGGGCGGTTCTCATGCCCTGCGACTACGGCGAAATCATCGGCACCAAGGGCCTCGACGGCGAGCCAGTCGATTACCTCCGTGTCGATGGCCCCCGTGGCCTCGCGATTGTCGTTGAGCAACTCCTCCCCCCCGACGGCCCCGAGGCCGAACCCGAACTCGACGAACACAAGGTCATCCTCGGATGTGCCACCCTCGACGACGCCCGCACTTTGCTTGCCAAAGTCTACCCCGCAACCTCGCTCTGGGGTGCTATGAACCCCATGCCTGAGAGTCAGCTTCTCCCCTGGCTTTCCGCCCGCACCGAGCGACGCGGATACATCGCCTACGACGCCATCGACTTTAGCCCCCCCGAAGGCGTCCGCGAAGAGCTCAAGCGCGGCCTGGCATGGCACAAAGAAGGCAAGTCAGGCAAGGGCCTTGTCCCCGCGACCGTCGCCTGGGCGCGTCGCCTTGCAGCCGGGGAGAAAATCAGCCCTGCCAAAGCCCGCAAGATGCGCGCATGGCTCGCCCGCCACGAGGTCGATAAGCAGGGCGAGGGCTACAAGCCCGGTGAGGATGGGTTCCCCTCCCCCGGTCGCGTCGCCTGGGCGCTCTGGGGTGGCGATGCTGCCGTATCTTGGAGCAACAAACTGGTCAATCAACTGGAGGCCGCAGACCGCGCATGAAACTCCCCATCCTACTCGACGCCGCCCATCGCATTTTACGAGGCCGCAACCTGCGTATCTCTGACGCCGGACTCGCCGCCCTCGCCCGCCTGCTACGCCACCACGCCCCCGAAGTCATCGATGCCGCAATCCCCGACGCCCTCCGTGCCCTCAAGGCCATCGTCGGGGGTCGCGATACCGGCCTCGACCCTGCCGCCCTTGCCCCCCTCCTGGAAGCGGTCCTACCCTCCCCGCCCACACTCACCGAGGCCGAAATCCGCGCTATCGTGCGCGACGAAATCGAAAAAACACGCCCTGCCCCAAAGCCCGCCCCCAACCAGAAGAAAGAGCCAAAGTCCGCCCCCATCGAGACTGTTCGCCAACCAGAACAATCTTGACACATTGTTCGCTCGTGCTACCGTCGCAAACATGGGCGGATGGCGAGCGGACAGCGCAGGCAAAGCATGGCGGGTAGACCGCGCCGCTATCCCTATGGGTGGCTCGACCTGGACTGCCGAGGGCTATCTCCGCGTCCCTGCCCGCATCGCCCGCCCCGGTATCCTGGTCTACCAGACCCCCGGTGGCACCGTCCGCGAGCTGGTCCCGGCCTCAACGCTCTCTGACCCCGAGTTTCTCGCCTCTCTCACCGGCAAACCCCTCACCCTGGAACATCCCCCGGCCCCCCTGACTCCCGACACTGTGGGCGAGTACCGGGTCGGGACCATCCTCTCAGTCGAGTACATCGAGGGGCAAGGTGTCATCGCCCAGGTCCAGATCGAGAACCGCGAGGCGATCAAGGCCGTCCAAGCCGGGAAACTTGAAGTCTCCCCTTCCTACATCACCGACACCGCCCCAACCCCCGGCGTAGATCCTGCGTTTGGGCGCTACGATGTCATCCAAACCCGCCGATTCGCCGGCAACCACGTCGCCCTCACCGACCTGGGCAGAGGCGGTCGGGATGTTCGCTTGCTCCTGCGCGCGGACTCCGCCGAGGTCGAAATCGAGGTCGGCATTGAAATCCCCCTCTCTGGAGAGAAAATGAAGCTCAGCCCTGCCGTTCTGGCGCTGCTGGCAACCTGTGGTATCGACCCGGCTCCCTTCGCCGACGACGCCGCAGCAATTGCCGCTGCTACCGAGAAGATGAAAGAAATCCAGGCCTCCAACGCCGCCGCAAACGTGGCAGCGGAATCCATGGACGCCCTCCCCGCCGCCGTCGAGATGGTTGCGGAAGCCGGCCCCGAAATGCCGGTCGATGCCTGCGGACCCAAGATGGACAGCGCCATTAAAGGAAAGCGCGCCGCCAACCACGAAAAGACCCACAAGTCTTTCGTCGCCCTCTCCCATGAGCGCGTCCGTATGGACAGCATGGCCAAAGAGCTTGGCATCGAAGGCGCGGAAAAGCTCGGTCTGTCCGCCCTCCGCAAAGCCGTCGTTCTGAAGCTCAACCCCAAAGCCCGCCAGGACGGCGACGCAAGCTACTACAAAGCCTGCCTCGACATGACCGGCGCCCGCATGGACAGCGCCCAGACCCCCTGGAAAGCCGCTTCGGACGCGCTCAACCCCGAAAACCGGAAGCCCGAAGTCAAGCAGGACTCTGCCGCCCCCGTCGTCCTCACCCAATCCCAGGCGAGTGCCAAGGCTCTCGCCGCCCTTAAAGGAGCCTGATCATGTCGATCTCTATCTCCGCACTCCAGGTCTCCAAGCGTCTCCTCGCAGGCGTCACCGGTCAGCCTGTAGATGCCGACTACCTCAACGCGATGGACACCTACATCAACGCCGACCCCCAGGCGGTGCAGGTGTACACGGTGGTCATCGACACCGTCACCAACAGCGCAACCTACACCTTCACCTGTGACGGTCGCACCATCACCTACACTGCCGATGGGTCGACCTCCAACGCCGAGATTGGCGCGGGCTTGCTCGCCGCCTTCAACGCCGATGCCCATGCGCGTGGCCTGTTTGTGGCAACCTTCGACACCGCCACCCTGACCCTGACCGCCGTCAACACTGCGATTGATGTGGTAGTCTCGGACTCCGACGCCAAACTGACCACCACGGAAGTGACTGCCCCCGCAGGCGCCACCGCCGTCCGGTTCGGGGTCGGGATCGTCAACCTGGGCACCACCAACGACGAAGGCACCCCCCTGGGCGCCGAGGTCTACGCCGCGAAACTCACCGCCCAGGTCGATACCCTGACGGTGGTCTACGCCGCCTCCGAGTTGTACCTCGTCACCATCGCTATCGCCGGTCAAGCTCCGCTCCAAGTTGCCGTTTCCGCTGACACGGATACCGCGACCACGACCACGGCGATTGTGACCGCGATCAACAACATTATGCCCGCCAACACGGTCCTAGCGGCGTCCTCGGTATCCGGCACCATCACCCTGACCGCCGAAATCCCCGGTCAAGGCTTCGTAACCTCAGTCGGCACCAAGACCGGGACCGCCTCGCGCCTCTCGGTTGCTGGCACGACCCGCACGATGCTGACCGACCTCCCCCGGTGGTTCGCTGGCATCTCGACGATGACCCTCGATACCAGCATCGCCACAATCGCCGGTGACGAGGCCAAATACGACGCCAACAGCGGCGTGATCGTCCTCCGCAAAGGTCGGATCTACGTCGAGAACTCCCAGACGCCCAGCGTCAACGACAAGGTCTATATCGAGACGGTCGCTGGCACAACCCAAGGCAAATTCTTCAACTCCTCCAGTGCAACCCGGATCTACGTGCCCAACGCCCGTTGGCACGCTGTCCCGAGCCGCACCTCCTCCGAGAACCTCGCCATCGTGGAGCTGTTCTGATGTCTATTATCCCCGCCTCCGGCTTCCGGGTTGATCATGTCGATGGCCTCATCAAAGGCCACACCGCCATCGCCCGCGCCTCCCACGGCTTCCGCGAGGACGCCATCGACCGCCACCGCGAGACCCACAACGCGGCGTTGTTCCAGACCTTCCTGGGTACCTCCCCGGTTGTCCAGGCTGCTATGCAGCGTCAGGACTCCGCCGCCGGGGGCATCAACGGTGGCTTGTTCCTGGCTCGCCAGTTGGACCAGCGCATCGCCCGCGTCCTGGAACAGCCCCTGCCCCAACTCAACGCCCTGGGCATGTTCTATGTCAGCAACGAGGTCAGCCCTGGCGCCCAGACCTACACCGTCAGCCGGGTCTACGAGCGCGGCGCGGCGTCGATCTACCGTGGCGGTCAGCGCCCCACCCCTCGGGTAACTCTGACCCAGCGCGAGGAGCAATTCCCCGTCCGCCACATCGTAGACGGCTTTGAGTGGTCGCTCTTTGAGCAGGCGTCCTCGGAGTTCGCCAACTTCTCCCTGGTGGATCGCGGCACCCGCACCGCCAACCGCTCCATCATGGAGTTGATCAACTCCCTGGCCTGGAACGGCTCCTCTGCCGACGGCCTGTACGGCGTCCTCAACTACCCCTGGCTTGACAAGAAGGTAGTCGCAACCACCTTCTCTGCCTCTGCCGATGTAGACGCGATGATGAACGAAATCTTCGCCCTCATCGAGTACCCCGAAAACAACAGCAATCAGGCGTTCCAGCCCAACAAGGTTGTATTCTCGGTCAAGCTCTACAACTTCCTTGCCCGCACCCGCGTCAAGGACAGCACGGGCAATGGCAGTGGCACGACGATGCTCAAGTACATCGCCGAGAACAACAGCGCGGGTATCCCCCTCGCCGGGTTCATGAAGGCGAACGAGCTGAACGACCTGTCCAGCCCCTCCGGCGCGCAGGGCGTCCTGGTCTTCAACGACTCCCAAGACGGCGTCAAGATCAACATGGTCCAGACTGTGACCTCTCTGCCTCTCCAACAGGTCGGGTTCCAGAACACCCAGTATATGTACGCCTCTTACGGCGGTGTCGTCATGGCAGACGTCGGGAATAACATCCTCGGTTACGTCACTCTGGAGGAATGATATGGCAACCATCATCAACCACGGGCGTGACCGGATCTTCATCGGCCACCCCAAAGACCCCCGGAAGCACCTGATTCGCCTCGGCTCTCAGGATGACCGGGGCCTTGTTGGCGCCGCCCAACCTACCCAGGAAATCGACGCCGACACCTTGTCCGCCCTCCGCAAGATCCCGGCCTTCGTAGGTCTGGAAAAAGCCGAGCGCATCTCGGTTGTGGGCGCCTGATGTCCGCTGTCTTCGCCTCCGGCGCCACAGCCCTGCGGGTACTCTGCCCGCCCCTGTACGCTGAGGGCGAAGCCATCTACACCCCCTGGCTGGATATGGCAGTTTCCAGCTTGGGTGTGGCCGGCTGGGGCGACCGCTACTATGAGGCGGTCGCCCTGGTCGCTGCCCACGAATGGACCCGCCTGACCGGGGGGTCACCTGTTGGTCTATCCCCCACCGCCTCTGAAGCCGTGGGCGCCGTCGCCTCTGAGAGCAGCGGCGTGATGGACCGGTCCCTTTCCCGGAGCTATGCCGCTCCAACGCCCATAGAGGCCGCTGACGCCGAGTGGCACAGCACCCGCTACGGGATCGCCTTCTTGAAGATCCGCAACACCCGCGCTGCCTTTGGGACGCGCGTGATCACCCTCTGAGGTCCGAATGCCGCTTACTACCCGGATGAATCTCCGCATTGTCGCCACCCAGACCAAATCCGCCGACGGTGGCCCTGGCGTCGCCACCTACGAGGCCGGTATCGCCGAGGCGATCTGGCGTTCCGGTGTCGGCTACGATGAGGCCGATCTGGTGTTCAGCGACACCCGCACTCTGAGCGCATCGAGCAACGAAGACCTCGACCTGGTGGGCGGCTTCAGCGACCAGTTTGGCGTCGCAGTCAGCCCCGCCAAAATCAAGGCGTTCATCATCGAGAATATGAACACCGGCACCCAGGTTCTGACCGTCAAGCAGGCCGCCTCCAATGGTTGGACCGGCCTGACCACGGGCGGCGTTCTGGTGCAGCCCGCCTCGTCGCAGATGTCCGGCATGTTCGTCCAGGTCGCGCCCAAAGGCGTCAGCATCACCGGCTCCACCGGCGACCTTGTCAACGTCGCCAACGGCTCCGGTTCTTCCTGTGAGTACCGCGTCACCGTCCTGGCAACCAGCTCATGATCTCGGCTGCCTTCCGCACGCCTGACTACCTTCAGCGCGGGGTCGCCCGGACCCTGACGCTGACGGTCTATGCGTCGGATGGCACCCCGACCCTCAATGCCACAGGTTCCAGTTTCAGCCTCTACAATGCCGCAGGGGACGCCGTCCTCTCGGCAGAAGCCATCACCGTCTCCGGCGCCACTGCCAGTTACGCCCTTGGCTCATCTGCATTGAACGCCGAGGATTACGGCGACGGCTGGCGTGAGGTCTGGATTCTGGTTGTCAACGGCACCACCCAGACCTTTGAGCGCCCCGCCGCCCTGGTGCGTGTCCCGCTCTGGTCTACCCTCCACCCTGGCAGCCTTAGCGCCGTCCACTCCGAGTTACCCCAGGTCGCAACCTGGGTTGTCGATGGAGTCGAAACGACCTGGGAAGCATATGCCTGGACAAAGCTTGATTATGCGTGGGAGCGCTTGCTGCGGAGGTTGACCCAGGATGGCCGCCTGCCAGCCCGCATTCCCACGCTTTCCCTCTCCGACTACCACGAAGCCCTGACGTTTGAGGTCATCTTCCGCGACGTCATGGGGCAACAAGGCGACCGCTACGAACGCCTCCTCAAAGACTGGTCAGACCGCGTCAAGGCCATCGAATCCGCCGCCGTCCTCGAATACGACCTTGACGACGACGGACGCCCAGACACCAAGATCATCGGCATCGGCACGGCCCCCCGGACCTACGGGGGCGGTTGGCCCTGGTTCGGCCTGTGAGCGGCACCGGCACCTATACCGCTGAGGACGTGCGCCTCGCCCTGGTTGCCCAGGTACAGACGATAAAGACCCCGGCCAACGTCGAGTTATTCCGACACGCCCGCCTGTTCTTCCTGGGTGTCGTCGGGCAAGGCGCCCAGATCGGCGACCGCATCTTTGACGTCCAGACTGGCGAAACCGCTCCCCTTCGCGCCAACATCGGCGTTGAATGGGTGTCCGGCGTCTACACTGTCCGCCTTCGCCACCGCGCCCCGACCCTGGCCAGTGCCGAGGGCACCAAGCTCTGGAGTGAGGACTGCGACCAGGTCATCAACCGCATCCGGGCAGGCGCCCCCTTCCCGAGCGACATCGTCGTCCGCTGGGTCAAGCGAAATGCCCCGGTCAAGGCCAAAGACTTCGTAGACACGGACCTTGTTTTTGCCTGCCAGTATTGGCGCTCAACTACCGGGGGTGCCCCATGATGACCGGCACCATGGGTCGCCTCGCCCTCCCCGGCTTCGGCGACCTCCCCCAACGTATCGACCGGGCTACCCTGGCTTTTGCTGAGGAGACCGTCAACCAGATCCAGGCCCGATGGACCGGCTGGCGCTCAGGCAGCGGCAAATCCCAACGCGCCTGGGAGGCCACCGTCCGCGATGGTCGGGTCGTCATCCTCAACGACGCCGGATATACCCCCTACGTTCACCGCGCTGGTAGCCGCACCCCCGAGGTCGAGGTCATCCAACGCGAGGTCATCGACCCCCGCACGCCGGTTCTGGTCGAGAGCTTGAACAACGTCATTTTCCAGATAGGAGGCTGAAATGCCTGTGACCCAAGAAAAAAACGTCCCCAAGAATGCCGCGAACTACCGCATCGCCCTGATCGGCGCTACCGGTCGCCGCTTTGAGTGCCTCTGCGGGATGGATGACTTCAGCGACAACCGTGAGCGCGCCACCCCCATCGAGCATCGCACCCGTGGCCAACTCTACGCCGCAACCGCAGGCGGCGACATCCCCAACCGCACCGGCTCGTTCAGCTACCCCCTGATGACCGAGAATAACGCCCTTGCCGACGCCTTTTTAGACGTCATCATGGGCCGCGAGGACTGGGAGACTGAGTCTACCGGCCCCACCGGGGCAGGCACCCCCGGCGACCCGTATATCACCCCCGACAAGCATGTTGTGGACATGGAAGTTACCGTTCTGGGTGCCGCCGTGGACGGCGGTGATATGGTCCGCACCTTCTCGAAAGTCTGGTTCCAACCATCCGAATCGGCGGCCCTGGACGAAACCAAAATCGCGCTCAACTGGACCTGCTACGGCCCTGCCACCGAAACCGGCCCCGCCTGAGGTAGTCAATGAGTATCATCCTGGGAAATCACACTCTGTCGCCAAAATGGCCCGCATCGGCCATCGCGCTACTGGAAATCCACGACGCCGCCATAGAACTCTATGGCAGCGGCAAGCTGGTCCGGGCTGCGTCGTTGGTCATCTGCTCCCTCTGCCCCGAGGTCAAGATCCCCATCGACCCCGAGCGCGATCTCCGTCGTCAGGCCGGTCCCGCCGCTGACGCCCTGCTTGCTCTCGGCTACCGGCCCCAACCCATCTCGGACGCCGCGTTCGCCAAGGGCGCCCTCTTTGACCTCCTCAAAGAGCGCCTCCCCCTTGGCAAAGAGGAGATCGCGGCTGAAAAAAAAGACTCCTCGGGCGCGGTGCCTACGACCGCTCCGCCCTCCGTGTAGCCCGGTGGATGGGGCTGAACTTGACCGATTGGCAAGCCCAGCCCCGCAGTGAGCGCGCCCTGCAATGGGCCGCCTTTGAGCTTGACCACACCCCCAAAAAGCAGCTTGACAAAGAACAGGCCGCCGTCCTTTGGGAGATTCAACGCGAGAAAGTCAGGAAACGTCAATGAGCACCACCGAAGTCGTAATCCAGTACAACGTTGACCTGACCCCGCTCGCCCAACTGGAGGGCGCCCAACGCTCCCTGACTGACGCCACTGAGGCCCATACCGAGGCGCTGGACGCCGAAGCCGAAGCCGCAAAGAAGTCGGCATCCCAGGCGGAAAAGCTGGCGAAAGAGCAAGCCGCCCAGGCCAAAGCCACCGCGTCCGCCCGCGCCGCCTTGGAGCAACTCGCCGACGCTGGCGACAAGGTAGCCCAGGCAACAAAGAAGTTTGAGGCCCAGAAAAAGCAGATCGACGCCCTCCGCGAAGCGACCGGCGATGAGGCCCTCGCCGCCAAGGCGCTTGCCGCCGCCCAGAGACAACTGGAGGCGGACCTGGAGGCGGCGTCGGAAGCCCAGAAGAAATCCGCCGACACCGCCAAAGAGCAGGCCGAGAGCTTTGGGGACGCTGGCTCTCGTCTATCTGGATTCGCTGGCGCTCTTGATGTGGTTGTGCCCGGGCTTGGGAGTGCCATCACCCCCCTGGCTGATCTGGCGGGCGGTGCTGAAGCTGCCGCCCTCTCCGCCTCTGCGGCAGGGGTCAGTTTGGGCGCACTTGCCGCTACCGCTGCCCTTGTCCTGGCGCCCCTGGTTGCTTTGGGTGGCGCCTACCTGATCAACGAGCGCAATCTGGAGCGCCTGAATGCCCAGCATGAGCTTGAGAACCGCCTGGATCAAGAGGTCAAAACGACCTATGAAGGTCTCAAAGATGCACAACAAGCCCTTGCCCTTGCCACCGGCAAACTGACCGAGGCCCAAGACGCTGAACTGACCATCCGACGCCAGATCTTCGGCGCCACCCAAGACATCATCCATGCGCATGATGATGAGAAAAAGGCACTCCAAGAGCAGATCAAAGACACTCAGAAATATATCGACCTTCAACGCGGACTGGCCCTCGCACTGGTCGCAGTCGTCGATGCCTCGGCAGGCGCCCCCATCACCCTCGCCCGTGTCGCCGCCTCGGGTCGGACGTTTGCCGAGGTCATGGCCGATGACGCCCGCGCCGTCAATGCTGCCTTGGATTCGCTGACCGGCCTTGAATCTGGGACCGCCGCCGCGAAAAAACAGATTGACACCTACAATGGAGCCACCTCGACCCAGATCCAGATTCTGGACGAAACCAAGGACGCCCTCCTCGGTACCGACAAAGCTACCCGCGCCGCCGCCTCTGCCCAGGAGGATCTTGCTGCCGCGCTTGCCCTGACCAATAGCTTGCTCCAAGCTGAGGCAGACGCCGCAAAAGCAAGCAACGAACGGTATTACGGGCTACTTGACCAACTCTACAACGCAGAACAGGCCAACATTTCCGCCCGCGAACAACTCCAAGAGGGCTACACCCAGAAGCTTGACCGGATGCGGAATGAGGAAGTTCTGGCGTATCAGTTGACCTACCAGCGCCAACTGTCCGACTTGGAGGGCAACCTTTCCGCCCAAGAAACCCTGGTTGATGCCTACCATTCCTTTGTTGCCAGCATTGACGAGAAGTACGAGGCCCAACGCACCGCTTTCTTAGACGCCGAGGCCCAGAAGCGCGTTGACGCCCAGGTCGCCCATACCGAAGCCCTTCTCGACCAGCAACGCCAGCTTTCCGAGGCGTACGCAGAGGGCGAGAAGGAACGCAAGGCCATCACCGAGGCCACCAACATCGCCGCAACCAAGGTTTACGGCGACTTCTTCGCGACCGTCTCCGATGGCCTCGCCATGGTCGCAGAACAGGCCGGGGCGACTGAGCAGGAGGTGTTTGCCATCCGCAAGGCTGGGGCGCTCGCTCAGGCAGTCATCCAGTCGGCAGGGGCCATTCTGACCGCACTCCAGACGCCCTACCCCTTGACCATCCCCGCCGTTGCTCTCGCCGCAACAGCCGCCGCGATCCAGGTTGGCACCATCGCCGCATCCCAGCCCCCCTCCTTCCGCTCCGGTGGTCTGGTCGATGCCACCGCACCCGCCGTCACCTCGCCCGCCGCGCTTCCTGACGCCCGCCTGATCTCTGCCGAGGTCGGAGAGGGTATCTTGACCCGTCAAGGCGTGGCCACTTTGGGGGGCGAGGATGGGGTCAACGACGTCAGCGCCGGCATCTCCCCGGCTCCTACAGTCGTCAATCTTCAGCTTCGGCACGAGGTATTTGACCGGGTCATCGTCGAGCAATTGGGCCGCCCCTCTGCGCTCCGTCAAGCAGTGGGCGCAAAAAGTAGCCGCAAAAACCCGTATCTGGTAAGGTAGCGCCATGTCCCAGCGGTATGTCCCCGGCACCCTCCACGGCCTGATCGTCTACGACCCCCACCTCGGGGCAGGCGAACGGTCTGACGCGGACTCCACCGCTACCCAGGCAGGCCCGCGCCCTGGCCTGACCAGCAACCCCGACCTCTCCGATATGACCTTGCAACAAGGCGGGGAATCGTGGGACGGCGAGACTCTGACCCTGACGACGTTGCAGGGCGGGAACGCTACCCCCGAAACCGCCGTCCGTGTCACTTGGAGCGGCGAAGCAGGCAAATCCGGCACCGACACGCGGGGCTGGTTGCCCTTCTCGGTCGCTACCGGCTGGATGGCTATGGGGGTTGCAGCCCAGAACATCCCCGCCGGACTCGGCACCCCCCTCGCCCCCAATGCCATTCGCCTCCAGAACGGAGACGTATTGATGGCGTTTGAGCATACTTACTCCGGTTCCGACTACATCGCCGTCGCAAAGTACGACGCCAGCGCAGGCGACTATGACCCGAGCTTTGGCCGGTGGAACGGGGCGAGCTACGACTACAGCGCCGCCACCGCCTGGACCTGGGTAGCCGATGCCGTCGATGAGGCAGACCTCAACAGTAGCACCCCAAAGCACCCCTGCCTTGTCGAGCTTCCAAGCGGGAAACTGCTTCTGCTCTTCGTCAGCCAACAAAGCTACCGAGGTGGGACAAGCTACTGGTGTATTGGGCTTGCCACCTCGGAAGATGCAGGAGCAACCTGGACCCTTGCCGCCAAGGACACCGGCGCCCGCGTTCTCGCCGCGACAGGCACCCCAACCCGCCTGGCAGTGGCATGGCACAACGGGTATCTGACGGCTCTGTTGGTCCACGATAACGGAGGTTCCGGCTCCGACTTCTCCCACTTCTACAGCCCCTCCAACGGCGCATCCTGGGTCGAGGTTGACGACGCCTACCCCGGCACCCCTCTCTGGTCGCCCTGCATCATCGGGTGCGATGATGGCACCGCGCTGGTTGCCTGGATCGACGACACCGGCGAATGTGTCGCGGCCCGGAAAACAACGCCCGGAAGCGCCATAAAGGCCGACCCCTTCACGATCCACCCCAAGACAGGCGCCGCCGTCACCAAGTACAGCGAGGGCAATAACCGGCTTGCGATGTGCCTTGGGACTGAACGCACCATTCACATGATGGGTGTCACCGCAGCCGGCGCTGCCACCTCCGAGCGCCTTCGGTATGCCCGGTTCTTCCAGACGGTTTCCGGCCCTGACCAGGCCATCGAACTCCCTGGCGAGGGTGATCTGGTCGAGGGCGAACCCCTGGACTATGCCGACGGCATCGCCGGCGCCCAGCACCCCTACGCTCGCGCCCTGGTTGCATGGGGCGAGCGCCTACTCCTGCTCTGGGAGATCCCGACCACCAAGGTTGTCGGCGAATTCTTCGGCGGGTATTCGACCATCGACTGGAACGGCCCCACCTTTGGCGGCTACGATCCTGTGACCTTCAGCCGATACGGCATGTGGTGGGATGCCAGCTATGTCCCCTCGACCGTCGCCGCTTGGACCAGCTCGGGCGTTGGGACCGAAGGAAGCTCCGTTGAGCAGGCCCTCTCCCTGGACTTCTCCGGGGGTGCCTCGACTCGCATCTACAGCCGCACAGGAACCGCCGCTGCCCCCGCGATGATGTGGGCGCGTCATCGCCAGGACAGCGGGGGCGACCTGGGCTTTTCGTACTCCGGCCTCAAACTCCGCGTTGCAAACGGCACTTACGACTACGACATCGCGATCCGGTTCTCAACAACCGGGATCCGCATGGTAGACGAAAACAACGCCAGCACCACCGTTGGCACCGACGCCACCGGCCTGACCAGCGGGGCCGTCTACGATGTGCTGGTCAGCCTCACCGGAACTGGTCGTGCAGTCTGCTGGTACAAGCTGGCATCCTCGCAAGTCTGGATCCAAGGCCCAACCGGAAACGTCACCAACGACAGCGCCACCCCCAACGCCGCGTCCCTGGTTGCCTGGGGTCATGCTGTCCTATCGACCCAGAAAAGCACTTGGTTCTTCGTTGGCTCTTGCGTCGATGACTACGGCGCCATGCCCGCCAGTATCAGCGAGCCAAACCAGCCCCAGATCACCTTTGGTCGCGAGGTCACCCTCTGGCCTGCCTACCTCGCCGACGGTCGCACCGTCCGCGCCTCCAGTGTCTCCGCTGTAGTCCCTGAGTCCTGGGCTGCAACCCCCGCTTTCGACACCCCCTTAGACGCTCTGGATCCCCTGATCGAGCCATCCCCCTCGGTCGCATGGCGCTCCACCGATGACCAGACCGAACAGATTATCGGCTGGTCGTTTGGGGCTGCCTACCAGCCTCTTTCCGCATCCCTCGGGCTGTACCTGCGAAATCCGAACTTTACCAGCATCATCCTGGAACGTTACAGCGCAGGCTCCTGGGTCAGCATCGCTACCGTCAGCACCGTCAGTATCAGCGGTGACTTCTCCCGCACCGGGTATCTGGTGCTTCCAACGGGCGAAGTTGGAAGCAAGGCAGTTGCACGAAACGAACTGGTCGGCTCCTGGGTCGTTCTGACCGATACCGGAACCGGCGATGCCTACTATCGCCGCATCGCCGCCAACAGTCCCGGCGTCTGGTCGGCAGGGGCAGATGACCTCCCCATCCTGATTGAGCTTGAAGGCGACCTCACTGGCCTCCCCACCAGCGGCACCATCGAGGTAATCGCCCCTGAAACCGCGCATGTCGTCAGTCAGACCACCCCCGGCGCCACCAAGATCCGCGTCCGCGTCCCTGCCCGCACCTATGCCAGCGCAGATCAGGACTACCATACCGCCTCTGTGCTTTTGCTGGGTCCGTACCTCGCTTTTGGGCAAGCCCCCTCTTGGGGCCGGACCATGGCTATGGAGCCACTCCAGACCATTAGTACCGCCGTCAACGGGCGCCGTCGTGTCCAACGCCTTGCCCCCCGCCCAAGGCGCACGGTCGAACTCCCCTTTACCGATCCCATCGTTGCCTACGACATCTACTACGGGTCCATCAGTGCGGGCCACGCGACCACAATTGCCGCTGCCAGTAGCGGCCTCCCCCTTGCCTTTGCCCATGACCCCCGCATGGTCGAGGATCTCCTCCTGACCGCCCAAGGCGCCCGCTACCCCGTCGTCTACCTCGCCGCCCTGACGCCGCCCGGTGGTACCCTGACCCAGCGCGATCTCCTCCTCTATGGCCGGATCGTCAACCCCTCCACCCGCACCTCAATTGTCGGAACCGAAGGCGTAGAAGAAGCGCAAAGTATCTCGGTTCTTCGCGTCGAGGAAGAACTATGATCCACTGGCTCTTGACCCTCCGCCTGGGTGGCCGCGTCTTCCGCCTGACCAGCGCCCCCGAAGCCCTGGAGGTCGCCGATAGCCTCACCGGCAATACATGGCGCTTTGAGCCTGGGCTTTCCGCCCCCACCCCCACACAGGCCCTTGAGTCCGTCGATGGGGTCGAAATCCCGGTTGAGGCCCTCCTTCCCCTCGCCGCCTGGGAGTACATCGCCGACGCCCCCGACCTTTCCGACGCCACCGCAGAGCTTGCCCAACACGCCCCCGGAGACGATTGGGCCGTCCGCATCATCTGGGCAGATGGGCGCGTCGATAGCCCGGTCTACGAGACCCAAGGTGATCCAGTCAGTTTCAGCGTCATCGAGACCCCCTGGGAAGATCGCAGCCTCCTCCCCTCCCTGACTGAGCAGGTCAGCGCGGCGACATGGCCTGTGACCTCCGCGACCCTACTCCCCGAGGGCGCAATTGGCCTGTACTACCCGTATATTTTCGGCGCCCCCGGCGTCATCTACGCCACCGACGCCGTGACTGAACAACACGGGTGGCCCGCCATCCTGGTCGAAATCGACGAGACCACGCTCGACAACTTCACCGGCACCCCCGTAAACGCCAAAGTGTTGCTTGCAGGCCACATCTTGACGGCTACCAGCGTCATCCTCTACAACCGCACCACCGGCCTGTCAGCCCTGGTTGACGTAGAGACCTCCCAGGATCTACTTGGGCAAACCGTCAGTATCGCCAGTATCGACGGCGCCACCCTCCAAATCACCGAGGGCGACGAACTCTGGGCAAGCTGCCAGGCCATCAGCGACGGGGGCCTGGCAGGCGATGACGGGACTGTAGCACGGGGCGTCGGTCAAATCGCCGCCTTGCTCCTGCGGCGTTCTACCCTGCGCGTTGACCTGTCAAGGCAATCCGAGCTTCAACGCCTCGATGTGTTCCGCGCCGACTTCTTCGTGAATGAGCCAACGTCATCCTGGGCAATCATCAACGACACCCTCCTGGTTGACGGCCTCCCTGCATTCTGGTCGCGGTCTGGCAGGGGCTATTCTCTGGCCGTTCGCCCCTTTGAGGCGGCTCTTCTGGCCTCCCCCATCCTGCACATCGACCCGGCAAACCTGGGTGGGGATCGGGATGGCACCGTCTCCGTGACCTCGGGCGCCCAAGTCACTACCGATATGACTGTCCGCTTCGGGCAAGACCTTGCCTTGAACCTCTATCAACGGTCCATCACCCTTGCCCCCGTCCCCACCCCCGGCGCCATTGTCCACCCCCTGCTTGCCTCTGCCTACGCCCGCACCCAGGTACGCCGCCTCTCCGAGTTGGTCATAGACGGCTACCAGGATCCAGCCACTGCCCAACTCCTGCTTGCTCTCGCCCTTCGAGGCCGCACCCGGACAATCCGCAGAGTTCGCTACCAACTGCCCTACAACCCGCGTTATACCCCCGGCATGATCGCCCGCATCACCGACGACGAAATCCGCTGGTCAGAGCGCCTTTGCTACTTGACTGTCGTCTCGGGCACCTCTGAGGATGGCTGGCAAAGTATCGAGGTTGAAGAAGTCGTATTGGAGGGCCTGTGAGAGGCAAGGCCACCGTCGTTGTCCGGTCCGGCTCCACCCTCTATGAGCCGTCCGTTCTGGAGTTTCCGGGTGCTTCCTACTCTCTTGACGGGACCGTTCTCACCGTCACCGTCTCCGGCGGTGGAGGCGGCGGCACCTCCGACCATGCCCTTCTCTCCCACCTCGCCTGGTCATCCAGCGCCCACACCGGAACCGCCAACCGCATCGCTGGATTCGACGGAAGCGGCGCTACCACCTACTACACCGGCGCATCGGTCGTTGGGCA
>Ga0075472_10000396_pt1 | contig 18019 bp, 14 predicted proteins | sample DEB19_08_DNA_3_FD_77014 | JGI IMG/M metagenome (GOLD analysis project Ga0075472, IMG submission 77014) | Aqueous microbial communities from the Delaware River and Bay under freshwater to marine salinity gradient to study organic matter... | ecosystem: Environmental > Aquatic > Marine > Coastal ...
GCAGGGCCTCAACCGCCACCGAACGCATGCGTGCCACCTGAGCACGCTTCGACAACGCAACGAATTCGGCTTCACCCGCCACAACAGCGACGGTATCGCCCACCCCCGCCGTACACTGACCGCACGTTCACACAACGGGGCTGACAGGTTTCGACAGCAGGTCCGCTGGGCGATCGTGCGACCCGAGTTGCTCAGACTCGAAAAACGGGGCAAAAACATATCTGCCAACGAGCAGTTCGCTCTCGCCGCCTGATTCATCAGGTGTCAGAGAGCACTCGTGAGCCGCGAGGCCGCACGGGGCCAGTTCACCGCAGCCCGGCAACAGAAGCGGTGGATGACGGTGTGAAAGAACACTGACAGCACGAAAGCGCGCTGGCCGATCGGAAAGACGATCCGCTGTCCGGGTAACCGGTCAGCCGACCCGCCGGTGAGGTTGCGTCAGCCTCGAAGTCGGGAATGGTCGTAGCACGAACGTTCAACGCCTGATGGACGGGGGTTCGATTCCCCCCAGCTCCACCAACCTTGCTTTTGCTGGGTTTTCCCTGCTTAGTAAGGGCTCTGTGAGGCGTGTTTGGCGTAACACGGCGGCGTAACCGACTACGGTGAGGTCATGGCGACACGCAAGACGACACCGCAGCGCCGTCCCCGAAACGGCGGCGGTCTCTACACCAAGACCCGCACCCGCCGTGACCCGCGCACGGGGCGCACCTACGAGGTCACCTACTGGGAGGCGTCCTGGGACATCCCCGAGGACCGCCGCCAAGCGGGGTTCGCCCGCAAGCGCATCACCGGCAGCGGCCCGACCCAGTCGATCGCGCTGCGGAACCTCGAACACAACAAGGAGGCGTTCCTGGCTGGTCGCAGCCGGGGTCGCGAGCACGTCAAGGGGATCCCCAAGGGAGTCATGCCGACGGTGGCCCAGCTGTTCGAGGCCTGGATCGACGAGGTCGGCAAGGGCGACATCTCTGACATCGTGGCCGGCAAGTACCGAGGGTATTTCGAGAACCACTTGCTGCCCTATCTCGGCGACATCAAGGTGAACCGGATCGACAAGCGTCGCCTTGCACTGCTGTTCTCAGAAACACTCCCGAAGAAGCGCGATGTTCGTGACGGCATCGACAGGGGGCCGCTGCTGTCGAACTCCTCACAACTGAACGTCTACCGGGCGCTGTCGAAGTTCCTCACATACGCGGAGGTCCACAACTACATCGACCACAACCCCCTGCGATCGGTCGCGGCTCCGAAGGTGAAGCGAGCCAAGATCGACGTCGACAAATACTCCGCCCTCGCCGACACGCTTCTCGACCGGCTCGTCGCCGATGACGACCCGGAATACTGCCGCTGGCTGATGCAGTTCCTCGGGTTACGCCGAGCGGAACGTCTCGGTCTGCGGTGGAGCGACATCACTGGCCTCAACGGTAAGAACCCGATGTTGACCGTCCGCGGGCAGCTCGCGCGACACGACGACGGCAGTTGGTACCTGAAAGCGACCAAGACTGGAAAGGAACGCAAGATCGCCCTGTCCGAGCCGTGGATCTCTGCGCTTCGCCAACACAAGAAGAACCAGGACGCCCACCGACGCGACAAGAAGAACTGGAAGCCGCGCAAAGGTTTCGAGGATCTCGTATTCCTCCGCCCGAACGGCAGTTTCTACACTCTCAACGCCGACAACCTTGACTGGCACCGCGTACTCGACCGCCACGGGCTCCCCTACTGGCGCGGGCACATCAACCGACACGTCACCGCATCGCGTCTCGCGGCAACCGATCCGCCGGCACCTCTCAACGTGGTGTATTCCGTGCTTGGCCACGATTCCGATGCAATCGGCTACTACTACTCAAAGGTGATGGAACGCCAGCAAGTTCCCGCGATGGCAACCTACGGTGCGACATTCACGCGGCGTCGGAAGAAGTGAGCGTGCGGTAACGCTCCATCAAGATGTCTGCGACATCGGCATCGGTCATCGAGGGCTTGACACCGAACACTCGACCGACCGCAGCATCAAGATCATCGTGCGCCTTCTGCAACGGCCGCGGTAGTTCACGTCGGTACATCTCGTCAAGCGACGCCGCATCTGCGTAGCGGCGCGCAGTCAGCACATCTTCGAACGCGTCCTCGATCGCAACCTGCTGACGCTTCGACAGCGGAGGGCACGGGAACGTGTTATGAACTGACTGGGCACCGATCTGAATGTCTCCGTTGGGGCGCCGCGCCCCCGCGATCTCCGCCCACACCCGGAAGATGCGCGACGACAGGATCGCTGCGGTCACCATCGCATCATCGGAGCTAAGCACGACGACGGTGTCGTCAGCGATGATGTCGGGGTTGTACCGGCCGAACGCGAGATACTGGCATCCAGCAGGAAGAACGTTGCGGAACGCGAAGTAGGGCACTTCGGGTTGGCGGATCCGAGCGGGAAACCACGGCGGTGTGTCGTCCTTTCGAGCGCGCATCACGCTTCGCACTCGTTCATCAAGAAACGGCGAACGACTGACTTGCGACGGTGCCAGTTCGACCATCCAGATGCACCACTCCTCAACGCCGCTTCGCAAACTACGTGCGGTCAGTAGTCGTCTGATCGTGGCAGCCGCAATCTGATCACTGCCACGGAGTTGCGCAACAGTTTGATCATCGATGCCCCGGAAGGCACCGGCATCTCCGAACGTTGTGCCCCGCATCAGCGGTTCGATCGAACGAGACAACGGTGTGCGCCGCGGCTGAACCGCGTTGCGTTGCCTGGTGTGTCTCCCGGCAAGTTCAGGGTGTTTGCGGTTCTGTCCGGCCACACGAGCAACTTAGTTCGCTTCTTGGTCAGGTTAGGTGCGAAAACACTGAGGAAATCACGGCCTTATTTCACCCCATTGACAGACGAGGCAAACCCCCGACGGTTAGCACTCGTGAGCACTACATCTCCCCTCAGCCCGGCAGTTGGTTTCTGCTCACGCCCGGTCACCCTTCGCCGCACGGTGACCGACACCCGCGACGGTTCTTCTCGCTCGACAGAACACGTCAAACGATGCGGAACTCGCATCGCTGATCGGTGTCCGTCGTGTTCCGCGCTTTATCGCGGCGACGCCTTCCAAGTCATCCGCTCAGGTCTGTTTGATCGTGTAACGAACCTGCCCAAGTTGGTCACGATGATCACACTCACTGCACCTGGTGCGGACGTGTTCGGCAAGACACACTCGCGACGCATCTCAGAGAACGGCAAGACGCGTCGTTGCGCGTGTCGGAAGTACCACGCAGAGAACGACCGCGTGATCGGAACACCACTCGACCCGTCGACGTACAACTACGCGGCGGCGGCGTCGTTCAACGCGAACGCTTCACGTCTGTTTGCGGTGACGATGCAGAAGTTGTCACGCGTGCTGCGTCGCAAGATGGAAGTCGTGCGAGTTGTCGAGTTCCAAACTCGCGGGCTTATTCACATCCACGCACTCGTTCTCGGATGTGTTCCCAAGCCGACACTCCGCCTCGTTGTACGCGGCGGTATCAACCCTCGAACCGGTCGTCAGATCGCGGCAGCATCGTCGGGCGGCTGGACGTGGGGGCCTCAGTGCAAGGCTGAAGTCATCACGGGCGATACCCCGGGCAAAGCGATCGCGTATCTCGTCAAGGTTGTGAACTATTCGCTGAAGGAAACTGGACGAGGCGCAGCGCGAAACTACACGCACAACGAACGAATGACGGATGCAGCCGACAAGGGTCTGAAGTGCGGTCACACATTCCACGACTGCACCTTCGGTGCGGATCACTCAGACATCATCACAGACATCGTGAACACGGTTACAGGAGAGATCAACTGCGTAACCGTGCGCGTGAACTACCAGGGTCCGGGCACCAAGTCACGCGTCTGCCGACGACATCGACGCGCAGAAGAAGGCTGGGGGTTTCGGGGACACGTGCTTTCGAAGTCACGAACCTGGGGCTGCACGTTTCGCGAAGTTCGCGCGCGACGCGAGATGTGGGTGAACGCAAAAAAGCCGACACTTCCGCCATACCTCGTTGTGTCTTGGGAACGCCTGAGAGATACTCCGCGGCTTCCGACTTCCTTAGCAACTTCCGGCGTCAGTCCGCCGTAACTGATACGCGCTCCTGAACGTGACCGAGCCCCGAGAGGGGCTCATCGTGCTGTCCGCACTCGTCTCAGCTACGTCACCCGAGCATCCCGGCCGCCGGCAGGGGCCCAAGCAGGGCCCCGTGAGGTGTGCCGGGCACACCGCTGTTCCAGCAGCGGGACGCCGAAGGCGTCCCGCCTTGATCCCGTGGGGATACTCATCACACTTCCCTCTTGCGATGGAGCGAAGCGCCCGCACAGTGAAAGTCAGCCAAGGCAAACGGCCTCGGCGGATACCCCCTGGAGGACCTATGAAACTTCCCATCGACCAGACCAAGATCGCCGCACTCGTCACCGGCGAAGCCCGGCCCGTGCTCATCTACGGCACAAATGAACCACGCACAGACAAGGATGGCCGCACAATGTACCGCCTGCCGGTATTGCTCTCGGGAACCACAGACGCAGTCGATCCCACCACCACGGTGACGCTTCCCGGACCCGTCGAAGGCGTCACCAAAGGACAGACCGTTCGCTTCCTCAACCTGACACTTTCTACTTGGACCATCCGCGACGCATCTGGACGCGATCGGCACGGTGTAACCCTGCGCGCCGACGGCATCGAAAGCGAAACCAAAGCCACCCGATGATCGTCGACACCTGGCTACGACAACGGCTCCCACTTCGAGGGACTTGGCCAACAGTTGCACGCGAACTCGGGCTGCTCGGAACATCCATTGTCAAGGTGAAGAAAACCGCACTCGGTGTCGAGGTCGCATTGAGGCTCGCGCCTCCCTGTACGTTCTCGGTGGTTGAACGTTCGGCTGACGCGCTGGCTGTCGCATACGGAGCAGCCCGAGTTCGCGTGCAGCCATCAGTAACTCGCGCTGATCGCATCAGCGTGCTCATCGACTTTACGCGCGACATCGGAAACGTAACGCTGCCTGATTTCCACCACCCAGTAGGCCTACCCCTGGATCCGATGCGCCCATTTGCCCTCGGCGTCAATGACGATGGCGGCGTTGTATCGGGCTCGTTCTACGGTCATCACATCCTCGTTGGCGGCATCCCAGGATCCGGTAAGTCAAATGCGCTCCGCGTTTTCCTCGCTCATCTCAGTGCGTCGCGTAACGTCGCACTCTTTGGCATCGATCCAAAACGCGTCGAACTCGCACTGTGGCAAGACCGTCTCGCTGGCCTGGTCCTCGGCAACGAAGCAGCAGACACCATCGAGCTTCTCGAAGCACTTCACATCGAGATCACGCGTCGCACGACGTATCTCTCGACTACACGCTCTGCGACGCTGCCAGCAAGCGAGCAGTTTCCGTGGACCGTGCTCGTAGTTGATGAGTGGGCTGAACTTGCTGCAGGTGGCACTGCGAAGGAGCGCGCACGCGCCGAGGAGTTACTACGTCGATACGTGAGCCTCGGTAGAGCCGTCGGATGCACAGCGATCCTCTGCACACAACGCCCCACCAACGACGTCATCGACATCGGAACACGAACACTGCTCAACGATCGCTTCGCACTTCGCTGTGGTGATCGGCATCAAGCCGAGGCGATCCTCAGTGCAGGAACATTCCAAGCCAGTGACCTGGTCGGCACAAACGTCGGCCGCGCACTTTGGTCAGACGGCGGACCGTCTCGTGCGTTTCAGTTCTATGAAGTCTCAGACGAGAGGGTGCCAGGCTTGGTCTGCCCGGGCTACAAGTAGAAGTTCTATTGAGCTTGGGTGACACGCCCGAGGGCAGCATCAACAAAACTTGACGTTCCTCAGATAGCCATCACCGTTGAAGGGCAAAATAGCCCACCGCCTGATTGCTGGCCGCCAACTACTTGGCGGCGGCGACCAGGCTTCGGAGCGTTTCGATTTCTGCCTGTTGGCCCTTGATGACCGCCTGGGCGAGTGCACGAATGTCCGCATTGGTGCCGTCGTCAAGAACCGTGTTTGCCATCTCGATCGCTCCCTCATGGTGGGCGATCATCGCTTCTGCCCAAGCAACATCGAAGTCCTTGCCCATCTTCTTGCCGAGTTCAGCCATCTCGTCCGATGACATCATTCCGCTCATCATCGATGAGTGATCCATTCCGCTATCGGCTGCTTCCGGCTTGTTCCAGGCCATGAGCAGATTCTTCATCTGAGTGATCTCAGGGTCCTGAGCGTCCTTGATCTGTGTCGCGAGGTCGAGGATTTCTTCGCTGGCGCCCATCGTCGGATCAAGAGCCATGTCGGACATTTCGATTGCTTGCTCGTGGTGAGGGATCATCATCTGGGCGAACATCACATCAGCATTGTTGAATGTGTTCGTTGCTGTCGTTGAGGCTGTAGTCGCGTCTGAACCCCCGGCGGTGTCCGAACTATTCGAGCCGCATGCGGCAAGGACTGCAACAAGTGCGACTGCCATAAGGGAAAGTGTCTTCTTCATTGGGGGTGCTCCTCTTGTTGATCTACGACAACGTGTAGTAGTTTATCGTCCCAGGGATACATGTCAAGTCGGGGCGGATGCCACCATCACAGCAGTGACGGCGATAATCGTCGCACCCAGACCGAGCTCGACAAGCGAGGACCGTATGAGTGCGCTCTTCAATCGCGCAGACGAGTCCGACACTCGCCTGCTTCGTCCAAGAAGCCGTCTCCTGTTCTGTGCTGCAAGACGAAGAACGAAAGCAACAAGGGACAGTTTCGCGACCAGCAAGAGTCCGTGCGAGTTGGTGAAAACACTGAACGGGTTCGCGTGTAGGCGTAACGACTGAATAACTCCTGTCACAACCAGGACGGCGACCGCTCGTTCTGCTGCGTAACCGAATCGATCGAAACCGGCGACAGCACGTTCGTCGTCCACGTGCGGCACGACAACGAACACGAATGCACACAGACCGCCGAGCCAAACTGCGGAGGCAGCCATGTGAGCGACATCGGCGGGGATGCCCAGCCACGGAGCTGCCTGCGAGCGGGAATGTCCTCCGTAAGCCAGGGTCACCATGTACATCAGTCCGGTGACGAGAAACAGACGCGACCTGACGGGGTCGAGGAAACCCTCGCGCAAGACCTCTCTCGTCATTGCAACATTCAGAGCGCAGATTGCAGTCTTCATGATCAACATCGAGCCTGGCGTCGTCCCCAGTGCGTCGAGGAAACCGGTGATCCAGTTCGAGCCAGATGCCCGAATGTCGTCCACGAACACCAACGTTTGCAGAGCCGACGATGAAAGGAGTATCCACGACGCGTAACGAACGAGGCGCCCTCCGAGCGGAACCCGTATCGAACCAACGGCAAGGTACCACTCCGCGAAAAAGAGGCCCCCAAGGATGTAGAAAGCGAGGTAGTTCGCAAATCTGAGCGCCGCGCGTGCAGGTTCAGGTACGGACAATCGCCCGTCATCGAACCCGCTTGACACGTCCGTGATCGATTGGACATCAGTGGTCGGAGGATTTGATGGCACTGAAGTTGTACCACCAGTGACGGACGACAGCTCCGTCGTCGTAGGCGATGGGACAGTCGGGGCCACGATTGCGGGGGCCTGGACCGAGAATCGTATTCGCCCTGAAATGACATGTCCGTCCGTGCCCACGAGCCGCCAACGTGCCGTCACAGACCCGGTGAGGTCGCCCGGAAGGTTGAATGCGACGACGTTGTCGGTCTGGCCTTGTTGGGGTGCGGCGAGGGGGACGCGCATGCCATCTGACTTCACGATTTCACCGGATGCCGATGCAAGGGGGACAGTTTTGTCGAATGTGATAATCCACTGCGCCGGTGCCGCGGTCAGGATCTCGCCGTCGGCGGGACTACTGGAGATCTGCTTGTTGTGCGCGAGCGCCGTACCGGCGCCAGCGGTTGAAACAGCGAGAGCTGTCGCGATGAAGAGGAGAAAGCGAATCAGGTGCCGGGTCATGGTGAAAGAGATCTACTACAAGGTGTAAGACATGAACCTTATCGTCCGGTATGCTCATTCCATGGGCAGGCGTGCTGATGGCGAACTCGAACGTGATGTTCTCAATGTCCTTTGGGATGTCGAGGAAGCATTGCAGCCATCCGATGTGCGAGAGGCACTCGGTGCAGACCTTGCTTACACGAGTGTCGCAACGGTGCTGACACGACTCGTTGAGAAGGGCACGGTCACTCGGGTACCCATGGGGCGAGCGTTCGCATACCGGCCGACCCTCTCTCGTGAAGACTGGTATGCGGAGCAGATGCTTGCCGTTCTCGACGGTTCCCCCAACCAGCGTGCGCTTCTGGTTGGTTTCGTAGGGAAGTTGTCGCGCCGCGACCGTGAGGCACTCCGTCGAATGCTCGCAGAGAATGACAGGCGATGATCCTGCTCACCCTGCCGTTGCTGTGTGCGTCAGTCCTCGCTGTCGTGATTGCACCGCTGTTGGCCCCGATGACACCCGTCGCCTCTCGACGAGCAGCGATTGCTCTGCTGCTTTCCCTGGCTGTTGCCACTCTGGCATTGCTGTTGCACCTTTCGATGCAGGCAATAGTTGCCCTTCCGCTCATCGGTTCCCGTCTCCATTCCTGGCTGCACCTCGACGGGGTACACGTTGTGCGCGGAAGTTCTGTCGGGGTTATCGCGTCATTGCTCTCGTCTGTTGTCGTGGTGAAGCTGATTCAGATGCTGGTTGCCCAAAGGAAGCTTTGGGGTCTCCATCCCGGCGGTGTCGTCACACTTCCTGATCCGCGTCGTTTTGCGTATGCAATCCCAGGACGTCGCCCTGGGATTGTTATCTCTGATGGGCTCATCTCTTCGCTTTCGCCTGCGGAACTTGACGCGGTACTACGCCACGAGCAGGCACACATCGACGGCCGTCACGACCTCTGGCTCCTGGTTGCACGTGCTTGTGTTGTCCTCAACCCGATCTTGATACCGGTGAAACGGCAACTTGAGTTCGCTCTTGAACGAATCGCCGACGCTGCAGCCAAACGCGACTGCGGCGACACGCACACCGTTGTGTCTGCATTGTCGAAGGCTGCGCTCGGGCACTGGAATCCGACAGGTTCGCTCGGTATCACGTCCTCGGCAGTGTCCGCACGAGTTCGATGGTTGAGGTCAGGAACAAATCACACTCATCCGATGCACTTGACCGTCGTACTAACCGGATGCCTGGCCGTTGCGGGACTTAGTGTCCTCCAAGGTCATCACATCATCGCCGCCATTCAAGCAGTCTGTGCGTAGAACTGATTCCCATTCGACCCTGGATGGATGGGAATCGTCGGAGGTGTGAAAATCCGGATCGTCTCAGGTCGCACCTGACGCCCCCTGGACCGGCCACCACGACACCGAGTGGAGTCCTTTGACGGCCCGGCACTCTGTGGCACAGTGGAGGAAGTGATCGCAGCTCTCCGGCCATCTCAGCGCGTGTGGTGGTGTTTCGGCGTAACCCGTAGGCGTAACAAGCCTCGAAACCGCCTTCTGAGCCAGTAGCCACAAGGGAGGGTGGGAAATCTCCCAGCTCCACCGTGCTCCACACTCGTCTGCGTCGTCAGCCGAGTGGCAACAGACCCTCAACGTCGTTGCGGAACACTCCCGTGTCCAGCCACTGCCTGATCTTGGTGACCGTGTTCTTCGTGTAGTTCGGCACCAGCGCCCGGTGCTCGGCGTTCGATGTCGTCAGCAAGTCGTTCAGCAACAGGAGATTTCGCTGCGCAACGAGGGCCTCGAAATCATCCTCGGTGATTCGCGGGAGTTCGGCGACTTCCGCATACCCTTCGCGGAGTGCCTCGACCAGGTCGTTCGCCGGCCGCAGGTAGTACGTCGACACCGCGAGATCCTGCACGGGCATGCCGAACCCGGAGTCGTCGAAATCAAGCACCGAGAGCCGGCCACGGTCCCACTTGACGTTCCACGCATGGATGTCGGCGTGCAGAGGACGCATCGGGCCGTCGACGATGCGCGCCGCCACTGTCGACACGATCCCCACGGCCTGCCGAACGAGCGACAGTTCGGAAGGTGCCAGCACGAGATGGCCGTCGTCGAGCCGATCGGGAAGGTTCCAGAACGCGCCGGCGAGCGTGGGCAAGTCGGCACCCACCGGGAGGTCCCATGCCGCAGCATGCACGTGCAGTGTGGCCATCGCCCTTCCCATTGCGCTCGCCTTCTCGGGCGTCGGCGAGTGGCCGACGTCGTGTCCGGGCAGCCACGAGAAGACGGCAGCGTGAACGTCACGACCCAACTCGACCGAGGACACCGTCGTGACATACCCGCCGTCTCTGTTGGCGAGTGGCGCCGCAACGGAAAGGTCGGTGTCCCGGTCAAGAGCGCCGATCCATGCCACCTCTGCATTCATGTTCTCCCGGCTGCGACGGGAATTCACGTTGATCCTGAGGGCGAATTTGCGGCCGTCCGCGGTGTCCACCCGGAACGTGGTGTTGTACCCGTGCTCGAGAAGGGTTATCCGCCGCACATCGAGTCGGTACTCAGACAGAACCCTGCCGGCAACGGTGCGCATCACCTTGACCTGCGCGAGTCTGCTCAGTTCGCTGAACCCGCGCTTCGTGGCCACGGGGCCAACGCTACAAACCGCCGTGCACCACCCGTGGTTCAGGTGTGAACTTGCTCGTCGAGGTCATGGAGCTTCTTCCCCGCCATCTCCACTACCGACCACCAGTCGTCCTCGTTCATCAGGGCGCCGGTGCCGGTCGGCGCGGCATCACCGAGCTGCAGCACCATGATGATCGCGCCGAACCGTGCGATCGTTGTGCGCGAGACCCATTCCATCTTGTCCTGCTGTGTCCCCTCGGGCGGTGTGGTGGTCTCGGCCCAGCTGATGGATTCATCGCCGATGTCACGGTTCTCGATGATGGTCGTCGACGTCACAGCACCTGATTCGTCCGTCGAGGTGGCACCGTCGCAGATGCGCGCAGCCTCCTTTGCGTCTGCGTAGTACTCGACGGCGTTGTCGTTCGCCCAACCCTGGAGCCTCATGAGGCGCGATCCCGACGAAGACCCCGTGAACTGCATCTCCACGTCGGCGCCTGCGCCACCCGCAAGCTCCACCAGGTTCCCCGTCACCATCGTGGCGGCCGGACACCACACCGACGGCTCGATGGACGGGTTCTCGGGGCCCCGTGTGTCGAAGGCCTGGCGCTGTGTCTCGCGCCAATCGCCGGGCATGTCGGTGATGGTGGGAAGCGCATCGGAGATCATGGCCGGCGTCGGCATCTGGCCCTCGGCCGAGCGGGTGCAGCCGATGAACATGAGTGATGCGGCGACGGCAACGGCGGTTCGTTTCTTCATTCGGACATCAAACCCATGCAGGACACGGGGTCCAAGCGACGTCCGTACCGATTCGGGCCCGTGTCAGGGTGACGAAAATTGCCTTCCTACTGGTAGGTCGGTGGCCTCCGGCTGGTTTAGCGTGGGGAAATGAGCACGGAGTCCGCACCCATCATCGAGCCGCGCGCCCAGTCGCTGAACGCAGTGCGCGACATCATCCCGGACTCCTGTTACGAACGTCCGACCGCACCCGCCGTTCGCGCACTCGTCCGCGCGTGGCTCGTGTACGCAGTCACCATCGCCGCGCTTGCCATGGTCCACTCGTGGTGGGCAACCATCCTCCTGTGGGTCGCCGCCGGTCTCGCGGTGTCCGGACTCTTCGTGCTCGGGCATGACGCATCACACGGCGCACTCACCTCCTCGCGGAAGGCGAACAGGATCCTCGCCCAGGTGTGCATGGGGCCGAGCATCCACGTCGAGTCAGCATGGGACCTCGGCCACAACCGCATCCACCACGGTTTCACCACGCGCCAGGGATTCGACTTTGTCTGGCATCCCGCCACAGTCGAGGAATACCGCAGCCTCGGCCGCATCGCCCGCCTGCAGCACCGCATCGAGTGGTCAGCGTTCGGTTCGGGCGTGTACTACCTGCGCACCGTGTGGTGGCAGAAGATGTGGCGCTTCAACGGCCAGAGCAAGAACCGCGACCAGATCATCCGTGACAAGACCACTCTCGGTGGCTCGCTCGGCGTCATCATCGCCGCGCTCGTCGTCATCGGGGCGATGAGTGGCGGTGCGCTCGGCGCGATCTGGCTGCCTGTGAAGCTCGTCATCGTCCCGTTCCTGCTGTTCGTGCACATCATCGGGTGGACGGTCTACGTGCACCACGTCGACCCGTCGATCCGTTGGTGGACGAAGAAGGAATGGACCCAGTACAAGGGCCAGATGGAGTCCACCACGGTGCTGGAGTTCCCCCGCATCATCAACTTCCTGTGGTTCCACAACATCTTCGTGCACGTCCCCCACCACGTGGACATCCGCATCCCGTTCCATCAGCTGCCCGCGGCAGCGCGCGCCATCGAGGCCGCGTACCCGGACACCGTGCGTCGCTCGCGCATGTCGGCGCGCCGCTACTTCCACGCTGCCCGCACGTGCAAGCTGTACGACTTCGAGGCAGCCACGTGGCTGCCCTACTCCAGCGCGCTCGCGAAGTAGCCGCTAGAGCTTGCGGATGACGCCGTCCTTGACGGCGGCGGCGGCAACTGCCGGGGCGACACGCTCCACCACGGAACGGTCGAACACCGACGGGACCACGAACTCGGGCTTCAGTTCCGCATCGGTCACCGACTCGGCGATGGCGATTGCAGCGGCGAGCTTCATTCCCTCGGTGATGTCCGTGGCGTTCGCGTCGAGCGCACCGCGGAAGATGCCGGGGAACGCGAGCACGTTGTTGATCTGGTTCGGGTAGTCACTGCGGCCGGTGGCCATGACGGCGGCAAGGCCGTCGGCCTGCTCGGGGCGGATCTCCGGGTTCGGGTTTGCCATCGCGAACACGATCGGGTCCTTCGCCATCGAACGGACATCGGCGGCGGTGATCAGGTCGGGGCCACTGACGCCGACGAAGACGTCCGCACCCTTCATGACGTCACCGATCGTGCCCATCTTGCGCGCCGAGTTCGTGTGGTTGGCGAACCATTCCTTGGCCGAGTTCATGTTGCCGCGGCCGGAATAGATGGCACCCTCGCGGTCGCAACCGATGACGTCGCCGACACCTGCATTCAGCAGGATCTTGCCGATGGCGACACCGGCGGCGCCGACGCCCGCAATGACGACCGTGAGGTCCTCCATCTTCTTGCCGGTGATCTTCAGCGAGTTCCACAGTGCCGCGAGCGTGACGACGGCGGTGCCGTGCTGGTCATCATGGAAGACCGGGATGTCGAGGCTGGCGCGCAGGCGCTCCTCGATCTCGAAGCACTCGGGTGCCTTGATGTCCTCCAGGTTGATGCCGCCGAACGTGGGGGCGATGCGCTGCACGAAATCGACGACCTCGTCCGCGGTGCTGGCGTTGATGCAGATGGGGAACCCGTCGACCCCACCGAACTCCTTGAACAGGAGCGCCTTGCCCTCCATCACCGGCATGGCACCCTCGGGCCCGATGTCCCCGAGACCGAGCACTGCGGTGCCGTTGCTGACGATGGCCACGGTGTTCTTGCGGATCGTGTACCTGTGCGAGAGACCTGGGTCGTTCTCGATGGCGGTGCACACGCGTGCCACGCCGGGCGTGTACGCCATGGACAGGTCGTCGCGGTCGTTCACGGGCGCGGTGGAGAGAACGTGGATCTTGCCGGCCTCGTGCATGCGGAACGTGCGGTCCCACCAGTCGAGGAGCGTCACGCCGTCGAGAGCCTGGATCGCGTCGACGACCTTCTTCTGGTGCGCCTCGTCGCGGCAGTGGACAACGACACTGCGCCGCAGCACAGGTCCGCGCACGTCGAAGCCATCGAGCGCACCGATGTTGCCGCCTGCGTCACCGATGGCGGCACAGAGACGACCGAGCGTGCCGGGGACGTTGTCCAACTGGCAGTCGAGGGCGATGGAGAAGGCGGCGGTGGGAAGAGTGCTCACAGAACAGGAGACGCTATTGGTTCGTCCGTGCAATCTGCGACATTTTTCCCGTGTTGCTGGCAGGCTTGACGGGTGAACAGCGCCGAAATCGTCTCAGAGGCCTCGCGCCGGCGCACATTCGCGATCATCAGCCACCCGGACGCGGGCAAGACCACGCTGACCGAGAAATTCCTCCTCTACTCGGGTGCGGTGCAGGAAGCCGGTGCCGTGAAGGCCCGCTCGGGCGGCCGCGGGGCCACCTCGGACTGGATGGAACTGGAACGCCAGCGCGGCATCTCCATCTCCTCCACCGTGTTGCAGTTCCCGTACGGCGACAAGCAGTTCAATCTTCTCGACACACCCGGCCACCGAGACTTCTCCGAGGACACCTACCGCGTGCTCACCGCGGTCGACGCCGTCATCATGGTCCTCGACACCGCCAAGGGTCTCGAGTCCCAGACACTCAAGTTGTTCGATGTCTGCCGGTCGCACAACCTGCCCGTGCTCACCTTCTTCAACAAGTACGACCGGCCCGGCCGCGATCCCCTCGAACTTCTCGACGAGGTGGAGCAACAGATCCAGCTGCGCGCCACCCCCGCAACATGGCCCGTGGGCATCCCCGGCGACTTCCGCGGCGTCATCGACCGTCGAGATGGTTCGTACGTGCGCTTCACGCGCACCGCACGCGGGGCCTCCGAGGCGCACGAGGAGTTCCTCTCCCCCGAACAGGCCGCCGAGGTCGAGGGCGCGGCGTGGACGCAGGCGCTGGAGGGTTGCTCGCTTCTCGAGGCGATCGACGCGAACGTCGACATGCCGTCGTTCCTCGCGGGCAGGAGCACCCCGGTCTTCGTCGGATCCGCCATCACGAACTTCGGGGTGCGCATGCTCCTCGACGCGGTCGCCGACATGGCACCGGCCCCGACGGCACGGACCGGCCGCGACGGGACAGTGCGCGGACTCGATGATGACTTCTCCGCGCAGGTGTTCAAGATCCAGGCCAACATGGACCCGAACCACCGCGACCGCATCGCCTTCGCCCGCGTGAGCTCGGGGAAGTTCGAGCGCAACATGGACATGCAGAACTCGCGCACCGGCAAGGACGTCAGCAGCAAGTACGCCACCACCGCGTTCGGTGCAGACCGCGACACGATCGAGACCGCGTACCCGGGGGACATCATCGGACTGATCAATGCCGGTGGCCTGTTGATCGGCGACACGATCCATGCGGGCCCCGCCATCGACTACCGGGCCATCCCTCGTTTCTCCCCCGAGGTATTCGCCGTGGCCCGCCCGAGTGACTCGGGCAAGGTGAAGCAGTTCCGCAAGGGTCTCGAGCAACTCGACCAGGAAGGCGTCGTGCAGGTGCTGCGCGACCCGGAAGGGTTCATCACCGAACCGATACTCGCCGCGGTCGGTGTGCTGCAGTTCGAGGTGTTCGCACACCGGTTGCTGTCGGAGTTCAACGCACCCACCGAGATCGCGCACATGAACTTCGATGCCGCCCGCATCACCGACAGGGAGAGCGCACCACGGCTCCGCGAGATCGGCGGCATCCGCATCATGGAACGTTCCGATGGTCAACTTCTCGCGTTGTTCGAGAGCAGGTACAGGCTGCAGCGACTGGAAAGTGACGAACCTACTCTCACTTTGCGGCCCATCACCACGACTGACTGACGCACCCGCCGTACCGTGTGCGCATGCCGCACGACGGGCTCGACACGGCAGGACTGACACGCGCGGAGGCCGCAAGGCGACGTGCTTCCGACGGGGCGAACACCCTCCCCGTCGATGGTCGCGCAGACATTCTCCGGCAACTGTGGACGATCGTCTCGGAGCCAATGCTTCTTCTCGTCCTCACGGCGGGGGTCGTCAATTTCCTCCTTGCCGAACCGCTCGATGGGTCGATCCTGATGTCCACGATGGTGATGATCATCGGGCTGTCGCTCCACCAGCAGCGGAAGACAGCCACGGCCCTCGGCGCCCTGCGGGAGGTGTCGGCACCGTGGGCCACCGTGGTCCGTGACGGTGCGACGGTCCGCGTGCCGGGTGCGGACGTGGTGCGGGGCGACCTCATCGTTCTCGTCGAGGGGGACCGGGTCCCCGCTGACGCATTGATCATCGAATCCGAGAACGTCCGGGCCGACGAGTCAACACTCACCGGCGAGTCGGTCGCCGTTTCGAAGGTGCCTGCGGGAAGTTCGCCATCCGTGGATTCGCCGCCCGGCGGCGACGGTCGGCCTCACCTCTTCTCGGGGACACTCATCGTGAAGGGACACTGCCGCGCGGTTGTCACCGCGACCGGTGCGCGGACCTCACTCGGCAGAATCGGGGTCTCGCTCGGGTCCATCCGGACGGTGCGGACACCTCTCCAGCGCGAGACCGACAGGATTGTTCGTGTCGTGGCCGTCATTGGTGGCGCTGCCGCGGTGTTCGTGGCCGGGGCATTTGCGTTGCTGCGCGGCGGCGTGCTCGAGGGAATCCTCGCCGGAATCGCAACCGCCATGGCCGTGCTCCCCGAGGAGTATCCCGTCATCCTCTCGGTGTTCCTCGCACTCGGGGCCTGGCGCCTTTCGCACGACAGGGTGCTGGCGCGAAGACCGGAGGCGATCGAGACGCTCGGTTCGATGACGGTGCTGTGCGTCGACAAGACGGGGACCCTCACCATGAACGAGATGACGGTTGCCCACCTCTGGACGAGTGGCGGGACCATCGACGCCGCAACCGGCGCGTTCGGGAGTTGTGCGCGCACACTCGTCCGTTCCGCCGCGCTGGCCTGCCCGTCCCACACCTTCGACCCGATGGACCGTGCGTTGCGCACGCTCGACGAAAGGGTGACCGCAGATGAGGAACTCCCCCGCGAGGGTCAACTCGTGCGTGAGTACCCGCTCTCCAGCGACCTGCTCGCTGTGGGTCACGTGTGGCAGGACCCGCGGTCGGCCGAGCTCATCGTTGCGGTCAAGGGTGCACCGGAGACGGTCGCGAGGCTCTGCGGGTCGGGTCCGGACGACTTGCGACTGATGTCAGAGGCGCTCACGGATTTGTCATCACGCGGCGAGAGGATCCTCGGCGTCGCACGATGCCGCCTGCCGGCAGGATCGGCGCTGCCTGACGGACTGGCCGGCCTCCGTCTCGAGTTCCTCGGGTTGGTCGGGCTCCACGACCCGGTGCGACCGGGCGTGCCCGTCGCGGTGCAGCGATGCAATGACGCCGGGGTGCGGGTCATCATGATCACCGGCGACCATCCGGGAACCGCACGAGCCGTCGCCGGCGAGGTCGGGATTCGGGACGGATGGGAAGTCGTCACCGGGGCAGAAATGGACGCACTGTCCGACGAAGCCCTCGCGACGCTGGTCGGGGACGCCAACGTGTTCGCCAGGGTGACACCGGACCACAAGCTGCGACTCGTGCGGGCCCTGCAGTCGATCGGGGAGATCGTGGGCATGACCGGTGACGGCGTGAACGACGCGCCCGCGCTGCGTCAGGCGGACATCGGGATGGCGATGGGAAGGCGCGGGACCGACGTCGCCCGTGATGCATCGGCCCTCGTTATCACGGACGATGACTTCGGGTCGATCGTGAGGGGAATCGAACGGGGCAGGGGCATCTTCGAGAACATCCGCAAGGCAATGTCGTACGTCATCGCGGTGCACACACCGATCGTCGGGATGGCAGTGATCCCCCTGTGCGTCCCCTCATGGCCCCTCGTTCTGATGCCCCTGCAGATCGCGTTGCTCGAACTCATCATCGACCCGACGTGCTCGGTGGTGTTCGAGTCTGAATCCATCGACCCGGGCGCGATGTCGCGGCCGCCGAGACGGGCCGGCACCACGATGTTCGACCGACGGGTTCTCGTCGTCACCGTGGGACAGGGACTGGTGGCTCTCGCCTCGGTACTGGTGGTGTACGGCCTCACCGTGCGGTGGGGCGACCCGGCGGGCGTGACCCGTTCGACGACCTTCACGACGCTCGTTCTCTCGAATCTCGCCCTGATGGTCGTCAACAGGTCGTGGCATGCATCGGCATGGACGATCGCGAGGGAACGCCGGAACCCGTCCGTGCCCTGGGTTCTCGCCATCACGTCCGCGGTGACTGCCGTGCTGCTGCTGGTCCCGGTCTGCCGTCGAGCATTCGGGTTCGGCATGATGGA
>Ga0075472_10000399_pt1 | contig 17976 bp, 13 predicted proteins | sample DEB19_08_DNA_3_FD_77014 | JGI IMG/M metagenome (GOLD analysis project Ga0075472, IMG submission 77014) | Aqueous microbial communities from the Delaware River and Bay under freshwater to marine salinity gradient to study organic matter... | ecosystem: Environmental > Aquatic > Marine > Coastal ...
CTAATGGTACAACATTATCCCTAAACGGTGAACTTCAGAATTCCACAAATTTTTTATATTTTACATTTAGCCTAAGTACTACTTTTCTACTGTTATTTGGGGTTTATTACTTAGACGACCTCTTGTTAATAGCCCTATGACTACTAGTTTAACCACGTTTTAGCATTTATTCAACTACAAATAATAAAAATATTAATTGTCTCAAATATTTGTATTTTGAATTAGATTAAATAAAATAACGCTACTTCTCTATTTGAAATATTAATTAGCTTTAAACAACGCTGATCTCACTTAACGTACTTATTTATTAATATAAATATAATAAAAATACTTTATCAATTCAACATATAGCATATAATGATTTAATAATCGATTATTTTACACCAAAAATAACACAAACATGTTGTTACAACCGAGAAAATTTAAATACAAAACGCGTCAAAAACGAAGATCTACTCCAACACCCTCATTAACATCCCCTTTAAAATACGGAAACGTAGCTCTTACAATTATTAAACCGTTTCGTGTGTCCGCAAAACAAATATTCAGATTGAAACTTTTTCTTAAAAAATCAGCACGAAAATCAGATATCACGAAAAGGGCTTTTTGGATTTTTGTTTTTCCTCATTTACCTCTCTCCCGTAAACCAAAAGGAATGCGTATGGGGAAAGGAGTCGGTAAATTATCAACTTGATTCACTCAATTAAAGGGTGGAAAAAACTTAGCTGAATTCAAAAATCTACGATTGGGTAGAGCTATGCATTATGGAAAACAACTTCGACATAAACTACCTGTTCCAGCTGTTCTTAGAACATACAATACTAGAACTATCGGTTTAATTGGTTCGCGTAGAACTAACCCCTCAATGAGTACCTTTTTTTAATGTTGTAGTTTGCACTTCTATCTATTTAAATTTTGTACCACCTAAATAAACACAAAAGTTCCTAAAACCATACTTGAATATATTTAGATACTTACTTAGGTAATTTTTAATTTCTAAATTTATAAATTACTGAAAATTTTATTTTGTTATGATACGGATACGTTTACTATTTACTATTTTTACTTTTATTGTTTATTGCCGTTACTTCTGCTGCGAGATTAACCTTTTTTACAACTCGTACAAAAACTTTAGTTCTACAACGATTTGTGGGTTTTGGACTTTCATCACTTATTACGTTTGCAATTACCTCTTTAACTACTATGTACTATTTGTTTGATAATTTTTCTGATTTTCAAATTACGTTTTCACTTTACTGAGACGAAACACTTGAAGAAGAATTATTCGATTGATTTTTCATCACGAACTTTGTACAAGCCTACTTAATCGATCAAACTATGTTAGGTATGCACCCTGTCGCTATATACTATTTCCCGTTTATGTATATATTTGTATTAATAACGTTTTTATCAATTTTGTTTTGTCTATCCTATAACATTAATGAGTTTTCAACCTTCGTGTTATATTGTATAATTATTTTAATGGCCGGATACACGCTTTTTTTTACATCTTCACTTTTAATTTTTTTTTTCGCATATGAAATGTTACTGATTCCTTCCTTTTACATACTCTATAACTTCGCAAAAACGAGAAAATGCGTAGAGGCAGCTTATTTAATGTTTTTTTGAACACAATTTGGGGCCCTTTTTTTGATATTCGGATTTTTATATATAATACTAATTTCAGGTTCTCATTCTTTTGCGCAGTTAAACTCATTTTATTTCTCAACTTACGAACTAAATTTCATTTTCTTTTGTCTTTTGTTCGGATTTGGTGTAAAGCTGCCAATATGACCTTTTTACGGATGACTTCCAAAAGCTCACGTCGAAGCTTCAACGAATTTTTCTATATTCTTAAGTGGTGTTTTAGTTAAATTTGCCTTTTTCGGTTTCTTAAAATGTTTAATTACTATTCAATTAGAGCCCACATTCTACTTCATATATCCATTTTTAACAATAGGAATTGCAGATTCAGTCTTTAAACTTTTCTATCAAATCGATCTAAAAAAACTTGTTGCTTATTCAACAGTTGTAGAAATGCATTGATTAACTTTATGTATCGTAAGTGGTCAATCTTCATTAATGTTGGCGAGTTTTTGCATGCTTATAAGTCACGCCCTACTTTCAACGAATTCGTTCTTACTCGTTGATGCAATAGGTCGTCGATTTAAAACTCGATTAATTACGGAAATTAACGGAGTAAATTTTTTATGCCCCAAACTTTTTTTAATAAGCCTTGTTAACATATTAATATTTTTAGGATTTCCCGGTTCACTCATGTTTATATCAGAAATTTTATTTTTTAGTTTTTTTTTTGATTTGTACCCATTCCTATGTCTCGTTTTTCTCATACTATTATATTTACTAGCACCGTCATTCTATTTTAGAAGTTGAACAAATACATTATTTGGATACTCAAATCACTTTAATAGAACTATTCCGACTGATTTAACATCCAAGGAACTAGTATCGTTTGGGGGGCTAATAATTTTAATGTTTTGATTAGGTCTTTCTTGACAATCGTTCATTATTTAGTAATTTAGTAACTAACAACAGTAGGTGCAACTAAAGGTTGATAAGATGTATCTAATAAAATTTAATAAACAAAATTTAAAATAGAAAATTTTTATAATGTAACAATGGCAACTTTAAAACAAGCTAGTTTACGAACGAATCATTATACAAAAAAACACCCTTCTAGAACTCCAGCTCTTCAAAAACGACCACAAGTTAAGGGGATTGTAACTAAAGTAGCAACTATGACTCCAAAAAAACCAAATTCTGCAATTCGTCACGTTGCTAAAGTAGCATTAACAAATGGTTTACGGGTAACAGCTCGAATTCCTGGAATTGGACATATTTGTACAAAATATAATCGAGTACTCGTAACTGGAGGACGTGCAAACGATTTACCTGGTGTCGGGTACACAATTATACGAGGTGTATACGATTTTTCACCCCTCTCATTAAAACGAAAACGACGTTCGATATACGGAACCTCTAGACCAGATGGATTTACAAAATATATAAAAAAATCTCTTCGCGTTGTTTTGTAAGTTTTTTAAGGACTTTTCCAAACTATTCGAAAAATTAAAAATCACCAATTGAATAATTGAACATTTTAAAATTTTGAACTAAACATAATTTAAACAACGAAATCACTTTAATGCGTTAATGAAACTTGAATGAATTTCTACTAAACTAATCTCAATTATTTCTTGAGCTAGAGCTGGATCATTATGACCTTTAACTTTCGGACTCGCGTGTTGCGCTGTTGAAATGATGCATGCTGCAATGAGTCGTTATGACATGGATAGATTTGGAATTGTTTTACGGGCATCACCACGACATTCAGATTTGATCATTGTTGCAGGAACTTTAACAAATAAAATGGCACCAACATTACGAAGACTTTATGAACAACTACCAGAACCTCGTTGAATTGTTTCAATGGGAAGTTGCGCAAACGGGGGTGGTTATTACCATTATTCTTATTCTGTAGTGCGCGGTTGCGATAGAATTATTCCAGTTGATATATACGTACCTGGATGTCCACCAACTGCCGAGGCACTTCTTTTTGGTTTAATTCAATTACAAGGGAAAATAGGGTTTGTACTATCTGAGCTAAACACAGCAAACGAATGATACGGAGGTGATCATATATAAATGAAATTAATGGACCTACCATGCTTAGTATTCAACACGGCCGAACTGCAACATTTAAAGATAATTTTCTTGCAGTAACGTATTGAAGAAAACCTTTTTCAACCTCTACTCGTTTGATACGTCGACGATGAATGAAACGAAAACACATCAATAATTGAATTTCACTTTCAAACATAATGAAAGACTGAGCTATAAGTTATCGATTTCAGCGAAACGTCCTAAAATCACTATTTTACCAACATTTATCTATTAATTCGTTTTTTACTTTCAATTTACTTAATTCTAAAAATTCTATTCCAGCACTACATAAAGGTTCAGAATTAACAGTGTTAAGTTCATCAACTCGAAAAATACTAAATTATTTTATGCGATTTAACAATCCACGAATAAAATTTATGTTATCTTTAAAACATTGACATTTTGGAGTTATGTCTTATGATCCCGCATACTGAAATTTTACATATGAAGAACGCAACGAATACGTTACACCTTTGTTGCTGGATGCGTTTGAAACTACATTTCATTGTCATCAACCGTTAACAGTTTCGACTCAAATTTCAAATAATTTTTTTAACAATCTTAAACTACTTTCATCAAAATTTTCTTTAAATTTAATAAACTACGTGTACAAAACACTTGTGTTAACCACCCTTTTACAACTCCATAAAAAGAATTAACCGAAACGAATTTCCATATTGTTTATTTAATTTTGTTTTTAAAACGCATTAAACCAACTTCTAACGCTTCACGTCAAATCTTAAAATTCACTTCAAAATGATATGATCGTAAAGGATTTAAACCGCTCATGGTTCGCAAAAAATCCAATGCTGGGCGATCATCGTTGACTGGAAGAATAATTTGTTGATCTAAGCAATCTATTTTACGACGCATAAAACTCTTTAAAATTAATTATAATTTTCGTTCAAAAGAACCGGGGTTCGTTACGACTTTAAAACTTGTACCGTTCTCTAATAAATTACTTGCGTTAGTTAGTTTCGGTTCGGGTGCAATGACTTATTTTCCTGCAACAGAAAATACAAAAATATTATCACTTATATTTTTTCGAGCAAAAAAAATAGTTACACCGGGAGAAAATCTTAATACACACTTCGCACTTATAAACTGTACTCCCCTATTTCGAAAAATTTCAAATATATCATTATTACCCGGAAAACGTGCACAATACGTAAGGAGTTCTGGTTGTTACGCTAAAATCGTTAATACAAATTTTGAAAATCATACAGCTTTAATACGACTTCCGTCTGGCGTTAAGAAATTTTTTTCCTTATATGCTGTTCTAACATTCGGTTCATCGGCATTAAAACTAAAACGTAAAATACAAAACACAAAAAGTGGATTTTGACGATCGTTTGGATTAAAAAATGCCGTAAGAGGAGTTGCCATGAATCCCGTTGATCATCCTCACGGAGGTCGAACAAAATCTATTAAATATCCACGAACTCCGTGAGGTAAGACTACAAAATATAAATAATTAAAATAGTATGAAAACTAATAAAGCTACTTTATGACCTTGTCAAAATCGATCCTTAATGTAACATTGTCAATTTTTCAACCCCTTCAGAAGACGTATAAACTTCATTATGTCGCACCTAGTACGTGACGAAAACTATTTCTTGTTTACGATAATGAGGTTTTCCAATCTAAAAAAAAAATTATATATGATCGTCAATCTACAATCCCAATGTCTTTGTTGGGAACCAAAATATTAATTTACTCAGGTAAAAAATTTCATTCACGTGTAATAAATCGTTGAATGATTGGTTATAAATTTGGTGAATTTTCATGAACTCGTAAATTAGCCCTCTACAAAGCTAAACAATTGAAAAAGAAAAAAAAATAATGAAATTTGAACACGTTTTACAAATCTACTGATCAAAGGGTTTTTTAACCAATGGAAAACTTCAAAGTTTTAATACCAGCTTTAAAAACCTTTTTAATGAACCTGGAGGTGCTTCGAAATCTACTCAACTTAAACTAATTCAACGATTTGAACTATATTCACTTATACGAAGACCTAATCAACCTATCTCTTCTATCAGTGACACGTTACCCGAAAGTTTAAATTTACTGTTTTCAAAAATAACAAATATAAATAATTCTGTATCGGATCTTACAAAATATTCTCTGTTGAGACTTTACTTAACTAAAACAACACGAGGTAGATCTCATGCTTTGGGTAAACCGTCTCGAGGACAACGGACATGATCAAACGCCTGATCAGCATATCATACTAACAACATTACCCGTTCATTTATAAACGCATATCAGAAAATGAAGCAAAAAAATTTTAAAGAAGAGAAAATTAATTATCGTATTGTCAAAAAAAAGTCCCTTAGAACTACTCGAAAAGAAACAGTTTCGAAAGTTATTGTTAAAATAAACAATTGGTTTTAGAAAATCCTAAGAATACTTTAAATTATTTAAAACAGGTTTGAATTGAATTTAGTAATTTCATCTCATTCGCACGAAACGTCTGCACCATTTTTAAAATTTTCAAACTATAAATTTCTACAAACACACAAATTAATTTCGACTCTTTGCTACACTAATGGCCAAATAAGTGTATTAAACCTTCTAAAAGCGGTAAATTTTTTTATCGAATTAAGGCAGTACAGATTATTTACTAACGAAGTTCAACTTTATCCTACAAATCGAATTAGAACGAATCCACTTTTAGGTAAAATTCAAAATTTAAAAAATATTAATATTTCATTAGCAACACCATTGTTTTTTAGAAATATGAAACGTTTTAATTCGAGAAAACTGTCCAAGTTTCTTAAACAAACCTTCCCGAACCACTTCTATTTTCAAAATCATAAAAGTTTTATTTGGGACCTAAAAACACTTCAAACAATTCATTATTTACAACCCTTAGGTATCGCTCCGAATATTAAACACGCGTCAGTTAAAACATTACAAAAAAAAATTACAACAGATAAATTAAAATATAATTTTAAAGATATTTTAGACTCAACTATTGTTCGTTCTCAATGAAACAACACAAACAGCGCACAGAGTCTCAAAATATTTTTGTTCATAAATTATTTTTATCAACAATATAATAGTTGTACCAGACCGATAATCGAATTTTTATCGGAATCAGACACAACTTTTGAGCAACAATATCAACCTTCGGATCAACCGTACTTGTACACGAATAATCGTAAGAAAATTAGTTACACTTACAGCTTAAGTCATCTTTCTATTTGAATACAATTTAGAAAATTTTTTAAAGAACATTTACATACCCAAATTTATCAAAAAAAATATATTCCACAAAACGCTCTACAACTAAAAAACAACCTAACATCAAAATTTTCAATTGAAAAAATAAATAAAACAAAAGCTAAGTATGTAAACTTTTTTATTGATAAATTACCTTCTGTAAATCCATCAACGTGTGAAAATTTTTCACCATCGCTAAGTAATCAAGAGCTTTTTACTACACCTAAACATTTCCTCAATTACGAATCACCTTTCGTAATATTACCACACACCTTAAGGAACACAAAAAATCAATTCTACAAAAAAAATAAAACTCATTTTAGTTGATTTTTACCTACAATCACAACAAAACCCACTACTCAAACAAATTCACAATCGCAAAAAATACATATACAAAATTTTATATCCAAACTTAAAACAAAAAACGATTATAGTATACATTATACATATGCACCAAATCGACTATCTTACAGATTTCGATACAAATTATTTATTACTAAATTGTTCAAAAAATCTTCTCTTCGGCGATTCGCCTGAACCTTTAAACCACGTAAACTCGTATCCCCATTACTAAAACGATTTTCTAAATGAACGTTACCACATTGATTAAAACGTCAAATTCGGCACAAAAAAACTATTTCATTTTTAAACATAAAGCAGAAAAAAAATACTAAATACAAAAAATATTATAAATACTATGTTAACTTTAATAAAAAAACAGCTCTCACGGCGCATTTAATTACATTAAATTCAACTAATACTGAGAATATTGAGGCTTCACTCGCTATAACAAATGTTCAAAAACACAAAATATTAAAAAAAATGTTAATTAACGGTATACAAACTTTCAATTTTCACATTAAACGTAATTTTGTAAACAGAGTAACCGAGATGTCATCTACTAATAATACGGCCGCATTAGAAAACTACATGTATTTAAAAGCCACTGCTCTATATAATATACTTCCCACACTTACACAAAATTATTATACATTCTTAAAATCTATAATTTCAAAAAAAAACAAAAATTCAATTGTAAAATTAGAATATCAAAAACGTTGAAGAATGAAGTTAAAATCATTAAAATTTTCAAAAAAAACACCTTTAAACTTTAATTTACCGTTTGAAAAATCCACTAACTTTTTAGTTAATAATGAAATCAAGGCAAATCAAACGCTAAGAAAACTCAATATGAAGTTTAATTTTACAACGTTAAAACAAAACCGAATACAGAATTCAAATCTAATGAAACGAGTTTACGTGTCGCTTAACCCCTTATTAGGACTCAAACAATCTAAAAACTCAATTTTAAACTTATTTACAGATCTAAGTACTCATATTACAAAGCAAAATCTTACTCTCGTTGATCTAACCATACCGGCGTTATATCCTCGATTAGCTTATAATCCGCTCGAATCACAGACTGAGACGGAACTTGAAGAGGGCTTCGAAATTTTAAAACCAAAGTACTCTTCATATTTTGTATCTTCTCCATTCTCTTTTATTCAATTACTTAACGTTTCATCTACGGAAATATCTGATGTCGTGACGTCACAAACAGAATATTCACTACAATCGTTCTATAATTACACAATTTTTACAGACGCTAATCAGGTTAAAGCGGCCATATTTCGACGTTTTAATAAGCAAAAAACTTTATTTCAAAATCGACAACATCTACACGAATTACACAAACACGTTAATACGGGTTATGACACAAAAACATTAAGTTTATATAAATTTAACGCTAAACATCATTTACCACACTCTTTAACTAACTCCGTTTACTATAAAAATAACATTGTTCAGAACTTACATACAAATTCAACTCTTAGGGGTTCGAACTGGGGTACGTATTTTAATACTGTACCAAAACCACGAACCTTAGTACGTATTCCGCGTATAAAATTTAAACCAGGATACGGTAGAATATGACGAACAGCTCGACAAACAGTTCAAGAATTTTTAGGTATTTCAATTCGATATCAATATCGATTAACTCCAAAAATTCAAAAACAATACTATCTACAGAGAAAAATTTTGCAAGACACAACTTTATTTAATCTAGGAACACTTATCTTATCTACAAAACTAGCGCCAGATCATTGATTTATGGATGAATTATTAAAGTCTGAAAGTGTTTTTTTAAACGGTTTGAGCTGCCAAAATAAACATACTAAGTTATTCGTTAACGACTTTATACAATGTTTTATCAATATAAAATTTTATATAGTCCTGCGATGGTTGGAAAGTTGATCAACTTTAAAACGACAACGCGCCAATAAAATTTTCTATCAAAAATTTAGTACAACGGGGAAAAACAAGACAGCAAAACTTAGAAAAAATCTACCATTGTGATTTTTTGACATCCAATATTTTTACTCGGATATTCCAAAATTTGTAGAAGTCGACTATTTTACTTTATCGATTTTTGTCTTATTTACACCAACAAATTTTGAATGTTGAATCCCCTCAACACCAACTACCTTTAATTGAAATATTTTAAATATGTATAATTGAAAGTATATCACGTAACGTAATTTTAAAAACTCGCATTGACTAAGCTCATGATCCAGTCTATAATCAAAAATTACATTGCAGTCTAACATTTTTAATTTTTGACAACCAGTTTTTCATCAAAATTCTTTATCGGAACGACGAATAAAAAGTTTCATATTAAATTTTGGACCACAACATCCGGCCGCACACGGTGTTCTGCGACTAGTAGTACAGCTTAATGGTGAGCTCATTGAAAGAGCTGACCCTCACGTTGGTTTTTTACATCGAGGAACAGAAAAGTTAATCGAATACCGTACTTATTTAAAATCTTTACCTTACTTTGACAGACTCGATTACGTTTCTATGATGACCCAAGAACACGCTTTTTGTATAGCTATAGAAACTTTATCAAAATCAATCTCATACACCGCATTATACGTTCAAATTCGTGTACTTTTTGATGAATTAACTCGTATTATGAACCATTTATTATGCATTTCTTGTCATTCTATGGACGTGGGAAACCTTTCACCAGTTTTTTGAGCATTCGAAGAGCGTGAGCGTTTGATGGAATTTTACGAACGAGTTTCTGGAGCCCGAATGCACGCCGCTTTCTATCGTCCAAACGACATAGATTGAACAGGTCTCAATTATCAATTTTTTTTGGACGTTTCATTATTTTCTCGAGACTGCTTTAAAACTTTAACTGAAATTTTTACTGTCTTAACAACTAATAGAATATGAAAATCTAGGTTAGTAAACGTAGGAATGATTACATCAAATGATGTACTTTCTATGAGCGTTACAGGACCAATTTCGAAAAGTGTAGGAATTAAAAAAGATATACGTTTTTATCGTTCCGAAACCTATGCTCATTATTGATTTTTGTCAATTCAAGGGTATTTAGGAAAGCGGGGAGATAGTTATGATCGATTCTTAATTAGACTTCGCGAAATGTACGAAAGCTTAAATATAATATTCCAAATATTAAACAATTTAACAATACTAACAGATCATTCTTCTCAATCACCAATTTCTAATAATACAAACTTTTTTTCATTTTTTGATTCAGTAAATGCGCTTCAATTCACTAAATTAAATCACCAAACAAAGTATACATCAATGGAAAGCCTAATTAACCATTTTAAACACTATAGTGAAGGAATTAGAGTTCCTAAAGGATTCGTTTACAAGGCAATTGAAGCACCTAAAGGGGAATTTGGAGTTTCGTTAATTTCAGATGGAACTTCAAAACCATATCGATGTAAAATACGAACTCCGTCTTTTCATCATATGCAAGCTGCTTCACGGATGATCCATGGTCACTATTTAGCGGATCTAGTTACTGTAATTGGAACATTAGATATAGTTTTTGGGGACGTAGATAGGTAATACTTAGTATGACACGACAACAACAATGGAAAAATTTAGATAATTTTCGACGAAAACTTGCAATTAAAATGGAATTACGGCGAAACTTATTATTATCCATTACTTCAGCTACATCAATACCACTAATACAACGATATAACGCTCAATTTAATTTATCTCACATACTGAAACGCTCGTCACGTAATAAAATACGAAATCGATGCACAATTTCGGGACGAACTTGAAATGTTATCCGTAAAGCCCAATACTCTCGTTTTGTATTTCGACATCAATCATACTTTTCTTATCTACCCGGTGTTCGTCGTTCAAGTTGATAACAACCTACTTTGAAATTACTAATGAGCTCATGAGCATGACTATCTTACCATATTGATTATTCTTTAACTGCCCTCAAACTACCTTTATCTTTAACAATATGACAACATGGTTATAACTTAAATGCGTTACTTGTAGTACAAGAAACAGCTGATACCTTAGGTTTAATATTTCTTTTAAGCCTATTTTTAGCGGCACAAATTTTAGTTCGTAATACTATGTTTTCTATTTATGCGTTGTACGAACGTTCTTCGACAGTTAATCCTTTGTCACGAAATTCTTCACGAAATACCCAAAATTTCGTAAAAATTTTAACAACAAATGAAACGTCGTGGTACTCTGTTCGGCAACTTTTTTCGTCTTCATGCATCTACTTACGATCATTTTTTTCTTCAAAATAGCATATAATGCCCAAAATGTTGCAAAACATATTATTTTTTTTTCAAATCATCCCATCGTTACTTCCAGAAAACATAACTTTTTTTATTAAAATTTTTCTATGCCCAACCCCTTATCAAAACTTATCGTACCAAAATTATTTTTTCGACAACTGTTCGTTTACGTGAGTAATTTTTTTAGAGCACAAACTGTTTATTTTAGAACTCGTCCTTAACCCAACCACCTTTTATACCTTTGTGTGAAACGTATTAACTTTACCTTTTGATCAATGAAACATGGCTCAAATAATAGCGAAACATTACACACATCTTATAGAATCTTCGCAAATGCTACCAACAACCGCGAACCACAGTATATTTAATATTGTAAATTTTTTATTTACAATAGAATTTCCATCGTTATTCGAATTTTTATATAACTATGTTAAAGAAACCTCGATATACGTCCATACAACTAATCAAACTTTTACTTTCGTTTCTAAATTAGCGATATGTTTAGTATTTTTATCAGCTATACGTGGAGGAGTGCCGCGTTATAGGTATGATTTTCTTACTAAAATGGGTTGAGTTAAATTTTTAGGTTTAGTTTTAAGTTTATTTTTGGTTGTTATGTGTTTATATTTATTAGTTTAAAAGTGGACACGAAAATAAACGAGTTAAAACATATCACTTTTAATTTACAATACTTAGTATGAAACAAATTTTTAGCTACTTAGAAAGAACCTTAACTCGACCAATCAAAATTTACCAATTTAATGTTTTCCCAATTTTTAACCTTTTTTGATTACTAAAACAAACAATTTTTATTTGTAGTTTGAACAAATTTTCAACTTTTAGATCTACTCTAAAAAAAGCGGCCTATGCAGATTCTTATTGATTTTTATATAGTTCAAAAGTAGTATACTACACAAAACGATATATATAAAATTTTATAAAAATAATACTGGAAACTAGCTTAACCGGTAAAGCACTAGATTTTGGGTCTAGTGAGTACGGGTTCGAATCCCGTGTTTCCAAGACATCATTACACAATCGCGAACATATTTTATAAATCAATTACGATTAGCTTCAACAGGACGAAAACTATTTTTTGATGTTCAAATCACTTCACCTGTAAAATCTCTTGTTTTACTACTTCAAAACTTAAATTTAATACGCCGTTTTTATAAATTAAACAATTCAAAAAACAGCTATAGGGTATTTCCAGCGTATTCAAGATATCGAAAATATTCTCGAACCATGAGTGTTTATTTAAAATCGCGAGGACGAATTCGAATAAGTTATGAAGCGCTTCGTTTACTCGATATTAATACACCCCATTCATACTACATACTAGAAACCACTCGAGGAACTATGACTCACAAAGAAGCGATAAAATGTCGATTAGGGGGTCTGTTAGTATTAATCGTACACTAGTAATTTAAAGTAATTTCCCCTCTACAATTAACTTTACACAAAGCAGAACATCCAGTAAATACCTAAGTAAATATTTAATTTTGTTTTTAGGAGATATAAACGTTTTAATTATTTTTTTTTTATTCCTCATAACATCACTTATCGTCCAAACAAATACCTCTTTACATCTACTACTAACAGCTGAACTCCTATGAATCACACTATACTCGCTAGTAACACTCGCAGGTCTAGCTTACGATAATTTAAATTTATTATCTTTAACGTTTTTTTTCTTAATTTTTTCAGCTGTCGAATTTGGAGTAGGCCTCGTCCTTATGTTAATTCAACATCTATTAACTCGTACACTAAATTTGGACGCAAGAGGAAATCAAATTACAAAATTTTCGCCCCATCAAACTAATACCCCATTTTTAAATAAAATAATGTTTACACTTAAAATTTAAAACTACACATAGTATGTTAAACATCTGAATATTTTTTACTGTTATCGCATTGATTAGTTTTTGTTATTTTTTACTACACACATCAACATTTCGTAAATATCTTAATTTGAATGTAACTGGTGCTCACAGCAATGGCATTACAATTTATTTAAAACATCAACAGACGGAAAATCGAAACAAGAAAACGTCATTCGTATGAATTTTGTTTGACCTCTCTCTATGAATAAAACTACGACTAATTTATTATGCAAATAATTGAATTTATACTACAAATCATAAACGTATCGCGGTCAATTATTATTGATTCGTAATATTCGCAGGAATTTGTGGTATGATTTTAGCCACAATTATACGTCTCGAAATGGCTTATCCTGGAGTAGGGGTACTGGCAGGTGATAGTCTTCAATATTTAAGCGTTGTAACGGCGCACGCAGTAATAATGGTCTTCTTTATGATCATGCCATTGCTTTTTGGAGCTTTTGGTAATTTTCTGTTACCTACACAATTAGGAGTTCACGACGTCGCTTTCCCCCGCTTAAATAGTGCCGCTTTTTGATTTTTACCCGCAGGTTTATTAATGCTTGTTCAGCTCGTTTGTTTAGATCGTCGATATCAACGAATGAATTGTTATAATATTCGTGAAATTCAAACAATACTAAAATCAAAATATTCTCCAAATACGGCAGAATCATCTGATGTTCGATTTGGTCTTGAAGAAACAATTATTGGACTTCGTTTTCAATTAAATGGAATTGAATTCATTGATCCATCATTTACTCTTTTTTATAAAAATGCTCTACTAAATAATGTTAAATTAACTTCTCTACACACTTTTTTAAACAAACCTATACTTACCGTTAACGGAACACACAATTTTATGAATAAAACTTCATTAACTTTTCAACATGTTACCGACTGAACTAATCACAATATAAATAATTTGATATTTGATTCAAATTTTAGTGGCGTAGCGACATCAATTTGAAATTTTTTAACACCTCGAATTATGTTAAACGAATCTACTTCAATAATTCAAAACTTAATAATTTATATCAAATCATTTTATTCAATTTTTAGCGTTAATCGAATTTTTAGTAATACCATTCTAAATTTAGATTTTATTATTGAATCATTGCGTAGTATTATACGACCAGGTTTTTTCACAATTAGATCATTTTTCGAAGGATTTTTAGAATTCTGTACTTATATTGTTTATTTACCAATATCTTTGTGTACGTCGTTTATGGGTTCTATTACTCGATTTATTGACATCACTTCAAATTTTACAAAAACTTTTACTAATTCTCTAATTTTTGATTATTGTGCCAACAGCTATCTACATATCTTAAAATTTTTAATGTCTAAATTAAATATCCAAACATCGTCTAATAGCAATGAACAATTATTAAAATACGATACAACGTACCAAACAAATACACTGAATATTCACGAATCACCTATGTCTAGTCTTCACGAACAACTAAATGATCAACGATTTACTCGAACAATGAATCCTATATTTAAATACGATTTTAAGGTCGGAAATTATTTACCGGACGAATTAAAAAAATTAAATCTACACTTATTTATGACAATTCACGACGTCACTACCGGTGTACGCAAAACATCGTGATTTATATCACCTGACTATTTTACTTTATTAAAAGGAAATATAGCTTCACACATGTTATATTTCTCAAACCCAACTTCTTATGGTGCTAATATTAGTAAGTTAATTACGGCATGTTCCGACGCTGATTCAACTTTTTCACTAAACTCTCCGCATTCAGCAAATGTAACCCCTTCTGGAGCATTTTACAATTTTTTATTTGCATGAAATGTGTCAAACAATCCGTTATCGGCCCAATGAATTTCAATTAATGCATTAGACCAAAAATTTTATAAAATGTTCGCAACAAGTTCTATGCAACAAAGAATAAACGCTAATTGACGATCGTTAAAATTTACTAGAGAAGCGTGACGATGCAAATTATTAGCTGCTCGACATCAAAATACTTTGTACAGACGTTATCTAAACGAAGATTCTGTTGTTTGAGCTGTTGAACGAAATGCTAAAGACGTTTTACCTGGATGAGCCATGATTACTCCTTTTTCTGCTCGAACACGATTTACTGCTATTGGTAAAGTAGACATTGGGCTAATGGGAGTTTTTCTTGTTCTAAATTCATCAATTGTAAGTTCTGCAAATTTCCTTGTTACGTACCGTTATTTATCAACATTAAATAATAGAAAAATGCGAGACGCTCGTTCGTTCTTTACCGAAGGAGTAATGGTAGCTTCTTGAATGATGATTGCCGCTAACCCCATGTTAGCTATTGGAATTCTAATGTTATTATCAGATCGTCATTGACAAACATCATTTTTTGACTACTCTGGAGGTGGAGACACGGTGCTTTTTCAGCATATGTTTTGATTTTTTGGACACCCAGAAGTGTACGTTATCATGATTCCAGCTTTTGGATTTAATAATACAATTTTATCATTTTATCTACGAAAACGAGTTTCAGCACGTGCAAGCCTTTTGTACTCAATGTACACTATTGCATTTCTAGGGTTTTTTGTTTGAGGTCATCATATGTATATGGTTGGATTGGCTCATACTACCCGAATGCTCTTCAGTACTTTAACCGTTATGATATCAATTCCTGCGGCCACAAAGCTTATGCACTGATGTGTAACTTTAGTAAATAGTGCTTTCATTATTGAATTACCGATGGTATTTCAACTGTTATTTATATTTTTTTTTGTTTCAGGAGGTATTAGTGGTATGGCCGTTGCTCATACAGGAATGGATATTTTGTTTCACGATTCATTTTATGTTGTAGGTCATTTTCACGTAATGCTAGCTGGATCTGGTATGTTTGCTTCATTTGGAGCATTTTATTTTTATTTCCCTGCTATATTTGGGGTAAAATATAGTCGAATTTATGGTTATCTTCATTGTATTTATTACTTAATCGGACAACTTATGACAGTTGTTCCAATGTTTTGACTCGGTTACGCAGCAATGCCACGTCGTGTTCTTGATTATCCAGCTGCTTTAGGTGGGTGACATGCTATAGTTTCAGCAGGTCATATGTTAAGTGTAGCTGGAATGGCTGCATTTTTTATTATGATTTTCGATAGTATTCGTCAAGGAAGAGCCGCTACTCGAAATTCTTTTGGAGTTGCTCGTTTTAATACTCGATTAAACTTTTATATTTATGAAGGGGCTCGAACATGATTTTTACAAAGAAAAGGTTGATATTTATCACGATATAATCGTCACAATTCGGTGCGATTAAACAATTTAAATTACACCAATAACGAATATTTGGAAACCACACTATACTCATACACTATTTTAAAAAATAATTCTAAATAATAAAATTAAAATACAATGTTTCATGTCTATAATATATTAACCACATTTAATATGTAGTCTACGTAACACACTTGCTGAATGAAATGCTAATTTTACAATTATTTTCCATCATCACATTATTTTATTTTATAAACACTTTTAATATTTTAACCATTTGATACTTAGCTGGAATTTACTTAACGTTAGTCGGTTTTTGATTATTTGCAGACGATTCTGGCGTCTTTGTAGGTTTTTTATGAGTTATTGATTTAGGGGTTGGTTTAATTTTTTTTATTTTTATTTTACATTATTCAACGTTTTTACACCAAAAAGCCAATTTAAATAAAACAAGCCGTGAATTCAGTTTTATATGCTTAGCATTTATTTTTTGTATGTCCTTATTTTTTTTTTTAAGTACGCCTTCAACATCGAACATAATTTCAAATACTACCCGTAGTTGATTTTTTCTTATAAGTTGATATGATTATTACGATATTTTTTTTTCTTTAAATGTTACCGATTTAAATCTATTACACGAGATATATTTCTCCAATAACAGTTGAGAATTTTTTATTATAAATTTTTTTTTATTATACGGTATTGTATCGTCAATTTTAGCAACTTTTCTTATAAAATGAATTTTTAACATTTTAAATTTTTCTCAACTATATGGATCAAATTTTATACATAATCAAAAATCAAGCTATTTTGTTCGAACACAAGATTATCTTAAACAGCAATCCACATCTACAGGTACTAGGGTTTGAGTTAAAACAAAAAATACAAAGATATAATAAAATGATACTAAAACAAACTTGACTTCATGCAGCAGACAATACAAACGTTAGATGACTTCAAACTTTTCACCTGTATAAAGGTTCCTATCGTCATGCGTCGACGGTTGGACTATTCATTAAAGGATCAGCTAGAATTGTTGAACCTCCTCGATTAGAATATAAAGGATTTAAATTTAAATTTAATAAAAAAGGTGATATATGTCGAATGATGTTAATTCGAGTAAATCGCCATCTTAGAAATTTTGATGGTAGTTCTATTTCTTTTTTTTCGAATTCAGGTATCCTGATTAAAAAAAAACAAAATGTAAAATCGAAATATCTACACGGACCAACAACACACCACTTAAAAAGAAAAAAATTTAAATCGTTATATAAAACGGTATTATAAAATTATAAAACTATTAAATTTATATTTTCAATAGTAAATATAGTAAATAAAG
>Ga0075472_10000402_pt1 | contig 17925 bp, 24 predicted proteins | sample DEB19_08_DNA_3_FD_77014 | JGI IMG/M metagenome (GOLD analysis project Ga0075472, IMG submission 77014) | Aqueous microbial communities from the Delaware River and Bay under freshwater to marine salinity gradient to study organic matter... | ecosystem: Environmental > Aquatic > Marine > Coastal ...
CGCTGGTATCCCTCGGTCGCCATTACCGCCGCCTCGATCGCGCGAGCCTTGTTTGGCACGGTCTCGAGGTAGGCCAAGACTCTCAGGTCGAGCTTGGCACTCAGTGTCCGCTTGGTGCGGCCGGTCTTCGGTCGGCCGCGTGGTCGCTTACGCGTCATTGCTTCCTTTCTGCCGCGTTGCGGCGGTGTGACTATCCTTCGCTTCGAGACACATCCGCCACATCGTGGCCTGCCTCTCGCAGCACGTCGGCCACGTAGCTTTCGTCATCGGCCGCTAGGATCGGATCATCACCAATGGGGCTATCGTGCTCGCCGCGCAATCGGATCGATCCATCGTTGCTCTGGTAGGTATGGTAGGTGTGCTCGTTACCGGCTGCCGTGGTGATCGTGTAGGTGCTCATGATCCTGTCCTTTCGTGGGCTCGCGCCCGTGGTGGTGGTGTGGTCTAGCGATTGCCGATCGTGTACCGATCGCCGTCGGTATCCTCAATCCAGCCCCAGCCGCCGTCGGCGATCGCGGCCTCGGTCACCATCGCGTCGAGTGCCGCGCGGGCCTCGTCCCAGTTCGCGGCGTCAAGCGTGCCAGACTCAGAGTCAGTGGCGTAGTTGTAGGTCGGCATGATTCGTCTCTTTCGTTTGGTGGGGTTTGGTAGGGTCTGGTGGGAACTAGATGCGCCGCAAGTCGCTCAGCAGCACCGGCGTCGCGACGAGGCTATCCCATCGCACGATGGCCCGGTCGCCGTCGATGCGGTCGACAGTCCCCGTGTCGCGATCCTCGCCACGGCCAGCCGTCACGCGATCACCGACGTGGATGGTGGACTCTCTCGCCATCTTGATCGCCTTGCGTCGCGCCGCAGCCGACAGCTTGTGGCACGCGGTGTAGTGGCCTGCGACTGAATCCCAGACTCGCACGTCGTCGCCATCGACCCGCACGCGGTGGTTTGCGATCGAGCCGCCCGAAAACGCCTTGCACTTGATGGTCACGATCATGATTCATTCCCTTTCGTTTGTGGTTTCGTTGCTCGCGATGGTTCTATTTTACCTATCGGCCATTTTCGGGCAAGCCCTAAAATAGATTCAACACGATTTTTCCGCCGAGAAGCGGCGTAGAAATTCCGTAAGTCCAGTCGCCAGATCGCGTTCTGGCGGGAGAAAATTTGGCGGAATTAGGGGGCGTGGCGGCTATTTTTCGAGCCGATCAAGGGCCTCGACGCCGCAGCGCCCAACGACAACGCCAAGCAAAATCCAGGCTGGCGGAGCGGCCGAAAGCATTGGCACGTAAGCTAATTCGAGCAATCCAAGCAATACCAGGGCGGCGGCAGACGCAAAGCACGATCCGGCCACGGCGTGCAGAATGAAACGGCGCATGAAACCTCCGAGTGTGGGCAGTCCGCGCAGCCTACACCCGCACCCGCAAGGACGCAAGAAAATCTACCCACCGTCGCGCCATCGCCTCCCCTGAGTGCTCCCGCCGCACGATGCCAGCCACGGCCTCCAGTCGCTCGCGCGGTGCGTCCGCTGCTCCGACGATGGCTTGGGCCACCTGCTGCGGCGTGGGGTGCAGAGGCAGGTAGTTCGCCGCCGCGAATCGGCACTGGCGGTCAATCTCCGGCAGCACGCCAACCGGCGTCGACACGAGGGGCACGCCAGCCGCTAGGGCTTCGACTGGCGCGAGTCCGTAGCCCTCCGCCGCGCTCAGCATCAGGGCCACATCTGACGCCACGAGCACGTTGCCGATGTCGCCACGGGCAGGGCTCACGACGATGCGCCCAGCGCGCCTACCAGCCGCCGCCATGATCCGCTCGCGGTCGCCACCGTCGCCGACCAGCCACAGCCAGCAGTCGTCAGGCAGATGCTCGATCGCCGCCGCTGCGAGGTGCAATCGTTTCTCCTTCGACAGTCGCCCGACGCTCACCGCGACTTTCGCATCCCGGGGAATGCCCGCCGCTTCCCGGGTGGCGCTCCAATCCTCCGTAGGTGTCAGCCTGTCCAGGTCGATACCGTTGTGCAGTATGGTCGCCTCACCCGGCACAGGTCGCGCCGCAGCTTGCGACACCGCTACCCAGCGGTCGATGATGTCTTTAGCACCGGCCATCCACCAGTCATGGCAGCCGTGGCTGATTCCGATCGTCGGCACGTCGACCGCTCGCAGTGCGGCCAGCGTCTCGCCAGTCGCCGACCACACCAACAGCACGTCCGAGCCTTGCGCCACGGCGTAAATCGCGTCCGACGGTCTTCCAACGCGGTGGATCGCCTCGTGCTCGATTGTTCCGACGACTGGACAGAGGGCCGCCAGTTCGGCCAGTGTCGGCTCGTGCAGCACGCCCGACCCGCCCGTGAATGCCACTCCCGCAATGTCGACACCGTGCGCGGGTAAATGCCGTGCCAGCGTGATCGCCCAGCGCTCGACACCGCCCGCAAGCAGGTTTGGAATCACGATGCCGACTCGCCGCCCATGCGGTCGCTCGACCGTTTCGCCGCCCCACTTATGGAGCGGGCACGCCGTGGTCGCCATGCGGAGCTTGTTCGCGAAAGCCCATCGCGAGCGATTGATTTTGCATCCGCACTTGCGGCACGCCGCGCCATTAAACTGATCGCACGGCTGGCAGATCGCGAGCAGGCTCTCGACCTCGACATCGCTCCGCACGGGACGCCCGGCGGCGATCCACGTGGCTAGTTCTCGTGCGTAGCTGGAGAGCTTCGACACCAACGCAGGCTCACCGCCCTCAATCACGCCGCACTGGCGAATCCTCTTTGCTGCCGCGCGCTTCGCTTGGTATCCGCAGCGCCGGCATTTCCCCGCAGAATCAAAATCGCATAGGCTCATACGCTCACGCACCTACACGGCAGACAGATATACAGAGCCCGGCGTGTCATCGCATAAAAAATACTCTGGAAGCGGTCCGGAAAGTCCGTCGCAGCACTCATATCCCGCTGGCGACACATCGACAAAATCCGGCGGAAGCATTTCCGGAGGAACCTCAAGGTTAGCCACGGCGCTGCAGGCAAATCCATCTGCGTCAACCTCCACGCTCCATTGGTAGGAGTTCCTGAAGTAGCCGTCATTCGCCCCGCCGCAAGTCTCCATATCTCCTGGCTCGGGCGGCGAGTGGTACGGCCCGCGACCTCCAAGCCAAAGATTCACAATGATGGAGTATCTCCACACATTGTCATCGTCGAGAAAGCAGTTAATACGCAACTCGACGCGGCGGTACGAGATAAACCAATCCGACGAGCTGCACGAATCGAGCGAATCCGCGTCGCAATCACGCGATCCCTCCTCGTAATACCATGCGCACGAATACGGAATTCGCGACAGCGTATAGGTTCCGCTGACGTACGAATCGCACGTGCCGCAGAGATCGTCAGACAGTGTGATGTCGACCTCGAATTCTGCTGGCGCATCATCGCTGCAACAGCCGAAACACGGAAGATTACAGCAGTTGCAACCAAGCGAGCCAAAGGAACGAACCATCACGCGCACTCCGCGGCTTCAATGACCCATCTTTCTTCGTCGTCGTACCATTGCAACAACACGTCGACGTCGGCGGCGATTGCGGCCAGGTTTGCGGTCATGTGGTTGTAGTGCGCCTCAACACTGCCGGGGTCGCTGATATTGTGCAGGCGTACATTCACCGTCCCCGATCCGTCTGCCGGAATATCGTCGACGGTGTGCCCCTTGCGGCGATAGAGCGCGTCGCCCAAGCAGATCAGGCACGTTTTAAGCCCAGTCCCAGCAGGCTTAGAGATAATGCGCGCCGGCCCGCCGAAGTTGCTTTGCGGGTTGGCGTCGGACGTCTTGAAGTAGATGTGGGTATGCTCCTCGTCGATGACGTCGACTTGCGCCAGGACCGGACCCCAAATCGCCAGGCGTCCCCATTTGCCGTCTGGCACGTCGTCGAGCAGCACGCCGCACGGGCCTATTCCGCTGCGCAGATCGCCGTCGACCATGATGTTCTGCGGCTCGTACGCCGTCGTCTGGAGCGCGCCGATCTGAAGCGCCTCGCCCTTGACGCGATTCGCCCCTGAGGAGTTGAGCGCCTTGACCCAGGAAATCTGGCCGCTTGGGAGCGTTGCCGCCTGCTGTCCGCCCGCGAAATGCCGCAGGTAGTAATCCTTGGCTTCGAGCACGTTATTGACGACGCGAGCGCTCCGCAAAGGATCACTGCGGCCACCGACTCGCGTTCCAGGCGATACGCGTTCCATTTACCCGATCCCCAGAATCGAGCCCAGATTCGTCCGCGTGTAGATGCGCTCAACGATCACGTAACGCGGCTTGCGAATGCCTACGCCATCGTCCGCGTCGTCTTCGTACTTGATCCAGGCGTAATCGTGGCCTTCCTTTTCGACGACAACGATATCTCCGACGTTGAGGTCAGTCACGTTCTCCGATGCCTCGAAATGGTAGGCAACCTCAGTCTCAGCGTCCGTGCCCTCCTCGCCATCCGCTCCGAGAAACAATACTTCACCAGCCGCGAAGCCCATGAACGGCACGCTGTTGACCGTGCCAGTCGCCCGCGCGATCCGCTTCATTTGCGCGAGCGTGATAATGCCCAGCGGGTGGCGATAGTGGATCGTGAACCGAAAGGCAGGTGTCACTTTGTCCACGCCGTCGACGCGGTCATCCTGCACGAAGCCGATCACGTTGCGAAAGTCGGGGTCGGCGTCGCCGGGGTCGGCCTTGTAGGTGTTCTGCGTGCCGCCAAACGGCCCTGAGTTTTCGATGTGGGTCGTGCCGCCGAGCGTCGAAAACGAGAACCGCCACGAACCGGAAATGTGCTTGCGCGGCGCGTAGGGGACTGTGATGTAGTAGACGTCGTGCCCCTGCGGTTCGAGCTGCACGTCCTGGCGATAAAGCACACCCACGGCCGTCGCGATCATCGCCGGAGTGAACGCGAGCGCGTAGCTGTGTACGTCATCTTCCGACGTAATTCCCTCGGACACATATTCGAGCGTCTTTGAGGGCGGGTTGGCGGTCATTCGTCCCGAACCAGGCCGCTCGTCAAACTGAAAGCTCACGCGTATGCCTCCTGCTGCTGCGCACGCTGTAGACGCTCGATCTTCTCGATGTTGTCATCCATGTGCTCAAGCGCGCGCAGTTGCTGCCGCGCCACGTTCTGCGGACCCGTCGTGCCGCCGCCAAGTGCAAACAGCGACGAAGCTGAAAACGCCCCGACGGTCCGCCCCGAGATCCCCGGCTGGCGTTGCTCCTCGGGCGGTCCTTGGAATTGCTGCCGCAGTTGCCTCGCCGCTTCCGCCTGTCCCGCCGCCGCGCGCCGCTTGAGGTCCAGTTCTTCGCGGGCCTTTTTCAGGGCTTCTTCGCGGTTCTTGATCGCCGCCGTGCCATCTTCGTCGGTACGCCGTCGGGCCGCAGCCTTCTGGTCGTCAATTGCTTGCAACGCTCCAATTCTTTCTTGCTCAATCTGCGAGCGCTCTTTCATGCGCTGCGATTCGGCGCGGCGAGTTCCTTCGTCGCGCTTTTCGCCACGTGAATTTGAGTAAACCATCGCCTCGATTGCCACCTCGCGGCCTTTGCGCTCCGTTTCGTCGATCAGACCCGCTAGATACTTCAGATCATTGACTATAACTGCAATTGACCCCAAAAACTGCTGCATTCCAGGCTGATAAAACACATCCGACAATGCTTGCGTCATCCAATGCGCAAGCTCCGACCACGAATCTTTTAGGTTTGCTAACCATTCGACAAAGACCGACGCCACCATCGCCGTCGCCTCATTCCATACCGTCTCGAAATACCACACAGCATCGCTCCAGGCTTTGTCAGCCTCATTCGCCGCGCGCGTCCACATCAGATTGAGCCCGGCCAGCGCGACGTCCGCCGCAAGCTGTAGATCGCCGCCCGCGACTGCGTCGACAATGCCACGCCACGTGTCGCCAAAATCGCTCGACAGCGCATCGAGCACGCTGGCCGAGTGCTTCGCGAACGCGGTCATCTGGCCGCCAGCCCATTGGATCGCCTTACCGGTCGTGTCGGCCCCAACGCCGGCGCGGTACAGGCCATAGGCCACCCCCAGCAGCGCACCGCCGATCAATACGACAGGATTGGCGAGCAAACCCAACACGCCGCCGAGCGTGGCGAACGTCGCTATCCCCGCCTTGGCCACGTCGAGCACCGCCGAGATCGCCCCGCCCTGCACCGCGAATAGCACGCCCACGCCGGCCAGCGTCAGCCCGACCGCCGCCACTGTCTTGACCGCTTCCTCGTTCGCGCGAGCCCACGCGAGCACTTCCTTGGCGATGTCGAGCGCCCCAGCCAAGAACTCCGTCGCAGCCGGGGCGAGCGAGGAGCCAATCACGCTGGCCGTATTGCTCGCGATGGTTTGCAGGCGTCCGAGTGCGTCGCCAAAATCGTCGGCCGCTTTCGCCTCGGCGGTCGTCATGGCGCCAAGTTCTTCAGCCTCTTTGCGCAAGGCTTCGAGGTCGCTCAGCATCGGCAGCAGCGCGACAGAGCTTTTGCCGAGCGTCTCGATCGCTAGCGCCGAACGTCGGGCTGGATTCTCAATCTTGCCGATCGCCGCGGCGACCGCCGTGAACTGCTCATCGGGGCTCATTGTGCCGAGCTGCCGCCAGTCGAGCCCCAGTTCTTGAAACGCCTTGCGCGCGTCCATCGACCCAGCCCGTGCCGCTGCCATCGTGCGATGCAACTTGACGATCGCCTTTTCGACGTCCTCAATCGACGCGCCGGTCTGGTCCGCCGCATAGGAGAGCTGCCCCAGTGCCTCAACACTCGCGCCGGTCCGCGCCGCCATGTCGTTCAGTGCCGAGCCAGCAGCCTCGAAATGCTTGAGCGAAGCGAGTAGTGGGGCCACGATCGCCGCCCCAGCGCCAGCAATGCCGAGTCCCACGGTCCGCAGTCCGTCGCCGAACGCTCGCAGCCTGGCTTGTGCGTCCGCCAGACCCGCGACAAACGCGCCTTTTTTGACGAACAGTTCGACAAATGCCCGTCCCGCCGTGATGTCGCCGCGACCACCAGCCATCAGAAAATCACCTTCCCGCCGTTGGCTCGAATCTCCGCGATCTTGGCGTCGACTAGCGCCTTGTGTCGCTCCTCGCGTGCCGCCCCGATCGGCCCGCCGAACACGATGAATTCTCGCAGTTGTCGCTCCGTGGGTTGCTCCTCGGCGAATAGTGAACCGATCGCCCAGCGCTGCGACAGCAGCAGTTCCCGCGACTCCTCTCGCTTACCCTGCGCCATGTCGAACAATTCGCGCAGCGTCCAGTCGCGCGGATCCAGCCCCACAAAGCCCGCTAACCGAAAGCCCTCAGTGACGGCGTCGCGTCCGGCGAAGACGAGGCAGACCCGCTCGCCGACGTAGCCGACTGCGCCGCACTCGATTGACCCGAAGCAATATGTTGATCGAGCCGCCGCGAAATCTCGCGTCGAATGCCCTGCCGGGTCGTCGGATCGTCCAGTTTGGCCAGCGCCAGTTCGGCCGTTTCCCGCTCGATCGCCGCGGTCTTTTCCAAGAGCGAGCGCCGCAGCGACCGCTTGCTCGCCGGGAAAAAATCCGTCACGGCCTCCATCAAGGCGACACAGGCCGCTTCGAGCGTGTCGCCGTCCAGCGCCTCCGCGAACGCGACCGCGTCTACTGTGGCATGCGCCGTGCGGTCGACCGCATCCCACAACACGTCGACCAGTAGTTCGGGATTGGCCGCCAGTCTCTCGAAGGGAGGCGCGTCCCAGCTCGCCAGATCGATGCCGTGGGCCTTGCGAATCGCCGCCAGTCGCGGAGCGGTAAATCGAATCGACCATTCGCGGCCCGAGTAATCCGTGAAAGTCTGCATGGTGCTCCTTACGCCGTAGCGTCTTCGCCAACCAAAATATAAAGCGTGCTGGCCGCCGTCGTGCTCGACTGACTGGCCTTGGTCTGCGTGATGACGTTGCCCGTGAACACGTTCGTATCGCCGCCGTTGATGTCCCAGATGCGAGACATCTTGGCCGAACCGCTCGCCGCCAGGTCGATCTCCTCGATCGTGGAGTTGCCGCTGTCTTGCATGTCGACATGGCCCAACGCCGCCGAATCGGTCGTGTTTTCTAGGAATATGCCGATCACCTCGATTGCGTCGCCGTCGATGTAGCTCGTGATCGCGGTTTGCTTGCATACGACGACGCCGGTCGTCGCCGAAGCGGGGAAGTCGTCGCCCGTGCCGCCGTCGAGCGACAGGGCGTTCGTCGAGATCGTGCCGTCCACGCCATAGCGGACCTTGTTCACGCTTGACTCGGTCCAGTAGACGTCGTACTTGCCGTTCGTCTGCCCGTGGCCCGCCGAAAGGTTGCAAGCCGCCGTATCCGCGTCGGTCTTGACCCAGCTTGTAACGGCATAAGCCAGATTCAGCGCGACCACAAACACGTTCGGATGGTCGAACGTGATGAGCGATTCGGACGCGTTGGAAAACGAGTATCCGCCCAACGCAAACGACCGTAAATTCTGTCCTTGAGGCATGGTCTGCTATCCTGTTTTGGTGTCGATGTGTTGAGCGTTTCTTGTCGCGGCTTAGCCGATCGTCGGCGAGCGCGCGGCCGATTTGGTCGGGTGTCCCTCGAAACTGTACGTCGATTCACCACGGAGGGGGAAGGCGCATTGCTTCGGGATGTAGATATCGCCGTCGAACAGCGTCGCGCCGGAATCCGTGATCTTGCACGCGATGGCCGTGCCGTTCTTCGACGCCGCGATCAGCGTGATCAGCACGGAGTCGGACGGGTCGTCAATCATCTTCCATGACACACGAGCCTTGCGTACCGTAGGATTTTCCGTCTCGATCGGCACGCTGGTCCCCGCGCCGCGAATCGTCGTATTGCCGAAGTCGTAGTCGACGTTGTAGTCCACGTCGGTCGCCTGCAAAACTTGCGTTGCAGCCGCGCTTCCGGCCGTGCCAACGTACAGTTTCTTCTGATAGCCCATCTCGTCAGCCATAACGCAGCTCCTCGCGTGAAAGTGTCCTGATTACTCGCCAATCGAACCGCGCCACGACTCCAGGAATCGCGGCGTGGCGCGCTCTAATGCCGGTCCCATGAACGGTCGTTCCGGGTAGTCCTCGCCGCGGTACTCCTCGCCGAATTCGTGCGCCGCCGCCGACACGCCGACCACGCTGAACAGCGGGCCGACAATCGCCGAATCAGGGCTCACGTCGAATCGAAACGCCCGCTTCAATTGCCCGCGTCGCGTATGTGGTGGCTCGCCTGGCTCGGAGGCGTCTTGGCTGCGTTCGATCGTCGCCGCCGCGTCCTTGCGGATGGATGCCGCTGCGTGTCCGAGGTTGCGGAACGCCGCTTCATTTGCGGCCTTCGCGATCTCGGGAAATAGCGATTCCACGCCCACCCTCATCGCCAAAAACGATCCGTTCGCATCGCGCGTTTGCGTGCTCATGCGCTGGCCTCCGCGAATTCGTAGGTCAGCGGAAACCACGCGCAGAACTGATGCGACTCGCGTAGCAAATCCCAGTCGACAACGACCCGCGTCGAGCCTTCTTTCGGCTCGCGCCAAACCGCGCCAGCGACGTCCGTCAACGCGCGGCCTTGGTGGTTCGGCCGTACTGGCATGAACACTTCAAGCACGTCGGCCGCCAGCGTGATTAGTTTCTCGACGTCGGCGTTGAGCACGAAGCCGGTCTGTGCGTCGCGATGTTCCGGCGAGAACCGCTTGCGGATTCCGATCTGGTAGTGACACATCCGCGACCAGCTCCCGCGCGAGCGAAGCGACTGCGTCCAATGCAGAGGCGCGACGTCGACGCGCAGCACGTCCAGTTCGGTTAGTTCCAGTTCGCGTTTTGACCACAGGCACTCGGATTCGAACTCATTGACGGTCAGGCTGGCCGCGTCGCGTGCCGTGCGAATCTCCGCGACGATCGCGTTGCCGATATTCGTGAATGCGCACGCCATCACGACACCTGCTTCACATGCACGCGGATCACTCGCCCATCGTCGGCCGGGTCCCAGCACTGACGGCCCGACAACGGCAGCACCTCGTATTGCTCCTCGGTGTCTTCGTCGACGATCACATCGCCCCGTTGCGGGTCGACCGCTTCGCCAGCGATCGCGTAATCCGTCGCGACGAAATCCAGGTCGAGCGACCGCACATTGACGATCGCCCCCTCACGCTGCGGCGCTTCGTACTCGCGACTCACGACGATCGCCGCCACTCCAGACGTCTCCTGTTGGCCACGTCGAATCGAATACGACTTGGCGAACTCGGCGACGTTGAAGAACGCGACCCCGAGGTCTGCGTCGAGCGAATCGGAGAACGTGCGCGACATGGGTCAGTTACGCCTTTGCGGTCGCTTCCGCTTTGGTCTTCTTGGTCTCGGTCTGTTCCGACTTCGTTTCGACAATCGGCGTGGCTTCCGGCGTCGGCACGGACTCCACGAATCTGGGGCGCTTCTTTTCGTCGAACTCGACCTCAAACAGCGCCTGCCCGATGTCGTTTCCAATCGCCGCCAACTCCTCGGCCGACAACTCGACCGGCACATCTGCCACGAACTGCACGTGACGCGATGACTTGACTTTCTTGTCCTTGCCGACCACTACGACAGTTCGGCTGAACTGCTTGGATGGCCAGTTCGGACGCAGCATGACAAAAGGCATGAACACCCTTTCACCAGTGGAACGCAACAACAGGCGACCCCGCACCGGGGCCGCCGAACTCCACGACAGGCGATTACGTGAAGGTCGTCAGGACCGCGTTCCACCAAGCCAAGTAGCCGAGGTTGTAGCGCGCGTCCGTCATGAACTTGACGTCTTTGAACTCGCGATCGTCCATGCCCTTCATCTGCCGAGCGAGCGGTCGACGGGCCTGGAACACGAACGGCTTGAGCGACTGCCCGAGATTGAGCAAATAGAACTTGGTCGCGTCGGTCAGTCCGCCGAGCGTCACGATGCGCGGCTTGTCGAGAACAATGTTCGTTTCGCCGCTCGACACGAGCTGCTTGTTGATCGCCTTATTGGCGACTTCCTCCAGGTCAGGAGGGACAAGCAGGACCAAGTTCGGCAACGGTCGAACCGTCGGCCGGATGAACAGCTTGCCCTTGTCGTTTTTGAACTGGAGCATCGCCTTCCGCGCCGCGTGATACGCCGTGCGGAACTCGTCTTCCGTCGGCGTCGTGCCCGTGGCCGCCGCTTGAGTGAGATCGTTCGACTGGCTTCCCGACTCGCCCCACGAATGGTCGGTGTCGAAGAAGTACTGCCCGTCCGAGCACGCCGTCGACTCGCCGTTGACGATCAGCGTGAGCAGTAGCTCGTCGGGATGGTGCGCGGCCTCAATGCCAAGCTGCTCCATAACTGGGGCATACATCCCCAATCGGTCGTCGTCGATGTCGTTTTTCTCGATCGCGACGGAGTTTTCCCACTCCTTGTTGGCGAGCGTGTAATCGGCCGCCCGCAAGCTCTGGAACTCGCGATCGCCAAGCCATTCACGCATCCCTGGCATCGCTCCCAGGAATCCATATTTCTCATCCGCGCCACCGCTCTGCACCATCGTGCAGACCTCGGGATAGAACGGAGCGGCGTTGTCGACCGCCATGTCGAATTTGGCGGTCAGCCCGCGAAGCGTCGCGACCGCACGTGCCGAATCAAGAGCCATGTCATAACCTCACCCCCGAGTGAAGCTGACGTATGAGAAAAAAGCCGGGGGCATTGGTGGCCACCGCCGCCCCCAGCCACTCGGGTTCTGGTTACTTCAGCCGCGCTTCGAGGTCGAGCACGCGCTGCTGTAGATTCTTGATGACGCTCAACACCGTGTTGCCTTCGTCTTGCGTTACGAAGCCATAAGGCGTCGAGGTCGTCAGGTTTTGCACCGCATAGTCCGGCGTTCCGGGCGACGTGTGCGTGATCGTCGTCAGCGGCGCGATTTCCAGCGCTCCGACGTTGGTCGGTTGGATCGATACGACGTGCTTGGTCGAGCTGACGTACCGCACGATCTTTCCGATGCGGACACTCGTCGAGCCGAGCGACAGCACGCAGGCATAGTTGTCATCGGCGTATATCGGCATTCCGACGTCCGTCTGCGCGAAACCGGTTCCGGTCAACTCGAAGTCGCCTTCGGTGTAGACCTCGACCGACTTGTCGCCCGCCGAACCGCTCGAATTGTCGGCTTCGGCGACCGCGATTCCAATGAATCCGTTCACGCCGGTTGCGGTGTCGTCGTCCGCATATCCGCTGGCGTTGATAAACACCAGCGTGCCCTCGTAGATGCGGGTCGACGCTGCCACGGGGTACGATCGCCGATCTCCGTCGGCACGCTTCACAATCTGATTCGCAGTCACGGCCATAATTCAACCCTCGGAAAATGCTGTGTGTGGTCTGAAACGCCGTCACCGGCGAACGTCCTAGCCCTTGAGGCGGCTCCTGATATACGCCTCGCGACTCACGCCCTGCCGCGCGAACACGTCGGCCGCCGCGTCATACTCCGCGCCGAACTTGTCCTCTGGCGTCGCTTTCTTCTCGCCGAGGTCGGTTCCGCCCTCGCCAATCGGCGGGTTCTTCGCGGAGAGGAATCCCGACTTCGACAGGTAATCCTGCGCCTCGGAGCGGCTGAATCCGGCCTTGAGAATCAAGTCCTTCTTCGTCGCGTCGACACCCGCCAACGAGCACAGAGCCTCGATTTGTCCGATGCGATCCAACTCGGCCCGCGCGGCGGCCTTCTCCGCGTCTCCGCTCGCCGGATTCGGCTTGGCGAACGCTTCGATTTGCGTCTTGAGTTGCGCAATCTCGGCATTCGCCGCCGCCAATTGCTCGTCCACGGTCGGAGTCGGTTTCGGTTCGGGCTTCGTCGACATTTCGTCGTCTCCCCTATGTTGCAAATAGGACTGAAGGAAAGCGCCGAACCGCGCACGAATCACATCGGCGGGGGAGTCGGCAAAAAACGTGTCTAGTAGCTCGGTCGCCTGCGCGGGAAGGTCGGCCAGATGATCGGAGTTGAGCGAGAACAGACCGCCACGTGTCGCCGCTGGTTCGTCAACCACGTCGATCGCCCGCAGCGCCTTGATCCGAATCGGAATCAGGCCGTTTTCGTCGGGCTCGATTTTGTTCATCGCCTCGCGGTCGAGCAGAGGAACGATCGATAGACCGAAGTCCTCTGGCGTCTGCTCCGCCAAGTCCAAGACATGGCTGTACAAATCGCCATTGGGGCTCGTTTTCGCGGCTTCGGACAGCGTCAAATCGACCGCCGTGTAGTCGCCATCGGGGTGCGACACGCGGCGAGCGTTCGTGGCCCGCCCGAGGTGTCGACCCATGCCGTCGTTCGACATGTTCGGATGCGTAAACCGGCTTTTTGTGCCGATATTGCGGCTATTTACCGCCTTTTCGAGCTGCGTCAGCGTCGTCGCGTCCACCTTCCACGGTCGCGCGTCGCCATCGCTCAGCGGGCCGATTTGCATGGCCTTCGCGCCGAGAATTTTGCCCTCGGATCGCACGACTTTTCCGCTCTGCGGCAGTCCATTGAGCGGCGCGGTTCGAAATAGCTCGACCGACGGAGGCGTCAATACGCTGGTCATGTCGTCACCTCGACGGCTGGGTCTTGGATTGGCTGCGTCGGCGTCGAGTCAGGCGTTGCGTTCGGCGACGGCTTCGTGGTTTCGATGCCCGCCGCCTCGAACAGTCGCTTTTCGCGTTGCCGCCGCGCGATGAAGTCTTCGAGGTCGTGGCCTCGCTTGCCGAGCTTGTCTTCGACCGTGGCCAATCCGCCTTCGATCTCGGCAATGTCAGCGTCGACTTCTTCGCCGGGGTTTAGCGCGTACTCCCACGCCGGCGCGATCCATACGTGCCGCGTGAATTCCCACGGGGCTTGGATGTAGAGTCGCGGGTCAATGTCGATCTCGCCGACGATGACACCTTCCTCGACCATGCGCGCCCACACTCGGCTAAGCCACTGTTCGCGCATGATGCGTTGCGACACTTGGGTCGAACGCTTCGCGTCGGCGAGCACCAGACGGCCCGCCGCGAACGACAGTCCGTTCCAGTTTTTCACTACCATTTCGTAGGGCCAGTTGATGGCCGCCGCTACGCGGCGGTAGTTCCACTCCATGAACGGCGTGAAGCCAGATCCGGGCCGCTGCGGCGTCGCGAAACTGACTTGCTCGCCGGGGTCAAGGTGCCGAATCGTGCCAGGCACAATGTCTTCCATGCGACGGCCAGACGATGCCGTGCCGTTGCTCGACCCATAGGCAGAATCGAACCCTGAAATCTGGCTCGGCGCGATAAACGCCGCGAAGCACGCTTCAACCTGAGCGGCCAGAATCGTGGCCTCGTCGTAGTCTTTGGCGTCCTTGGCCCGATTCATGGCGCGACAGAGCGTCATCAGGCCCCGAGACTGCTCAGCCACCAGCGGCTCGAACACGTGCAGCACTCGAGCGGCGGGGATGCGGTCGTATTTCTGGCTCACGGCCTTCGTGTCGCCGGGATGCGAGCGACGCACGTGATAGGCGACAATCACCCCGTCGGCGTCGTACTCGATTCCAAGTCGCACCAGCGGATCGCCCGAGCGTTCCGGGGGAGTCTCAACGCGCTCCGGGTCGATGACTTGCACCGCCAGCGGAATCGGCTTATCGGCCGTGCCTCGGTCACTCAAAATCGTGAACGACTCGCCGTCAAATTCGTTGTGGCGTGCCGCGATTCGCGAGCACAGCCAGAGCGACTGCCGCCCCGAGCGGCTGGCCTGAGGCTCCCAGCGTTCGTACAGACGCTCGATCTGCTGGCAGATTCCTTCGGCTTCCGTCGCGCTCAGCAGGCCCGGCGTCTCTCGGACGCGAGCTTGCGGCGTCAGACCAGTGCCGATGGTGTGGTTGACCTTCGAGTCGATCGCACCGCCCAGGGCGTCGTTCTGGTAGATGTCGCGGGCACGGTCGCGAGCCGTCTGGAGATCGAGTTCGGCCTGAGAGTCCGGCGACAGTCGTGAGATCAGCCATTTGTCGGCGCGAGTGTCGGTACGCTCGGCGGCTTCGATGCGGGCGAACGCCGTCTCGGCCGCCTCAAGTCGGCGTCGCGATGCAATGCGGCGGGCTCCCCAGTCGGGGAACACCGCCAGAATAGCCCGGTCCAACAGGCTCACGGGAGCCGAACGACTGACTCGCTTGACCTCGGTCATGGCCATTAGGCGGGCCTCCCGAGTCGAGCGAGGTTGGCCTTATCGCGGGTTGATGTGCCCGCCGCGGCATTGACCTTGGCCTCGAATATCTTGAGTTGCGCGTGAAGCGTAGGCAGATCAGCCCGCGTCAACTGCCGCCCTGAGATCGTGTACGCTTGTCCGTGTAGCGTGATTTGCGCGATCGCAGCGCGGGTGAACTCCAACAACTCGGAGTCGGTTCCAGTGCCAATCGGATTCGCAATATCAAACGCCATGCGGGCGAGGATACGCCACGCCGCACGAACTGCTAAACACCAGTCTTGCTACTGAACGCACGAACAGGGGCAAATTCAAGCGGAACAATCTGTTTGTTTTCGTTCGGCTTGTGGCCGCATGTGTCGCAGCCGAGATAGCGAATCCGAATCCGCTGCGCGAAGTTGATTCGCGTCGAGTAGACCGAGATCCGCCCTTGGCATCCTGCACACGGACACGGCTGACCGAATTCCGCCTTGGTTCCACTCATGCTCTCCTCCTGAAATCGATCCGCCGCCGCGTCATGGTTTGCGTGGTCGCGTCCTGTCGATTCGTCGCGGATTCTCGGCGGCTTGTGGCGGTCGCTGGTTGTGGCTGCACTGGCTTCGGCGCGATCGGTCGTGGCGTCGGAATCGACCGTAGACCACGAACGGAACGGGCACAGATCGCCGCGTAGGTCGCGTCAAACCAGTGGTTCGGCTTGCCCGAGTGATACCAGCCGATGACAGGCCGCTTGAATCCCTTCGCAGGTCGCGATTCGTAGGTCTCGGCGAGTACGTGCTTGGCGTAACTCAGGTGAGCATTCCGCGGCGGACGCCCGTCCACCAGTGGAGGATTGTACACCGTGAGCGCACCAGACGCCCCGCGCTCGGCAAGAAAGCCCTCATGGACCTTGAGTTTCCACGCGTCGGAATTCATTTCGCAAATCGGCAGGCCGTTAGGCCACGCGACGTGCCAATTATCGCCGACAATCATCCGCTTCGAGTCGTGCGGCTTCCGATACGACGGGATGCCCTTCGAAGGGAGCCAATCCCGATTCCCAAGCTCGGCGCAGAATCGCTGCACCGGCTGGCCGCTCCAGGCTTCATCCTTCCATCCCATGTCGATTAGCGTCAGGTCAACCTTCCATTCTTTTCCGGTCGCGTCGGCCAGCACTTGCTCTTGTAGCGCCGCGTGCCACGCCCAGAGCCCTTCGAGCACAAGCAGTTCGCAGTCCTTCGCGGCTCGCCCCTCCGTGCCGACGAACGGCCAGAAGTCGTAGTCGATGATCGCGCCGGCCGCGTTTTCGTCCCATGCAATTGTGACGTGATGCAGCCCTAGTTTTTGCACGTCTGCCGCTCTTGTCACAAGCGTTGTTCCGTCCGGCACGGTGAACCGATCGAGGCCCGACAGGCAGTTCGTCTGGATGTGGTAGGCACTGAGAACAACGCGGTCGATGTTATCGGTCTCGGCTGGCGGGTCGTTGTCGTACTCCGTCGCGACCACTTCGGCCCCGAGCTTTACAACGAGGTTGTAGTAGGCTTGTAGACTGGAGACTTCGCGCTGCGATCCGTCCGCCAGAATCGACGCATCGAACCGATGCGGATTGCCTACCACGGCGCCGGCGTCCATTTGCTCGCGACGGTCTAGATAGAACTGGTGCGATCGTCGACAGTCCGTGTCGAGGTCGACGCCCGCCTCGTCTCGCCGTTGCAAGTCGGCGATGCGAAGCTGCATGTATTCTTCCCACAAGTCGAGACGTTCGGGCGGCTTCACGAGCCAGCGGTAGCGACGCCCGCGAAACGTGGGCTTCTGTTTGGGGTCGGTCAGTTTGAAGCTCACCGCCGTGCGGCTCTGTAACGTCGTGAGGATCACGCGACCGATGGGGCTTTTCTGGCCGCCGAGACCGCCGATTGCCGCATCGATTCGCAGCTCCAGCTTGCGGGCCTGCTCCTCGCTGCGGGCCGTGTCCTCTGTATCAGGGTCGTCGACTATGGCGAGCTTGGGGCGCTTGCCCTTTTTCTTGAGTCCACGCACCGCGGCGTCGAGCCCCCTAGTTGCGATGATCGCGCCCGACGCTGGCGAGCCTGGCACGCGCGGGAATACTAGCTCGCGACCGCACCAGGAAAACGCCGTGCGGTGTCCGGCGTAGCCTTGGCCGTTGTCGTGGCGGATTCCTCGGGCGTGCTGCGTGTTCGCTCGCTGCGGCGCGCCTTCGAGTTCGCGCACCGGAACGCACACCTCGGGATAGTCGGCCAGGAGTCGTTCGTTTTCAGTGATGTAGCCGTCGAGGTCTTCGACGATGTCCTCGGCCATCTTGCCAGTCGCTGCCAAGATCACGATGTAATCACATGCCCCTTGCAGCACGTACTTGAGCCCCAGCCGTTCGGCGATGGTTGTCTTGCCGCCGCCGCGACTGCCTGCGATCGACTGGTCGCGCCCGAACCGCATGGCGTCGCCGATCGCCCCAATGATGTCGAGCTGCTCCGGCACGAAGTCGTAAGAGAACACATCCTCATTGGCGAGCCCGCAGCCGGGCCCGAAGTAGTACCGCAGCCACTCCACGTCGTTCGCTTCCAGTCGCTCCCGCCGCTCGCGGTCAGCACACGCCGGAATCTCGATCTCGCTGGCGGCTTTGCGCTGCGCTCGCTTGCGTTCGACGTCGTGCTCGCGCTCAGTTGTCGTCCGTCGCGTCGTTGCTGGCTTTGTTGCCGTGGATTCCTGCCGTTTTTTCGCCATGCACGATGCAGATTTCCCGTGAATTTCAGAGGTTTTTTGCCTATCGTCGTAAGTCTAGGCCGGACTGTGTCTTAGTGGCGCGAGCGGAGGGTGGGAAAC